>Ga0210043_1000302_pt1 | contig 52443 bp, 50 predicted proteins | sample CryGeymet201501t_FD_183990 | JGI IMG/M metagenome (GOLD analysis project Ga0210043, IMG submission 183990) | Groundwater microbial communities from Crystal Geyser aquifers in Utah, USA - Crystal Geyser metaG 2015-01t (SPAdes) (version 2) | ecosystem: Environmental > Aquatic > Deep subsurface >... | reverse complement strand
TTACTGGTGTCGGGATGTACGGGCGGTAGGTTGCCAGGGTTCCCAGGGTCGACCGGGTATTTTCCTGGGCCGCCTTTTCTGCCATTTTTCGGGAGCGGTATTCATCCGCCTTGCGTCGTATATCGCGAAAATGCTGCCGGAATTTTTCCTCGGCCTCTTTTTGCATTTCTTCCTTCGTTGGTGCTGATTTCGCAAAAGTCAAAATTCTCATAAAATTCTCCTTGGTATATTTTTTGTTAACAAAAACCTGTTAACAAGTTCGATGACTGTAGTCAGTGAAAACTGTCAACGAGTCGGAAAAAACCCATCAGGCCCCCCGGCTCGGGTACAGTACCTATTGATTCACGGCGGCCGCGCTCGTCGCTGGGTACTCATGCCGTCCCGGCCTTTACGGGTAGCAATCTCGATTCAAGTTCCTGAATTTTTTCTTCCTGGCTATCGATACGCTTTACAAGGTCGGTTAGTATGTCAAAAACCTTGGTTGTAAAATCGTAATGATCCTCCCTGGCGCGTTCCGCTTCTGCCGCTGCTGCCATTGCCGCGGCCCATGACCCCCGTGCTATTGGTTCCAGGATACTAACAAGTTCAAGCGCATTGCCTGCGGTGTCGGTCGTATCGTTAATCTGGGTGTAAAAGTCATGTAACCGGGTGGCGATCTCCTCGACTGATTCAACTACAAACGACCATCGTAAATTCCTGGAATCTCTCTGTTCGTCGCTGGTAAATTTTCTCTGGCGGTCTAACCATTCATAAGATTTTAGCCCCTGGGCTATTGGTACGAGATTTGGCAATTCTTTGACTATTGCATCGCTTAACTTGGCTTCCGGTGCCTCTTCTAATTTGGCTCCCGGTATTGCTTCTCCGGTATAAAAATTTCCATCCCAATTCATATTCTCCCCCTCGTTCGTCGTTGTTCTTCCGGGTAATTCTGCCCCGGTGCAGCCTTCTAAAATCCTGGCCAGGTAAGAACCTCAAGGGGGTCGTAAATATCGTACAATTCTGGGAAACTCGTACCCGTTTACCTGGGCGCAATAATTGCAATACTTATGAGTATTGCGGTTGCGTGTGCAATTACAATTTGCAACAATACTGTCCCCCCCTAAGGGGGACAATTGTTGCAGTATTGCGGTCTTGTTTTGCAGCCTATTTTCGCTATTCAATTTGGTCGCCCTCACGGTTAGCAAGTCCGCGGCCAATTAAAGAGTTAAGGGCAATATCAAAGGTGTACTTATTTTTTCCGGTGGCCCTCTTAAACATGATCAGAAGTACGTCGTATTTGATAGGTTTATCCGCTTCTATCATTTCCAAAACAATTTTCTGGTTCCCTTGCAATTTCCTGGGCGGCGTAGGTGTTGTCCACTTCTCGCCCGGTGTCCAGCGTCCACCACGAAGGGCAAGGTAGTATTCGAAGAATCCAAAACTTTTGATTTTTGCCCCTGTCATTCTTCCAGCGTATCGATGCTTTAATATTTTATAAAAGAATGACTTACGCCCTTCTTCATCGGTCTCATAGCCTATCCCGAGGGCTATGGTCGCCATTTGTTCGATGTCCCCGGCTTCCCGAAATTGCTCGAGTCTCGGGTCGAACGCTCCCCGGGTCGTTTCTTCTCCGGCTTGTCTATTGAATTGCGCCCCGAGGAAAATAAGATTTTTTGAATGATTGCCAAGTTTGCGGAATACATCACATACAGCTTGTGTTCCTTTGTATGTTTCGCGGCTTATCCCCTCGGGTGGGGGTATCACTTGTAAATAATCTACCAAGTAAACGCTTAGGTCTGTCTCCTCGATAATCCGGGCCACTTCTGTTATTGTGCCGGGGTACTGCCATATTCGAAGCTTCCCTTCGTCTAATAATTCGAGTACTCGTTCCAGGTGGGTTCTTAAGGTGGTAGGCATCCTACCCGCCAAAACCTCACTTTTGATTATGGTAAATGTGTCATCGAAGTCCGGGTTTGCGTCTGGTTCCGGCTCGGGTAGCTCGTCTTTTATGCGGTCGACATCATGTATACGGATCCCCGGGCCCGGGTCGTTCCTCGTCCAGTTCGGTACGCTTTCTGCGTTGTGTAGTGCGTAGAATGATAGGGCCAGTTGTAAAACAAGGTCATCTGCGGAAAGCTCAAAGGTTATGAGTCCTACTGTTTTCCCTTGGGTAAGTGCTTCCCTGGCTACGTTTATTTGGGCGGTAGTCTTGCCTCCTCCCGTTTTGGCACCGATAACAACGATAGCCGCGCTGGGAAAAGAAAAGCCGTCCAGGAAATCGACTGGCAAGCCGTTAAGGTTAGATAGCTGGAAAAGGTCGCGTCGGGTGACTTCGCCTATTGTCTTCACCTGATCGGTATTTTCAATATCTGGATTTCGTGGTATACTGTCAAAAGAAGAAGTACCCCAATTCGCTTCTATTTTCCCTTTTTCGTTGTCTAAGTCCCCCGCGCCCTCGGGGGATTTTTTTATTTCCGGGTTCATTTTTCCCCCCGGTTTTTTTCCCTTAGTACAGTCTCTATCTCTCGAATTTCGCCTGCGTGGTAGGTGATAGAAATTTCTATGCTTCCATACCTGGGTGGATTTTTTAGGAGTTCGGCGAGTGCTGCCAGTGCCTGGGTGGGGGTGGGTTTATCGGGCATCTTGCGCCTCGATAGCTGCCAGGACATCACGAAATCGGTAGCGAGTGACGCGCCCTATTTTTATGAATGGGAATATTCCAGCGTAGGTTTGTCGCCTGATAGTAATGAGGCTTACCCGAAAGTAACGGGCTAGCTCGTGTGCACTAACTAAGTCATCGGGATTGGGTTGGGGTACGGCGGGGGTTGCTGGCATGATTGCCTCCGAATATAGAAAACCCTATGGGTTTCAAATATTTGGAAGGTCATGCCCTTGGCGGGGGTGTCCTCGTTGAATTTGCCGAAACTCGGCGCGCTCAACTTCCCCGGTGGCGCGTGGCCTGCCGGGTGTCCTATAAATTAAACGAGGTCTGCGGCTATTGCTACCCTGGTCGCCTCGTCTATTTTCAAAATCTCATTCCCGTAGGCGGGATCCAAAATGTGGATTGCCTGCCCTCTGGTAAGTCCGAAATTGATAAGGTCGATAGCTTCCAGGTTTCTGCCTTGGAGGTCAGAACATCGTACAAGCCGCTTCGAAAAATCGTTGTTTCTCTTGGCTTGCAAGGTCCTTTTCTCGGTGGTGGTCATGCTGGTAATAGTCAACGTCCTTAACATAGGTATAGTGTATAATAACTTCGGATATCCTACAATCCCTCAAAGAACACCTTTTTTCTAGTTATTATTCTTAGACAAAATTGTCGTGTATTCGGGTTCCTTCTGGGGCTCCCTTAGATTTTTTATGAGTAGCTTTTCCAGGGTGCTATCCTTCTCCCTTTCTTCCAGCATACTCAAAACGTACTCGAACGCCGATACCCGGCCCCGGTGGTAGTCGATATCAACTATCCTCATCTCGTCGGCTATAGCTCCCCGGATAACTTCTACTATGCTCTCGGTATTCATGGTCTACGCCTCCTTCCTCTTGGGTGCCTCGAACGGTATTACATTTTCAACGGCTGCCGCGGTCGCCCTCAATAAGTCCTGAAAATGCTTCTCGTTTGCGTGATTTGAATAGTGTTCCGCCATTGCAGCGGTCTTGTGTCCGGTTGCCATTTGAACGGTTCTTAGGTCTACACGGTCGGCCAGATAGGCCGCGTAGGCGTGTCTGGTACTATGAAAGGAAAGACCCTCGCCCTTCATTTGCTGGTACGTCTTTTCTATGGCCTTGGGGCTCTGTTCGGTGGCAAAGGTCTTGGAGTAACAATCACTCAAACCATGGTTAAGCTGGGCGGGTAGCATCGGTACATCGGCGGTCATTCCCCAGAATAGGAACTTCCCCTGAATTTCATCTTGCTCCCCTTTCTTTTGCGTCCAAGGGTTAAGCTCGATAAGTTTTTCAAGTTCGTCCTTTACGTGCGGCAGTAGGGGAGCCTCTCGGGTAGTACCATTTTTCGGTGTCTTGAGCCCGTCCTTAATCCCCCAGGTTCCCCGGACTATAAGCCTATCTTCGAGGATACAATCTGGGGTGAGTCCCGATATTTCGCCCGCTCTAAGTCCGGTAGTAAAGGCTACCAAAAAGCCTACTCTCTTGCGCTCGTCGTTCCAGTAGGGGGAGTTGATGATCTTTTGGGCCTGGTCCAGGGTGAAGGCTCCCTTCTTGGCGCTATCGGCTTGGCTGAATTTTCTTAGGGTGTCGGCTGGGTTAACGGGTATCAGTTTATTGTCTGCCGCCCATTTCATAGCGGTACTACCTACTAAAAAAATCTTATTACAAGTTGACTGGGCAAGCCCCTTGGAGCGTAGGAACATTTGAAAATCTTTTAGCTCATCCCTGGTCACTTCACCGAGGTTCATGGAGTTCCCGAAAAATTCAGTCCATACCTTTACCCGCTTTAGTGATTCAAAACAGTGTCTCTTGCTTAAGGAATGGCCGTAGGACAATTTTTCTTTGACGTAGGGGGAGTCCTCGTAGGTCCAGAATTTAGTAATAAATTCTACCAGGGAGGGAGTATTCTTAATCCTGTCTTTTAGTACCCTAATAAGGGTATTTGCCTGTTCTTCTGAAAGCTGGGCCTCTTGAATAAGCCCTTGAATCTGGCTGTATTGTATCTGTTTTTTTGCTCGTGGCTGCTGGGTCTTGGTGCCGTTTAGGATATTGTAGACATACCCCAATGCCTTCTTTTTATCGGTTTCCCCAGTAGATAAACCAGAGGTATATTTTTTTGCCTCGGGTATGTAGAAACGGTAATACCAGATTTTCCCGCGCTTAACCAGGGTGAAAGATTGCTCTAACTGCGTAGACATAGGGCCTCCCGTGCCAATGTAGCTACACCTTATAGCTACAGTTGAAATTTTTTGGGAGCGCCCGTTGTCGGGTAGCTTAGTAAATCCTTACAATACAATAACTTGCGATTGCCACCGGACAGAATTGAACTGTCGACACACGGATTTTCAGTCCGTTGCTCTACCAACTGAGCTACAGTGGCGTGGCTTACGCCGGTAAAAAACAGCGTGAGGGTATTTATATCGGACCAACCCAGAACTGTCAAGTCGAAACCTATACCATTGACCAGGATTCTACCCCCCGATACCATGACGTATGGACCTACGAAAGTTCGCTACCAACGCCTACAAAAAAGGGTCGGGAAGCCCACCAAATCCTCCCGACGACAAGGCGCCCGGTCTGGTAAAAGAAGGTTCACCTTCGAAATCTCAGCCCCTAAAATCGCCCGAAAAAACACCCCCAAAGACACTGGTCAAACCTCGGGTAAATCCGTCCTACTCGATCTTTACCCAAGATGGGGGAAAAGGGCCAACAAAAATAGAAATTGCCAAGTACCTTCTGGCGATTGGAAAAGAACAAGCCAGCGAAATTATAAAACATCTCCCCGAGGAGGCGGTCGAGGCCCTGGTACAGGAAATTGCTCAAATTAGAATCCTAAAACCCGACGAGAAGCAAGAAATACTGCTAAAATTCGAAAGCCTCATGGCCACCGCCCCTACCCGTTCGACCGGTGGGGTAGATACAGCTCGGGGATTTCTCGTTCAGGCCTTTGGACCAGAGAAGGGTGAAGAGTTTCTGCGGCGGGCCCTTCCGGACAAGGTGTTTAAGCACTTTGGTTTCATGGAAGATTACGAGGCCGCACAGATACACACCCTCCTAAAAAACGAGGGGCCAGCCCTTCGGGCCTTAGTGCTCTCTCACCTCAGTCCCCCCAAATCCGCTGGGGTAATCAAACTCATGCCAAAGGAAGAACAGATGGAGTTAATTCGCCGGCTGAGTAAGATGGAAAAACTCGACCGCGATGTGCTCATCTCGGTAGAAGAGGCCCTAAAAGAGCGTATTCGAAAAATCGGAACGGTTCATGCGGAGGAGGTTGACGGAAAGGGTATATTGGCAGAAATTCTAAAAAACATGGACGCCAAAAATGAGCGAACCCTCCTGGAGTTTCTGCAAGAGGACGATCCAGCCCTGAGTGTAGATATAAAAGAACGGCTGTTTACCATCGATACACTCCTTGCCATAGAAGATCGGGACCTTCAAAAGATTCTGCCGGAGGTCGAGAATGGAAAATTGGCCTTAGTCATGAAGGGGAAATCGGAAGAAATCCGCCGAAAAATTCTTACAAACATAAGCCAGGCCCGGTCCCAGATAGTAGTTGAAGAGTATCAGTACATGGGTCCAAAACGACGGAGCGAAATAGACGAGGCGACCCGCGAGTTTGTCCGGTACCTCAAGAAACTTGAAGAGGAAGGCAAATTGGTTGTTCGTCGAGAGAATGAGGAGTATATTTAAGGAGAACTTTGGAACCGTGGTCGTCAACTTTCTGAATACCCAGGGCCCAGAGTTGTACCATTGGGGACCGCGTTAATCCTGTTTTCTTGCTAAGTTGGTCATTGCGCCGTAATGACTTACAAACCCAGGATGATTAAGAATAAAGGTTTATCGACGTCCCTCTATCCACCGCTTTGGAGTTTGTACTTATGAAGTCTTTGAGTATGTCGTATCTTTTTTGGGTTCCTAGCCTCTTTGGAATAGCCGGCTTGCATAGAATTTATCTCGGTAAAATTGGCACCGGTCTCCTTTATATGTTTACTGGAGGGCTCTTCGGAATTGGAACAATCTACGACGCCCTTACTATGTCCGCCCAGGTCGAAGAGGCAAACCGGGAAGACGCGTATCGACAAGCCCTTGGTGGTGGATACGCCGGCGGATACCAGCGGGTTGTAGTAACCGAGTCCTTCGGTCCTGGGGCGACAAACCAGAGTTCCAGGGGTTCCTATACCCAATCGCGGCCAACCAGCATCGAACACGCAATCTTCTCTTTGGCCCAGAAAAATGGTGGTTCGGTTAGCCCTGCCCAGTTGGCCCTGGATGCAAACATTGGGGCCGACGAGGCAAAAAATCACCTTGAGTCGATGGTCGACCGGGGCCACGCCGAGTTACGGGTTCGAAAAACCGGTGCTATTGCCTACATATTCCCCGAGTTTCTGAAACCCGATGTTGCTAACCAATTTGAAAGTTTGACCTAATCCCCCCAGACCTTCCAAGCCACCTTTTCTTCTTTAACCCAGCCTGGACCTTGCCTCCTGGAGTTTCCGAGATGCAAGCTGGGCCATGGTGCCGCCCCACCAAGGTACCGCACCACGCCTGTGCGAGGTGCATCCAGGTGCTCCAGGTGCCAAGGTATTTTTTCCTGCAAAGATTGGCCAGCCGGATACCCGGGTTGAACTAACTGCGGGGCTCACAACCGTGGTGGGGTCATTACCCACGGCCCTAACCCTCGGGGGTATTGTTGGGGACTCGGCCCGGCTGGGAGAATTTACGGCTCGATTATTCTTTGCATTGTCGCGTCGCTGTTTGGTGGCAAAAAATCACTTATTACCGAACTCCCAGGCCCTATGACTGGCATTGGGTTTCTCTTGGTCTTGCAACAAATATCTGCCATTCTGGGGTATACCGCTCATAGGGCTTCGACCTGGGAAAGAACCCTATCCATGACCAGCCATTTGGGACAGGTACGATGGAGCGAACTTCCCATTGGTGGATCAACCTTCCGCATCCTCCATTTTTATCCAAAGTCCTGGAGGAAACTTGTTCCTCCCCATCTGCCTCCTTGTAGCTTCGGTCTTGCTGATTACGGTCATTGTTGGCCTTCTGGTAGCGGTGGAAATTTGGGTGTTCTTGGCGAATATTCTCATCATCGAAAAAATATCTGGACTGGCAAGGATTTTTGTGTCCGCTAGCGATCCTTCCGAGGGAGATGTTCCCTTTTTGGTGGCAGAAAAGGAACTTCTTCGGTCACGGCAGGGCAAGGTTGTGCTCATCCACTTTTGTGGCCCAATGATCTTTGGTATAGGGCAGACCATGGCTCGGGAGTCCGCCAGGATCAAGGAATCCGTGCAAGTGTTAGTCTTTGCTATAGGCGATGTCACCTGCCTGGACTGGACGATCGGTCTGTCGATCGAAAACAAGGTGAACGACGTGGTGGAAGAAAACTCAAGTTTGTATGACTGGCCTCGAGGAGCGGGACAAGTGGTTCATGTCTCCCTTTGAGTTCTTGAGTTTGAGCGAATTACCGGCAACGAGGTTAGAAGCAATGGAAGAGACATCCCCGGAAGCGATATCCTAGGAAAAACCCGTTCATTACCGGTCAGGAGATGGTCGTTGAAGGGGTACGAGCAACCAAATGGTGTATCACGGTGACGAAGGCTGGAATTCTCAGCTGTCTACCCGGGCGTAAGGATAGTCGCCGATTTTCTTGAACGAGTAGTAGGTGTTTAGTCCCGAAATACCGGCGGACCCAGCTCGTTCCAAATCGATATATCCTTCTTCGTCCATTGCTTCGTTGGGAACAACCAACCATTGTATCCGACCTATAACTAAGATTGTACCATTCACCTCGATTGGAACCGCCTGTTCAAATTTGAGTCCAAACTTGATACCCGCCTCCTGGACGCAGGGAGCGGGAAAACCTTCGATAAACTCGGGGGCAAATCCACATTCGGTAAACTCCGAAACTTCTCTGTGGTACTTGGCCGAGGTCTGGTGCCCTTGGAGGGTACGGGTATTGGGAAGGTGATTTACCGTATAGAAACCGGTGGCCTTGATGTTCTCAAAGGTATGCCGGGGTACCTCGATGTCCGGCCGCAGGAAGAACCCGATAAACGGTGGGTTACTTCCGATATGGACCAGGCTGCTAAAAATGGCCAAGTTTGTGGAACCGGTCGGGGATATGGTACCGACCAGGTTAGCTGGTTTGATTCCGGTAATTGAGTTGATGACGTTCAGCCGTAGCAGTTTGTCGGCCTTCTGAATATCGTCGCTGGTCCAATACATGTCATGCCTCCGAAAGTGTCTTACCACGATTAGGTGGCGCGCAACAATGGATCCATATCGATAAAAAATTACCTACTTGTACAAGGACATAGAACTTCTTATACTCACTTGCGTAGAACAAACTAATCCAAGGAGCACTCATGAGTAGCATACTTGTTTGTATAGATTTTTCGCCCCTGACCAATCAAATTCTTGAAACGGCGAAGGGTATGGCCCTCTGTATGTCCAAAGGTTTACACCTGGTACACGTACAACCGGAAAAGATCTCTATTCCTACCGCGGTAGTGTCGAATCCAGATAGTAGTACGGGAAACAAGAGTCTCTGACCCGGCGTAAAGAGGTTGCTCAGCTTGAAAGAATTTGCCAAAATCTCAAAGACGAAGGCATTCCAACAACCTGGACTACCCCCTCGGGTAAAATCCACGAAAACCTCATAAAAGAGGCAAAAGACCACAACGCCCAGTTCGTAGCAATGGGGAGCCATGGTAATGGGGCAGTCCATCATCTGGTCGTAGGGTCGGTCGCCGAGGGTGTTTTGAAAGGACTTGGCCTACCGGTGGTCTTAGTACCCGTTCAAGTAGAAGAGTAGCGGTAAAGTTCCCCCCAACTTCTTGTGTCTCTTTAGGATAAATGTTAGCGTTCTCTAACATTTATAGTTCAATCAAAATTTAGCATTTCTCAGGAGTAAATATGTCCTTAACAATAGATGAAAAACATACAGAAAGTTCCGGAGCATACCGGATCTTTCAAAAAGGAAATTGGACGACCCGAATAGATCTTCGGGATTTTATCCAACACAACTACACCCCATACGAAGGTGACGAGAGTTTTCTGGCTTCACCGACAAAAAAGACCAAGGCCCTTTGGGATAAGGTTCAAGAACGGGCGAAGGAAGAACAAAAGCGGGGAGGGGTGTACGATATCGACTTTGAAACCATATCAAACATTACCAGCCACGGTCCCGGGTATATAGACCGGGAACTCGAGACAATTGTGGGACTTCAAACCGACGAACCTCTAAAAAGAGCGATAATGCCCTACGGGGGAATTCGAATGGTCTATGCCCAACTAGAAGCCTACGACCGCCCTATAGACCCCCAACTTAAAAAGGTATTTGCCCATCGCAAGACCCACAACGATGGTGTTTTTGACGTCTACACCGAGGAAATGAAGCGGGCAAGAAAAACAGGAGTCATTACTGGTCTACCTGACGCCTACGGGCGGGGTCGAATTATTGGAGACTATCGACGCCCGGCTCTCTACGGGGTCGACTACCTTATCGAACAAAAAAAGCAGGCCCATCGTCTATCGATTGGGGCGGGAATGACCGACGACGTAATTCGACAGCGGGAAGAAATAGCCGAGCAAATCCGAAGCCTTGAGGAACTTAAAGAAATGGCCATCCAGTATGGCTTCGATATCTCTGCCCCCGCCCGAGACACCCGAGAAGCGATTCAATGGGTGTATTTTTCCTATCTTGCGGGGGTAAAAGAGCAGAACGGCGCCGCAATGAGTTTAGGAAGGGTAGCAAGTTTTCTCGATATTTACGCCGAAAGAGATTTAGCCGAAGGTCTTTTCACCGAAAGCGAGGTTCAGGAACTCGTAGACCATCTGGTCATGAAACTACGAATCGTCCGATTCTTACGAACCCCCTCTTACGATCAACTCTTCAGTGGAGATCCAACCTGGATAACCGAGGCCCTCGGGGGCATGAGTCTGGATGGGAGGACTCTGGTTACAAAAATGACCTACCGATTCCTTCATACCCTCGTTAATCTAGGCCCGGCACCCGAGCCAAATATGACTGTTCTTTGGAGCCCCCGATTACCCGAATCCTTTAAGATCTACTGTGCCAAGTTATCGGAGCAGACCAGCTCGATTCAATACGAAAACGATGAGTTAATGAGGGTGAAGTTTGGGGACGATTACGGAATAGCCTGTTGTGTAAGTGCTATGCGAATTGGCAAGCAGATGCAATTTTTCGGAGCCCGGGCAAACCTGGCAAAGGCCCTGCTGTATGCGATCAACGGTGGCAAGGACGAAAAGACTGGCACTCAGGTTGGGCCCTTCTTTGAGCCTGTGAGGACTGAGTATCTCGACTACAACGATGTTATGGATCGTTTCGATATGATTTTAGATTGGCTTGCCAAGCTCTATATCGATACCCTCAATATTATTCATTATATGCACGACAAGTATTGCTATGAACGAATCGAAATGGCCCTTCACGATGAAGAAGTCGACCGCACGATGGCCGCGGGTATCGCAGGACTGTCGGTTGTGGTAGACAGCCTTTCGGCTATCAAACACGCCCGGGTACGATGTATTCGAAACAATACTGGACTGGTCGTAGATTATGAACTGGAGGGGGATTATCCGAAATTCGGCAATAATGACGATATTGTGGATACTATCGCCCTCGAGATAACCGAACGATTTATGAGAAAGCTAAAAAGGTGGCCTACCTATCGGGGTAGCCGACATACCATGAGTATTTTGACGATCACCAGCAACGTCGTATACGGACAAAAGACCGGTTCTACCCCCGATGGACGAAAAGTTGGAGAACCCTTCGCCCCCGGAGCCAATCCTATGCATGGCCGGGATAGCAAAGGGTGTATAGCGAGCATGGCCTCGGTTGCAAAGTTGCCCTACGATTTTGCCGAAGACGGAATAAGTTACACCTTTTCGATAGTGCCCGAAGCCTTGGGGAAAACCGAAAAAGATCGGTACAAAAATTTGGTAGCCTTGATGGATGGATACTTCGAGAGTAACGGCCATCATATCAATGTGAACGTGCTCAATAAAGAAGTACTTCTGGACGCCATGAAGCACCCAGAATTGTATCCCCAACTTACCATTCGAGTTTCGGGGTACGCAGTAAATTTCGTAAAACTTACCCGAGAGCAACAGCTCGATGTTATAAATCGGACCTTCCATAAGATGCTGTAAAAAAATGAGCACGACAGGGTATATTCACTCGATCGAAACTGGCGGGACCGTTGACGGTCCCGGTCTTCGGTACGTACTCTTTCTCCAGGGATGTCCTCTCCGGTGTATTTATTGCCATAATCCCGATAGTTGGAAACTCCGGGCCGGACAAGAGCTTACGGCAGATGAGGTGTTTCAGGACCTTCTCAAGTATCGCCCCTTCATAAAATCCGGAGGAATAACGGTAAGTGGGGGCGAGCCACTGGTTCAAGTAGAATTTCTTGAAGAACTCTTTCGTCTTTGCAGGGCAAGGGGGATTCATACGGCGGTAGATACTTCGGGCATAATGCCGGTGGGCAAGATAAAAAAAGTCTTGGAGCTGACCGACCTAGTGATTCTTGATGTAAAGGCCCTGGATCCCGATCTCTGTCGTAAGATATCGGGATCGGACAACAAAAACGCCCTGGAACTCTTGGATTATCTAGAACTCGAGAACAAAGCTACGTGGATTCGACACGTTGTGGTACCCGGTTATACCGACAACCTGGACGACTTAGCGGCCTTAGCCAAGTTCCTCAAGGGTTTTACCTGTGTCAAAAAGACTGAGCTCTTACCATTTCATCAAATGGCTTTGCATAAATGGGAAAGTCTCCGATTTCCCTACACCCTTGGAGATGTAGAGCCACCGAAGGCCGAATTCATGGCGAGAGCCGAGGCCCTCTTCGTAGAGTAGGAGTTCAAGTCGCAGCCCTCGGTCTGAAGAAAACATGGGAACTTCTATACTCTATTCTTAATTGGCTCAGGCTCTTATGTCTTTAGTTGTGCACCAAAGCTTGTGGTAGGTGTCGTTTCTCCTCGGTGGGGCCACAAAAACTCCAGCTTTTGACTCCTACAGTCCTTAGAAGAGGAGGTTCCCACAAGCTTTGGAGCACACAATAAGTTTTTGCGGTGCAATGGCCAACTTAGGCAGAAAACCAGATTCTAAAGGGCCCCAATCATACGAATCGATTTCGTTGACATCTAATATTTATAAGACTTATAATTTCCTTACCCCCCATTGTCTCTATCATAGATTAGGAGAACACCTGATGGAACATATTGCTACCGAGCGCTTATCAACTGGTGTTTCCGGTTTAGATACCATTCTGCAGGGTGGTCTTTTGCCTGGACGCTCATATTTACTTCGTGGTGGGCCGGGTACGGGAAAGACGACTCTTGGTATGCAATTCCTTATGGCCGGCGTTCGATTGGGGGAGTCGGTCTTGTTTATTTCCTTGGAAGAATCGGAAAAATCCCTGAGACAAAACGCAGAAACAATTGGGTCTGATGTCAAGGGTATCGAATTCTTAGATATGAGTCCGGATTCGGATTACTTTACCCAGGTTCAGTCCTATGATATTTTTTCACCTTCCGAAGTCGAGCGTGAACCGGTAGCGAATACTATTACCGAAGTAGTCAGCCGTTTGAACCCTATTAGAGTATTTTTAGATCCGCTAACCCAATTGCGTTACCTTTCTAACGACAATTTTCAATTTCGAAAACAGGTTCTGTCATTTCTGCGTTTTCTTACCCAAAAAGGTGCGACTGTGGTTGTAACCACTGAAGCTTCAGCTGGCTCAGGGGACGACGATATTCAGTTCATGACCGATGGAATTATCAACCTGGGATTCAACGACCAAGGACGTAGCGTAGCAATTTCAAAGTTTCGAGGTTCGGGATTCCAAGGAAGAAGCCACACTATGACCCTTGATAGAGGAGGCGTTTCTGTATTTCCTCGATTGGCTCCTGACTCTTACGGTATAGATTTCTCATTTGATGTCCTTTCCTCGGGATTATCGGAACTCGATAGTTTGCTTCACGGTGGTATCGAGCGCGGAACGGTTACATTCCTGTCCGGTCCGACCGGGGTAGGTAAAACAAGTCTAGGCTGTAAGTTTATGCAGTCAGCAGCCTCTCGAGGTGAAAGATCCGTGCTTTTTGCCTTGGAAGAAGAGCCCGGCATTATGATCGAACGCTGCGAGGCTATAGGCATAGCGGCCAAGGCGATGATAGAGGCGGGGACACTGAACATTATTAAAATCGAGCCTTTGAAATATTCCCCTGACGAGTTTGCCCAAATTGTTCGGCATGAAGTCGAAACAAACCATACTCGAATAGTTATGATCGACAGCGTATCCGGTTATCGATTAAGTATGCAGGGACAGGATCTCGTTCGGCATCTTCATAGCTTAACAAAATACCTACAAAACATGGGCGTCGCAGTGATCTTGGCAGTCGAAACCTCCCAGTTAACCGGTGATTTTCGAGTAACTGATTACGATATCAGCTATCTAGCCGATAATCTGATCTTTCTTCGTTACTTAGAAATCGACGGACTTTTACGAAAAGCAATTGGGGTATTAAAAAAACGATTAACTGATTTCGAAAAAACACTTCGGGAGTTCAAGATAACAGAAACTGGTATCGTTATTGGGCAACCTTTAGCGAATCTTCGAGGTATTCTTACCGGTACCCCGAGGTGGAAAGGCCCAGAAAAATGATCTCCATCGCGAATAGTGGAGTTCTCATAGTGGGGCAAAACCTTAGAAATCAGGTGTTACTAGAAGAGTTTGTACGCAAGTTGGGTTACGAGGTCGTCAGGGCAGACACGATGTCAGAGCTCAAAACTATGGTCCATAGAACTTATCCATTACCGGCCCGGTTTGCGCTCGTAGATATCACCGGTTTTGACCATACCATTTGGGAGCTGTGTGGTCGCCTCAATGAAGTTGATGTGCCAGTTCTGGTTATTTCACCACGACAAAGTGATGAAGTTCAGCAGTTAAGCTATTCCCACGGTGCCCAAAAGGTAATGGAAAAGCCCTTGGTTATGAAGGTGCTTGCCGATACGATTCATGGATTTATGCATTCAGATGAATAAATCGGAAAAAGATTCTTGTATCCTCTTTCTTATGCAGCCTTCTCAAGACCGTAAACTCCTTGAGGACTTTCTGGAGGATACTTATCGTATTTTGCCATCAAAAGAATTACTAACGTCAAGTTCAAAGGTTGATCTCTGCATTGTAGACGGTCCTTCCTTCGAGCAGTCTAAACCGATGATTGCCAAAATTCGTAAACGTTCGGGTGATGTGTTTTTGCCAATATTATTAGTTACGCCGCGAAAGGACGTGCGAATGGTTACGGCGAACGCGTGGAAACAAATCGACGATATAATTACAAGCCCAATTGAAAAAGGTGAACTTCACGCTAGACTGGTGGTCTTATTGCGGATTCGTACTCTTTCGAAAGAACTCGTGAAGCAAAAGGAATATGAACTTGATCGGACTCGAGAAGCTCTTCAATCGAGTGAGGACATACGTCGAGCACTCTTCAATTCTACTCCCCTTTCGACCTTCGCTTTAAATCTCGCTGGTCAAGTTATCACGTGGAATCCTGCGGCCGAAACTATGCTAGGTTTTTCCGAAGAAGAGGCAATTGGAAATCAACTACCTATAATTCCCGAGAACTTGACGAACGAATATAACGAGTTTTTGTCCCGATTGATGAATGGCGATTCCTTTATTGGGTATGAAATGAAAACCCGTAGGAAAGACGGTCTCGTTTTCGATTGTAGCCTATCTGGTGCCCCAATTCGAGGTACGGAGAATGAAATCGTCGGTACGATAATTTCGATGGAAGACATTACCCAGCGAAAGCACATAGAAGGTGCCTTGTCGGCCAGTGAAAAAAAATTTCGTGGGGTTTTCTCGAATGATCACACAATCATGTTAATAATCGATCCAAGCACCGGTTGCATCGAAGATGCAAATCCTGCAGCAGTCTCTTTCTACGGTTGGGATAAGGAAACTTTGGTTGGAATGAAAATAAGCGACATAAACACTATGTCAGATACCGCAGTATCACAGAATCTCGAGAACGCCCGTTTGAAACGACAAACCATTTTTGAATTCCGGCATAAACGAGCAGGGGGGGCTGTACGAGACGTTGAGGTACATAGTGGACCAATCGAAATAGAAGGGCGCTCGCTCCTTTACTCATTAGTGTTTGACGTAACGAATAAACGGGCCGCCGAACTGAGATTAAGAGACTCCCTCACCGAAAAAGAAACCCTGTTACGGGAGTTATACCATAGAACAAATAATAGTATGCAAACTATTCATTCAATAATGTCGATGTATGCTGATACTCACTCGAATAGTTCTTTAGAAGACTTTGTCGAAATCGTTGGTGGTAGAATTGATGCAATTGCTCTAGTTCATCGAAAGTTGCTTATGTCGAACAACCTCTCTCGTATCGATTTTGGTGACTACATCGCGGAGCTCGCGCGATTAGCTTACCAAGGTTTTTCCCAAGTCCATGAACTCGTACGTTTACATATTGACGTAGCTCCAGTTTATACTCTCTTCGACTGTGCAGCGCCACTGGGACTCGCAGTCTTCGAATTACTATCCAACTCTCTCACCCATGCTTTTCCTGACGGACTCAGTGGAGAGATTTCTGTTGCCGTGGCTCCCCTAGGGCAGGAGGGTGTAGAAGTAGTAGTAAAAGACAACGGAGTAGGAATGGCTCTAGATTTTGATGAACTTTCGATGGATTCAGTGGGAATACCGATGGTTATCGCTGTAGTCAAAGACCAGTTGAGGGGTGAAATCTCATTCGATTGCTCGTTCGGTACTACAGTGACGGTGCGAGTTTTCGACCACGGATACAAAGAAAGAGTCTAACGAAGCTATTGACTCCTCGGCTTAAGGATTTGTTCTCTTCTACCCCCCCCCAGCTACACCAAAAATCCCCAAATTATTCGGTATCCCGCCATAGGAGAGCAGCTTCCGTTCTATTCCCTACCCCAAGTTTGAAAAAGATTCCAGATATTGTATTTCTTATGGTTTTTTCCGAAAGCGAGAGCTTTCCAGCAATTTCCTTGTTGAGTAGACCGGTTGCGAGCAGGCCCATAATCTCTTTCTCTCGGGGGGAAAGATTGACTTCTACCTTTTTCTCGCCAGAAGGATATTCCAATCGCAGTACGTCCATAACTTCTTGACGAAGGGTCGCTGCATCAAGACTTTTGAAGAGCACCCGCGCTACAGCAGATTCTTTTCCCTTTGCAATATATTCATGCACTGGAAATCCGGTTAAGAGTACTATCTTCGCCTTCGGAACGGTTTGTTGAAGATCTCCCGCTGCCTCCGAACCTAGACCATCGGGTAACTGTTGGTCCAAGAGAATTAAGTCTGGTTTCAATAAAGATAAACAGGCCGAGGCTTCCGTCAATGTCTGAGCTTCACCGCAGATATTGAAACCATACTTCCTGGTGAAGACTTTTTTTAGGCCTTCTCGCACGATTGAATGGTCTTCAATAATAAATAGGCTTTTCAACTTTTCACTATTCTGCATCGAATCGTCCCAAAAGAGCTTTCCTTAAAAAAACAGTGGTCCCATTATCAGATTTTATCTGAAGTTTCGCACCTATTCGATGGGATCGGACTCTCATGCACTCGAGGCCTTTCCCAGGAGCAATCTTTCCAATGTCAAATCCTGGCCCCGCATCGTGGACAACTATCGATAGTTCCCTCTCATTACGCGTTACGGAAATTTCTATTTCCGCCCTTGGGGCGTGTTTACACCCATTCATAAGCGCCTCTTGCACTATAAGCAGCAAATCTCCCGAATCCTCGATTAGGTCTTTATCGCTCCCCTTAGATGAATATTGAAATTGTAGGTCTATCGATCGGTGGAAGAGCCTCTGTAATCGCTCGCAGGTCTCGGAAATTGCTAATCCAAGATCGTTTATGCAAATGGGTTCGGTCCTATTTTCATGGATCAGTAAACGTATATCATCGATCGCCTCTCTTACAACTCCCGAAATGACCTTTAAATCTTTCGAGATTGTAGGGATTGTACTCTTCTCGTCGAGGGTATCGATTTCTAACGAAGCCGAAAAAAGTTTTTGGATAACTTGATCGTGTAAGCTCAGGCTTATACTTTCTCGTTCCCTTTGAACTACTTGAAGTTCTTTTAAATGCAATAATCGCGAAAGCCAGTAGTTTTTCATTTCATTGCTAATTTGAATCACCACAAAAGCCATAGTCATAGCCAAACCGGTTCTGTAGACCTCTATAGGAAAAAATTTCGGTCGGAAAAGAAAACCGGAAGATATTCCGTATAGTCCGATTAAAATACCTAATATCCTCTGCTTATTTGAACTAAAGGGAGAGCCTCCTGCTTGTAATCTTCTCGATTCGTCCCAAAGCCCTAAAATGGCCAAAAGAGAAGCCGGGAAAGCGATAAAAAACCTAATCATTAAGTCAGAAAAAATGAAAATAGAGCTATTGGAAACACCGAAGCTTGAAGTGGAAAAGAGTTGTATATGGAAGAGGCGACAGATTGAAAAAAGTAGGTAGCTTATCAAAGCCGTTAATAATACAAGTCTCGTCGGAAGAGTTGATCTTAAAATTCGGCGTCTGACATTTTTCGAAATTATGGTTCCAAAAATAAAGAGGAATAAAAAAGAAAAAAAGCTTGCAACAAGGACCAATCCCTGTAGCCAGGTGTCAAAAGAAACAAAAAAGCGCGATATTCGAAGGAGAATACACCACTCGGCAAACCCATGGCTAAGCCCAAATGCGCTCAAATACGGTAGAGATCGAAAAAACAAGAACGGTTTTGGTTCTTTAGTACCGATGAACCGACAAATAACGCCAAGCAGGAAAAAAGAGAGCCCGTAGGGAAGGTAGATAAGTATCCCAAGACTTTGCGGCAAAATAACTCCCGTAATGAGCGAAGAAATATACCATCGGGACAAATGTCCTAATTGTAACCCACAGCTTCTCAAGAGTACAATGAGTATAAATTTATCGAAAGTATCGAGCCCTCAGCTCTGATACCGAAGGAAGTATACATGAAAAAGCGAATTTTGTTTTTGGGTATCCCATTGGTGATAGCCCTTTTTGTCGGTTGTGGGGTTCGATCTGAACAACCTGCACAGGTTCCCACGGTTGATCTTTCGGGAACGTATACCGGATATTCCTGGGCTGGTGAAGCTCAAGGCAAGACTTTAGAGGAAGCCACCCAAAAGATTGAGACGGTACTTACGCTGAATACCGCGGGAGTAATTACCGATGCTTCGTTAAAATTTCTCGTGAAAAATAGCGACGGAACATGGCGAGAACGAAATGATACCAGTGCCACAGTAGAGGTTGATTACGGCGTTTCACCTACCTCTGCAGTCGCAGATCCCTATACCCCCGGAACATCAATGTTTAAGGTCAAAACTGCCGACCTAATGTCGTTTTTTGCTCTAGGGGTAGATAAAGATGGAACAGTGGCATTCGCCCTCGTAGATCCTATCCACCGCTACATGGAAGAGATGAAATTCAATCCGGGTTTCGATTATTCTATGAAAATTACTCAACTTACCATCGGAAGCGGTTTATTAGTGCCTACGATACGTGAGTCATCTGGCGGTTACCTAAAAATTCACGATTGGACCGATTACTCGGATAAACATATCTTCGATTTCTATGATCCCTATATATACGTGAGTCGAGGAACTTTCCAGGGCCTTGGTCCGAATTCGACGGTCAAAGATTTATTAGAAAAGGCAGGAGTACGGTTTATAAATAATTTGCCTGAACAAATGGAGCCTACCTATGGTTTCTACGCCTCAGGGGGGTGGGCTGGTAATTACGCCAATATAAGTAACTACCTAATTGGGAAGTCGGCGACCGATATGACTTCTTTAATCGACTGGTCAAATCCTCGGTATTCTGCCAACATAAATCAAGATAATTTCTTTGGTCTCGACACTCTAAGTGGAGCTACAAGGACCGTGCAGAACTCCACCGACGGCATTTCCGGCGCCACAGTCCGAGTTTCCCGGGAAGCAACCTCCTATCAACGGGCTCTCGTATCGGCAGGCATACTGAATGAGTCCGAAGTAATAAAGGGCAGATTTTAGCAAAGGTTTTCAAAGGTCCTCGAGCTGTCCAAAGGGAATTTGGACAGCTGACCTTTCTCTCGTCCCCCCAGCCACACCAAAAATCCGATAATTCCAAAACTCAAGGGTACCAAAAACAAAGCTCCATTGAGCCCTGTCCTATCGCCTAAGAAGCCGGTGAGCCAGGTGAAAAACCTGGTTCCCGGGATTCCCGCAATGGATAAAAGACCCATACTGCGGTGGCCAAGGGCAAAATCAGCCCCAAAAGAACTCCACCACCCGCAGAAAGCAGAATGAGCTTTCGTAATTGTTGTTGTTTGATGGTATAACCCCACAGCACCCCACAGCAGTCGGGAAATGAGCATTCCTCCAGAAAATATGGCCGTGCCAATACACGCGGTCCAGTAGGACAAGACAAACTCCCCACCACCGGCGAAAAACATGGCACCAAAGAAGAGCAAGAATTTCGGATGACGCAGAATTGCTTGGGCGTGGGACCGAACTTCTTTCCTGTGGACCTGCTCTTCGTGGACGACCGGTCCCTGGGTTCTACTGGGTAAAAGAACTAACATTGCGGGGATAAAGGGCACCAGAGTTACCAGGAACAGCAACCCCCGCCACGACAAGGGCGAGGAAAGAACAAATCCCGAGAGGATTACCGCCGAAATAATTCCCAGGAGCCAAAACCGATGGGTCAAATTGATATAACGCCCGGGCTCATCGGGGTGAAGATCTTGGATAAGCGGTGTGGCCAGACCCTCGACAAATCCTTCACCGAACCCAGCCAACAGAAGGGCGACCAAAAGGGCACCGTAGGCCGGGGCAATAGCCTCGAGGGATATTACCAGGGTTACCCCATCGGCCAGCGGCGAATCCACAAAGAATCATTGCCAAAATCAAAAAGAAACTTCTTCCCAGCTGGAACGCATCGCCGGCCCCCATGCCACCGTCTTCCGAAGGAAATCCCAAATCGCGTGATAGGGGTACAAAGGCGATGGGAATAATAACCGATGTAGCTGCGTAGGCCGAAAGGCTCATGAACCCGGCCAGATCGTACCGACCTAAGGAGAAGCGTTTTGTAGGTGTGGACATGGATGAGACGATACACCAGGTTTTGTGGGTATTTAAAAGAGAAGTTGAAATAATATAAAACCTCTTTTCAACTAAAGTAGGAAATTGGCGATTGTAGTATCGTCGAACTCCTTCGAACACCGGAATCGAAAAAAGGCACCATTCTCCGGGTTGCTGACATTGAGGGAAGTAGACTCAGCACCGTTCTTAATGAGTGTAAAACCCATGCAGAACAGTGCGGGTTTGATCGGAGTTGGCTTGTCAGGGGTTATCCAGCAGAATGGAAGGGTACGTCGCTGGGTTTGGATACCTGAAGTAGAGCGGTCCTTACCCGTGTCTTCTGACCAGCCTGCTTTTAAAGAAATTTACAGAAAAGGGGTTGCGTAATCCTTGACTTCAAAAAGTTTTGGCTACACTTCTGGCTACAGTGCAGTTTTGGGCATAAAAAAACCCACTAAAAACGAACTATATCGTTGTATAGTGGACAATTATGATCGGGCTTTGCTTTCGGCATTACTGCGTACTACCTGCCGCCCTGGGGTTTTCTTCAAAAACCCTTGGGTACCCCAGCCCGTCTCTCAAAAAACAAAAGCCGACCGGATAAATCCGATCGGCTTTGTTATTCGTCGGGCTGGGCTCTCGGCATTACTGCGTACTACCTGCCGCCCTGGGGTTTTCTACGAAAACCCTTGGGTACCCCAGCCCGTCTCTCAAAAAACAAAAGCCGACCGGATAAATCCGATCGGCTTTGTTATTCGTCGGGCTGGGCGGTTCTAACAGACCGCCCATCAAATAAAAAAGGGACACGAATGTGTCCCCAAAAGTCGGGCTGGGCGGATCCAACGGACCGCCCATAAAAAAAGAGCAGGTCGGATGTAACCAACCTGCTCGTTAATTAATCGGGCTGGGCTCTCGGTATTACTGCGTAATACCTGCCGCCCTGGGGTTTTCTACGAAAACCCTTGGGTTCCCCAGCCCGTCTCTCAAATAACAAAAGCCGACCGGATAAATCCGATCGGCTTTGTTATTCGTCGGGCTGGGCGGATCCAACGGACCGCCCATCAAATAAAAAAGGGAAAGGAATGTGTCCCCAAAAGTCGGGCTGGGCTCTCGGTATTACTGCGTACTACCTGCCGCCCTGGGGTTTTCTTCAAAAACCCTTGGGTACCCCAGCCCGTCTCTCAAATAACAAAAGCCGACCGGATAAATCCGATCGGCTTTGTTATTCGTCGGGCTGGGCGGATTTGAACCGCCGACCCCAAGTCCCCCAGACTTGTACGCTAAACCCCTGCGCTACAGCCCGATTGTCTAAAATGCTCGGTGAAAATATCACGGGAGCCCACCTCTGTCAAGACTGGCTATTCTCAGTCTTTCTTAATCGACTTCTGCAACATCTCCCGGTATAAAAACTCTTTCTGGTGCAGGGTCTCGAAGGGTACCCGGTAGGCGGTCTCGATGTTCTTTTTGGTAGCGATTTCGGAGGTGGGGCCAAAGAAGTAGGGAAGGGCGCCCTCCTCGGGGTTCTTGCGCAAGATCAGCATGAAGTCCGAGTACTTTTCGCACAAGTGTAGCTGATGGGCACTGAAGACAATCGAGGTATTTGTTCGGTGGGCGTAGTCTTGAAGATAGCCCAGGGCTCGCGCTTTTTGGGGCTCTTCCAGGGCAAAAATTGGCTCGTCGAGCAAAATCAGCCTGCTACCGTAGAGCACGGCCATGGCAATTACTGCCCTTTGCATGGCTCCCTTGGACAAACTGACGGTGGAACGATTGAGGTCGTTTTCTAAATCAAATTCCCGAACTAACTCTTTCAAAATTCCAGCGGAACGGGCGGCTGCGGGGCTTTGGGTGGCCACATGTTCGAGGACCGAACCGAGGGTTTCGTCGGTTTCAAATTCCATATTCTGGTAAACGAAACTCACTAATTGATTTCGGGCTTCCTCGACCCGGGGGTCCTCATAGGCCGAGCGAAAGGTAGCTGTGTCGGTGCCGAAAAGATAAATCGAACCCGCCGCGGGAAAAAGTCGTGCCCCAGCCAACAAAAGTAGAGTTGACTTTCCAATACCATTTTCACCAATGAGGGAGGTTACCCCCCCAGGGATAGTGAGGGAAAAATCCTCGAACAGAACAGTCAGATCTTCCCGGGTTAGGTCTTGGGGATTTGGTGGAGCGTCTTCATTCACGTAGAAAAAGCTTATATTATTGATAGAAATGCAGTTTTCCATAGCCGAAAGAGTAATGACATTTGACTAAGTTGGCAATCAGGCCTACTCTATAGAGAACAAGCATAACCTCACTTCTAAGGAGTAAACATGGCCGATTTGAAGTCCCAATATATGGGAATACCGTTGAAGAATCCCCTCATCGTAGGGGCCTGCAGTCTTACGAGCAATATGGATACTATCCGGCGTCTAGACGAAAAAGGTGCCGGTGCAATGATCATAAAGAGCCTCTTCGAGGAGCAGGTAGCCTACCAACGCTACGCCCACGACGAAGATCTGGATCTCTACGACAACTGGCACGCCGAAATGACCACTGTGTTCCCCAAAGCCGAGCACGCTGGTCCTGACGAACATTTAATGTGGACCCAACGGGCAAAAGAGTCCGTTTCAATTCCCGTAATTGCCAGCCTTAATGCGATTCATACCGAAACCTGGGCGGAGTGGGCAAAACAACTGGCCGACACTGGGGTAGATGGGTTGGAACTGAATTTTTTTGCCCTTCCCGATGATTTAGAGGCCGAGTCTGCAGCAGTCGAAGATGCCCAGGTCGAAGCGGTAAAGGCAGTTAAAAAAGCTGTCAAAATTCCTGTGTCTGTAAAACTTAGCCCTTCCTATACAAGTCCTATCAGTTTTGTAAAGAAGCTTGAAGCTGCTGGTGCCGACGGTTTTGTGCTTTTCAACCGATTCTTCCATCCTTCTATCAATATCGAAACCGAATCCAGTGCCTATCCTTTTAGCCTGACCGGTCCTAACGACCACAAGTTGCCCCTGCGATTTGTGTCCTTGCTCCACGACAAGGTTAAGTCCAGTCTCTGTGCGTCGAATGGAATTCATACCGCCCAAGAAGCCCTCGAGGTTCTTTTGGCCGGTGCCGATGTGTTCCAGGTGGTGTCGACCCTCTACTTGAATAAGATGGATCAAATAACGGCGATTCTTGATGGTCTGACCGAGTGGATGGACAAGAAGGGTTACAAGTCCCTGTCCGATTTCCGCGGTAAACTATCGGAAGCCAAGAATCCAAATACTTCGGTCTACAAGCGGGCCCAGTACGTTCGAATGCTTCTGCGTAGTAACGACTACATTAGCCGACCTAGTATTATTTAGGTTGCGGTTTTCGCGACTAGCGAGTCCCCCGATTGTTCGGGGGATTTTTTTTTGATACACTCACTTTCAGCCTGCTGCTTTAAAGGAAGTTTTCATGGAAGTTTCAACCCAACCCTTTGGTACCTTTACCGATTCTCCTATATCCGTCTATACCCTGCGGGGATCGAAGGGATTTCAGGTCCAGGTAACCAATCTTGGGGCCTGCCTTGTCAGTGTTCAGACGACGGTAAAGGGAGGTTCCATACCTCGGGAGTTGTGTCTGGGGTTCGACAACGCCGAGGATTATGGTCAGAACCCTTCAGCCTTTGGCATGACCGTAGGGCCGGTGGCCAATAGAATTTCCAACGCCTCCTTTACCTTGAATGGCAAGACCTACGAGTTAGAAGCCAACAACGGTGAAGCATGCCTACATTCGGGTAGGGGTGCAAACTTTGGCCTCAAGGTTTTTTCTGGTTCGGTGTATCAATATGAGGGTGGGTCGGGGGTGGTATTTACCTATCGGCGGCCCGATGGGGAAGGGGGATTTCCTGGCAACCTGGAGGTTGAGTCATCCTACTGGTTGACCGAAGACGATCAACTAATCCTCCATTATAAAGTGACCACCGATGCTCCAACCCCCGTGGCTATGACAAATCACGGGTACTGGAATTTGAAAGGTGAAGGCTCTGGTCTGGTACACGACCACGAGGTGCAAATACTTGCCGATTCGTACCTGGCCGTAGACGATGGGCTTATTCCCACCGGTGATATTGTATCGGTTACCGCCGATGGGGGAGTCATGGACTTTCGAGGGTCTAAGCCCCTGGGTCAAGATATCGATGACACCGATTCCGGGTACGATCACTGCTACATACTCCAGTCGAATACTACGTCCTGGTCGCCCGACTTCGGCACCCAAACCCTACCCGAACCCTTGGCCCAGGCCCTGGGTACCACCAAAGGGGTACGTCTTGCAGCTCGAGTAGTGGTCCCTGATCTTGCAATGGAGGTGTATACCGACATGCCCGCGGTTCAGTTTTATTCGGCCAATATGCTCAAAGGGGTCATAGGTCGCAGAGGAATGGCGCATACCCCCCGAACTGCCCTGTGTTTGGAAACCGGGGGGTATAATAACGCTATAAACATTCCAAGCTTCCCGACCTGGGTACTCAATCCCGGACAGGAGTACCGAAGAACCACCGTTCATCGATTCGTCTAATCTAGTCCATGACGAAGCCTAATCGTCTGGCCAACGAAAAGAGCCTCTACCTCCAACAGCATAAAAATAACCCCGTGGACTGGTATCCCTGGGGTTCCGAGGCCTTTGCCTTTGCTCGCCAAGCGGACAAACCAATCTTCCTGTCCATCGGGTACTCGGCCTGCCACTGGTGCCACGTAATGGAAAAAGAATCCTTTGACGATGACCAGGTTGCCAAACTTTTGAACGATGGTTTTGTGTGCATCAAAGTAGACCGGGAAGAACGTCCAGATATCGACCAAATTTATATGGCCGTAACCCAAGTTTTCACCGGCCAGGGTGGCTGGCCCATGACAATTTTTATGAGCCCGGACCAAGAACCCTTCGCTGCAGGCACCTATTTTCCCAAAACCAGCCGCGGTGGTCGCCCAGGATTATTAGAAATTCTGCCCCGGGTTATCGACCTTTGGTCCAGTCGTCGCGAGGCCCTCCTGAAAGATGCCAAACGGGTTGTGGAAAACCTCACCAACAAAGTTGAGCCGGAACATGAAATCGATCCAGAACTTGCAAAAAAAGCTCAGGAGTACTTTGAATATTCCTACGACAGTGTGAACGGTGGTTTTGGATCGGCACCAAAATTTCCTTCCCCCCACAACCTCATTTTTCTTCTCGACCGTTGGTATAGTTCCGGTCGACCGCCAGAGATCCTTTCGATGGTAACCCATACTCTGGTGTCCATGCGGAAGGGCGGAATGTACGATCAGTTTGGCTTTGGCTTTCATCGCTATAGCACCGACGCCCTGTGGCGAGTTCCCCACTTCGAAAAAATGCTCTACGACCAGGCGATGCATATTTTGGCCTATACCGAAGCCTACGGGGCCACAGGAGATTCCTTTTTTTCCCGAGTAGTCGAAGAAATTGTTCACTATTGTAAGACAGAAATGCGTAGCGCCCACGGGCCTTTTTTTGCAGCCCAGGATGCCGATAGCGAGGGAGAAGAGGGGTTGTACTATGTGTGGACTGCCGACGAGGTACGAAGAGCCCTTGCAGCCTTTCCCAAAAATGAGGTTCACGAAATTATTCGCAGTTTTAACCTTGATTCTGGAGCCCAAGAGAACGGTATTCCCTTCGGCGGTGAACCACTTTCTATCGAGAGCTCTCTTCGGCGAGCCTTGATTGACTTCCGTTCCCACAGGGTTCACCCTCTAACCGACGACAAAATTCTGGCCGATTGGAATGGACTCTTCATTGCCGCCCTTGCCCGGGCTGGTGCTGTTTTCGAGAATGACGACTACCTGCACCTAGCAAAAGAAGCCTGGAACGGTCTGCAAGATCTCTTAGTTGTTTCGACCGGGTCGTCTGTTGGTCGACTCAAACGCCGGTGGCGAGAAGGGGAGGCGGCTTTTGAAGGGCTACTAGACGACTATGGGTTTATTCTTTTTGGGCTGTTGGAACTGTATCAGGCTAGCTTCAGTGCCGAATATCTAAAGCAGTGTCTTGTTTTTGCAGATCTTCTGATCGAGTTGTTTCTCGATTTGGAAGGGGGGGGATTTTTTACTACCCCCAAAGATGGAGAGAAACTCATCTACCGCCCAAAGGAAGCCTACGACGGAGCCTTTCCATCGGGGAACTCGGTAGCGTTTGTCAGTTTACTCCGGCTAGCTCAGCTTACCGGGCGAGAGGAATACCGCAAGGCAGTAGAGAATGTACCGCAGGTCTTTTCGAAAGACCTACACAACTCTCCCGGCGGTTTTACCTTTTTACTTCAAGGAATGAAGTGGCTCAATAATGAGGGGTGGGAGGCTGTAGTGGTCGGAGCCAAAGACGCCCCGCAAGTTCAGGAGTTTTTTCGAATTTTGCGGCATTCCAGGGTGCCTATTGTCCTGGTTCATCGAGATCCCGGGCAACCTCAGGATTCGTTTCTGCAAGAGGTCTTTCCCTACCTTGAGTCCATGGGATTAGTAAACGAAAAGCCAGCGGTATACTTGTGTCGGAACTTTACCTGTCAGGTTCCGGTAACCGCATCCCAGGAACTTCGACTCAGGCTCGAGACCTTATAATCCCTTCCTCTATTCTTTCGGCCCGACGATCAAAAAACTCAGTTAAGTCTTTGCCTTGAAAAAAGTTAGAATAAAGTCTGTCGCATTTTTGTATATGATTGACAATCCAATCTCGTAAGAATTCCTTTACCTCGATAGCTATCATTGGTTTACCCTCGTCGAGTTCCCGGCGAAGAGCAGTTGCTTGGGCTACTAACTTTCGATGCATTTCTTTATGGTCGTCGCAGTGTTCGTATCCAAAATACTCGAAGGCACTTTCCTCCGCATTGAAGTGGTAGCCCGTATAGTCGAGTAAGTCGTCGAAAATCTCTTTTATTTTTTCGTTAGTTTGATCACCCTTCATCGATTGGTAAACTCGATCGATCATCTGGACCAAGTTTCGGTGGTGCTGGTCGAACTTTTCGACGTTTACTGCAATGGCGGGAGACCATTTTATGGAATCGTCGATCTGAGCCCCCGAGAGTATTTCAACAATCTCTTTTGAGTTTTTCTCGATGGAAGTATACCGTTCCTGTCCTTGAGAACTATCGTGAGCTAGAACCGCTATATCTTCATGGAGCTGCCGGTGCAAGGAATCTAATCGCTCGAAGGTTACTTCATCGCCAATTGTCTCCTTACCTTCTCCTGCCATCCATTTTCCTAGTTCACATTTTGTATGGTCGACCAAAACGAGGTCTTTGGCTTCGAGGTTACCGTTTAGGAGGCTTCGGGCATTTACCAGATATTTCAGGTGGGCCAAAATTATGTTCGAAAGGGTGAGGCGCTGAATAGCCTGGGCTTGGACGGGTAATTCTTCCATTTTTTGGAAGAATTCCAGTTGAGATCGAACTGCGCTATTCGATTGTTGATTTAGATCGCATATTTTTCCCGTCGCCGAGCTCAAAGCATTCGTGTTTGAAGCAATCGTCCGTACGCCCTCTGCTGTCTGGTGAACCAGTTGAGCCGCACCGACGAGGGTCTTCGTAATTTCTGCCGAAGCTTCCCGCATTTCTTGGGCTCCTACACGGATCTCGTCGGTGATCATACCCAGGGAGCTGGTAGAATGGAGCATGTCTTGGGCTCCTGCGTCCAGTTCTTGGGTGCTGCCGTGAATTTCCCCGAAGGCTTGGGATACCGAACGAACTCCTTCGGATATCTGGCCGAAAGAATCCCCAGTCCGTTTGCTTGCAGACAAGGCTTGATCCATGGTGGTCGAAAGAGCCTTGAGGGTCTTATTAATAAGGGCTGCGTTTTCGGCTGTCGAGACCGCCAGTTTTCGAATTTCCCCCGCAACTACGGCAAATCCCCTGCCGGCGTTTCCCGCATGGGCTGCTTCAATGGCCGCATTCATTGCCAGAAGGTTGGTGCGGGCGGCGATGTCATCGATAACCTCTATCATCGAGCTCACCGATCCGACACTCTTACTGACATCGGCTATGACGCCCTGGGTAGTCTCGACCTGCTCCCTTCCGTGGGCCGTATATTTCGATAAGGAGTCGACGACCGTCTGTCGTTGAGAAACCGTTCGGCCGACACTGGCTATTGATGCGGTCATTTGTTCGATAGCGGCGGCACTTTCGTGAACGACACCACTTTGGTTGGTTATCTGCCGAGCGAGGCTTTCGATAGTCGCTTGAATTTCTTCCATCGCTGCCGCACCTTGGGTAACCTGGCGCTCCATGGTTTGAGATTGCAGTGCAATAGTTCCACTCTCGCCAGCAATTTGGGCAACAAAGGCCATAGTGTTTCCTACCTGGGCCGCCATTCGCATACCGGCGTCCTCGGCCTCTAACGATGCGGTCTGAATATTGAGCAGTCTGTCTTTTAGCTCTCTGCCGTCCCCAAGAACAGTGGGTGGTTTTGCTTCATTATTTCCTGGCTTGAGTGCGATGACAATGAATCCCCCGATACCAAGGATTCCAAGAAAGAAGCCGACCAAGCCCGGAAGGGAGGTAAAGGCTAAAATACTAATCCCCGAAAGGGAGAAGCCGAGACTTCCAAAAATTAAGGATGTGGAATGTAGTTTTTTCATGCTGTTTTAAAAGTTCCTATCTTTGCATCGAGGGTTTCGATATTTTCTTTCGTTCGCTGACCTACGTTATTCAAATTTTTGACCGCGGTCATAATTTCTTGGCTTCCATAGCTTATCTCTTGGATACTCGCCAAAACTTGGTTAGAAAGGTTTACAAGATTTTCGACCGTGCTACCTATTTCTCCCGAGTCCGACTGCAGACTCTTAATTTGTTCCAGCGATTGGGCGGATACTTCTTGAATTTCTCCGGTTCCTTCGAGGACCTCGGCGGTACCCAGGGACATTTCTTCCATAGCATGGGTAATTTCTAAAAAAGCCCCCGAGGTGTTTTCTACTTCCCGGGTTAAATGGGCAAAATTTTCCATATTTTGGGAACTCGACGTATCGGCCTCTTGAATGCGTTCGGTAATTGTTGTCAGGGATGAAGAAATTATCGTCGCATTTTCCGCAGTGGACTCTGCGAGCTTTCGAATTTCTTCGGCCACGACCGCAAATCCTTTCCCAGCGTCGCCGGCGTGGGCGCTCTCGATTGCAGCATTCATCGAGAGCAGATTTGTTTGATTCGCGATGGCGTTGATAATGTCTATTATTTCCAGAAGATTTTGAATATCGGTTGTAATTTGCCGAATTACCCCAAAGACCCTGCTCGCTTGGTCGGACCCCCGATTGGTAATTTCTACCAGTCCTTGGACCGATTTTGCCCTTTCGGTTGCGAGACCCGAAACACTTTTAATAGACTGGGTCAACTGCTCAATTGCCGACGAAGACTCGGTAACCGCTGCAAACTGCCGGTCTATGCCCTCAGACTGGAGTCGAAGCTGCTGATTCATTCGTTCGACCAATTGGTTTATTTGGCCAACTACCCCATCGAGGGTCATAAAGCGCTGTTCTATGGCCCGAATGTTCGCCGTTATTTGAGAAATAGTAGCCGAGGTTTCTTCGGTTCCCGCTCCAAGCTCCTCTCGTAATTGGTAGGCCATTCGAGAACTGGTTTTTAGTTCCCCGAAGGTTTGCCGCAGCTGCTCGGTTACTTCGTTGATTTTTTTTGCCAAGACACCTGTTTCGTCCTTCGAATCTACAACGAGGGTAGATCGCAAATCTAAGTTGGCCAGGGTACCCAGTCCAGTTTGTACCCGTTCAAGGCGCTTTACCATTCGGCTGGTAAAAATCATGAGTAAAATGACCACAAGGACAATCCCCGCCAAGAGGAGGCCGACTGCCCGGGTCATATGACTAGCACTCAAGGTCTCGACTTCAGCTTCTATGAGGGGGGGCATTTCTCGGATCAATTTTTCTAGCGGTTCGGAAGCTGCGTCGACACTTCCGGTAAGGTCTCGAAAGGTAAGCAGATTGATAACGTAGGGTTGAAAACGGGGCACGTAACTTCGAACCGCCTGCATGTATTCGACATTGCCCAGATTTGTCGCTTCGAGAAAATCAGCGTTTTCTGGGTCATTAAAAAAATCTCCAACCTTTTGGAGCCGTTCGTTTATGTAAATCCACAGTTGATTGAGCCGTTCGAGTTCATCCGGTAACCCCGTTATTGTACGAAGGGTAGAATTAGCATAGAGTTCAGAAATTGATTCGTCTATGTGACGGTAGGAAGGTTCCCATTTCCTGTCGTAAAACCCTTTGAGGTCTCGGGTCAGAAAGAGCTTCTGGGTATTATTTGCGAAATCGTGCCAGGCTGCGAGGGTAAATACGGCCTCGGTGCTAGCGTTTTGAAGGTTTCGCACGGTTGTCGATGCCTGGAAGATTAAAGTAATATTCAGAAGGAAAATGAGAGCCGACAAAAGAATGATGAAGAGGAGTTTTGTTCGGATTTTCATTGTATGAGATTACACAAATATAGAGATTTGATATAGGGGGGACCTTATACTTCGATACCTCGGGAGGAACAATGAAGATTCGAAGAATTACGTACCTGGTTATCGCAATTATCGGTATCATTCTGCCCATGAGCCAATTCATACCCGCAAGTTTAGACGGGGAGTTCTCGGTGGGTGGAATGCTCGAGGAAATGACTAATACTCGAACTCTTACGGGAGTAAGTTTGGACCTTACGGTAGCCCTCCTGGCCGGAATGTCCTTTGGGATTTTCGAAGTACGCCGCCAACGAATCCGTTGGGCCTGGGTTGCTCTGTTGGGAACCTTTCTTATAGGATTCTCCTTCAGGCTTCCCTTTTTCTTGTTTTTGCGCGAGGGAGCCTTGCAGGAGTCGGTATAAATGTTTTTTAAAAGAAAAACTCTTGGACTTGCCCTGGGTGGTGGGGCATCTCGGGGATTTGCCCATCTGGGGGTCCTCAAAGCCTTCGAAGAGGCGAATATTGTTCCCGCCTACGTTGCAGGAACCAGTGTTGGTAGTCTCATAGGCGCAATGTTCTGCGCTGGCCTAACCTGGAAAGAAATATGGGAAGCCTCCGAAGGCCTGGACTGGCAAGACTTAGTAAAAATTACTATGCCTCATCTAGGGCTTGTGACCCCCGATAGACTCGAAAAGCTCATAACCCAGTATACCGACAATCGTACTTTTGAAAAATTGGCAATACCCTTCGTAGCAGTTGCCGTAGATTTAGCAAAAGGGGTTCAGGTGCTTTTCCGTTCCGGTCCGGTAGGTCCAGCGGTCCGGGCAAGCTGTAGCATTCCGGGTATTTTTGTTCCCCTCGAACAGGGCGACCAACTTCTCGCCGACGGGGGCGTGCTGAATAACCTTCCCGGTGACGTAGTAAGAGAAATGGGAGCATCGTTGGTAGTTTCGGTCGACCTCACCGGATCCGGTATACAACCAACGCATAAACCGACAAATCTGGCCGGGATAATTCTTCGGAGTACCCAACTGCTCATGACCGGCACCAGTGTCATGGGTGCCGCCGCATCGGATTTTGTTATTACTCCGGATCTCGAAGAGTTTGGGTTCCACGAAATGTCCAAGGGAGCTGAAATGCTCGAGGCCGGATACAAGGCCGCCCAAGAATCAATCGAACGGATTTTGAAGAAACTCTAACCATGACATCCCAACAGAGCCAAGGCTACCTACCAATGTCCCGACAAGAAATGGACCAACGGGGGCGGGATTTCCCTAAACTTCATAACCGTTAGTGGCGACGCCCATGTCGATCACCCCTACTAACCTAAGCCTCCCCATCCCGGCAACCAAATTCCGGGGAGTCTCGGTTGAGGTATTGCGGGCCCTAGAAGAGGTCCAATTCAGCCTGGTGTCGAATCGGGGGTGTTTTGGAGGCTGTTCCTTTTGTGCCCTTCCCTTGCATCGGAGCAAGTACCTGCAGGTCAGAGGCATGGAATCCCTTAATAGCGAAGCAAAAATTCTTGCCCTCCACCCCGACTTTAAGGGGTATTGTGTGCTCCAAAGCTTGTGGAACCCTCTTTATTGTGGCTAAGAGCCGTCGAAAATCATTCGTTTTTGCACGCTTACCACAAGCTTTGGAGCACTGTCTAAGACTTCGGGTTTTGAGGGCCGAGGGAAAACCCCCAATTCGGGTCCAGGAAAACTTACGGATCGTTACGATCGTCGGAATAAGATCGCTGAAAAAAACAGTATTTGGGTGTTCTCTTTTATTTCCAGTCATCCGAAAAGGCTCGGGGTAGGGCGAGTCGAAAAGAACTGTGATAGGGTCGGTACCTTAGTGCCTAATTTCCGGTTTTAAAAAGTGAAACTTCAGCCAAAAGTGCTGAGGCGGTTTGTTGATTGTCGCCGGTCATATCCGAAACTCCTACCATCGCGTCGCGGATTTCTTTAATGCCCAGGGCCATCTCGTCCATGCTTTGGTGGATTTCCTGGGTTATTTCGGTCAACCGTTGCAGTTCTTCGAGGATCATTCGCCCTCCGGTGGTCATTTCGGAAGACCCTCCGAGTACTTGGTTCGAAATGTGGTTCATTCGCGAAAGGGCATCCAAGACCTGACTACCTCCAGCGTTCTGCTCATTCATTGCCTGCTGAATGAGACTTTCTTGACGACTTAGTTCTTCGACCGATTGCACAATTTGACCAAAGGACTGGGTTGATTCACCGAGGTCGTCGGAAACCACATGAATAGCCCCAGTCACTTCTCGAAGTACCGATGAAATTGATTTTGACTGCACGGCAGCGTCCTCGGCCAGTTTACGAATTTCATCGGCTACAACCGCAAAACCTCGGCCGGCCTCGCCCGCATGGGCGGCCTCAATTGCTGCATTCATTGCCAAGAGGTTGGTTTGGCTCGTAATATTCTGAATGACTCGATTCGTCTCGGCCAGACGTTCGGACTTGACTACAATATCTTTCATCGCCTGGTCGACCTGTTGAACTCGATTTCCACCCCGCTCTGTTGCGTCCTTTAGTCGATCGATGTTCTGGGCGTTTGCCGAGAGGTTTTTGGAAACCGACTGGATATTTGCCACCATTTCCTCAATTGCTGAGGATGACTGGGTTACCTGGGTCACCTGGTCCTCAATGAGTCGTTCGAGGGATTCCAGGTTCTTGCTGATTTCTTCCATCGTAGCAGTGGTTTGGACCACCGCGGTACTTTGGCCTTCCATTCGTTGCTGTACGCTTTCAATATTTGCAGATATCTGCACCACTGCGCTGGTCGTTTCATTGGCGTTGGCCCGAAGGTCCTGACTGAGGTCTTCTACTCTAACGGCGGCTTGGCGAACCTGGGTAATAAGGTTTCCGAGTTTATTCATGAACACATTGAAACTTTGGGACATACTCCCCAGCTCATCTGCGGTATTCACTGGGATTCTAACGGTCAAATCACCCTCGCCCTTGGACAACTCGCCCAAAATTGAATCTATTTTTGCTATCGGACGAGAAATACTTCGCCCCAGGTACACCGCTAAAAAGAATACGATGAGTAAAATCGACAGGACTAAGAATAATATTGTTTGTAACACCTGAAACGCCGGGGCGTAGAGTTCCCGAACCGGTACCGAAATAGCAAATCGCCATCCAGGGGTATTTGGAATTTGTGCGTAGATTACTTGGAGTTCGTTGCCGTCGGCGTCATGGATACGACCGGTGCCATCGGGCTTGAGAAGCATTTCTTGGGTAAAAAGGCGGGTGAGTCCCTGGTATCCGGCTACCTCGTCTGCTTCTCTCAAGTTGAGTTTCATGACCAAGCCCGGGTTAGGGTGGGCCACTAAGGTCCCCATTCCGTCGACAATCCAGCCGTACCCCAAGTTTCCGAGGCTCAACCGAGAAGCAATATCCGATAAGGATTGGAGCTTAACCGAAACGGCCACGAGACCTATTTTCTGGCCCGTAGAACCATAGACGGCATGGGCCACAACGAAGACAGGATTGCTGGTTGTGCGAGAAACAAGCGGGTTACTTACCGCAAAATCTGCTCCCTCATACAGTATTTTTTGAAAATATTCTCTATCTTCAATATTACTACGGGCGCCCTGGGTCGAAAGGTAATCTCCAGAAAGTTGGGCAAAGAACATTACTTCGTAGCCTTCGTTTACCCGTGTCTGCCAACGAAAGATTTCTGCCTCTGCCCTTTGAACATCCCCCGAGCGAAAGGCTTCTATTTCGCTAAAGATTCGAACAGCTTCCAAGTGTCCTGCGATATACCGACCAATTTCGTCGGCCCGGGCGTTCATCGACTGCTGACCCAATTCTTCGGCGAAGGTAATAACTGTCCCTTCGACCTGGGTGTATAAAATAACCCCAAGGGCGATAAGAATTATTCCAACAGAAGTTATGAATACGAGAGCTATTTTATTCCCTATTTTTTTTGTACGACTCATAGTGTAGTGTAGACTCATTTTTGCACAAATATCAATTACCGAGCGATTTTACCAAGGGCATTTGTAAAAACCCCACCTAGGCCAAAAGATCAGAATTTAGAGGTGCCCATCAAGAATCCACCCCGGGCCGCCGGTGATAAGGAACTCTTCCGGTCCTATCGGTAGCAGCCAAAGCGGGAGGCCACGAAGGGACCAATAACGAGGTTCATTTGGACTCCCGCCAATCCGAATCCTTGGACCGAGTACGTGTTAGCCCTTCAAGGGTCGTAAATTGGTTGGGTCATTTCTACTTCTCTTCGTGGTACTTCGATGGTGAGGGTGTTAGAGAGGCCGTAGCCGAAAGCTTCCCTAGGGGCTACACTGGAAAAGCGAATGAGTGTAGGGCTTCCGATGGACTAGGGAGGTAGGCTATTTTTAGATCGTTGTTTCGAAATCCAGCCTTTCTCCTTTTTCTTGCCCTCATTCCAGGGCTGTTTCTTCCGGGATTATTTCTTCGCAATCTTAACCTCGAACGGTATAGGGTCCAACGGCGAGAAGAAATAGCTGGGGAACTGGATAGAATTCAAGCGGAAATCGAAATTATACTTTTCACGAATATATACGTCGCCGAAGGGACTAAAGCGATGGTTGCCCTCAAACCCGAATTGACCGAGGAAGAATTTCGGACTGCCATGACCCCTCTCATGGATTCGGACACCATTATTCGAAATGTAGCTCTCGCCCGGGACTACCGGGTTCTTTATGTTTTTCCCAAAGAAGGAAACGAATCGGTTCTTGGGCTGGACTACCGAACCATTCCTGAGCAGTGGAGGACCGTAGAACTGGCAGTACGAACTCGAACGACCATTTTTGCCGGTCCGGTCAATTTGGTGCAGGGGGGTACGGGCATAATTGCCCGGGTACCTATCATTAACCAGGAAAATGGCCGGGAAAAGGTATGGGGAATTGCTTCTGTTGTTCTCGACTTTGATCAAGTAACCCCTCCACTGGTTCAGGGGGAAAACAGGGGAGTCGACATCGCTCTACGGGGCCGAGACGGGAGTGGATCCGAAGGCCCAGCCTTTTGGGGATCGAACGAAATATTTGACCAAGATCCAGTGACCGACCGGATCCTCTTACCCTACGGGTACTGGGAAATTGCGGCCATACCCCAGGGTGGATGGACGGGCCTCGAGTTGCCCGACCGGTTCCTTGAATTTTTATACGCCTTTGGTTCTCTTCTTCTCTTATCTTTTTCCTTTTTTACCGTCCTTATGGTCGACAAAATCCGAAAATCCCAAATAGCTGCTCTGGCCGCAAGTCAAGCGAAGAGCGACTTTATCGCCGCAGTTAGCCACGAGATTCGTACCCCCCTGAACGCAATCATGGGTTTTTCGTCCCTTTTAGAAGGGGCCGATCTGAAACCCGAAGAACGGGGGTATTTGGGAAATTTAGAACGTTCATCTCAGAAACTCTTGGATTTGGTCAACGATATTCTCGATTTTGCCCAGGCCGAAGCAGGAAAATTTAGCCTCTCTCCAGAGTATAGAGACCTCACTGCCCTCGTAACCGACGTCGTTTTAACGAACCAAGAACTGGCGGAAAAAAAAGGGCTTACTCTTGCCTCGGAGGTCGATTCCCAGCTTTCCGGAAGGTTTTTGATTGATTCCCAGCGGTTGAGTCAAATCTTGTCTAACCTAGTACAAAATGGACTCAAGTTCAGCGACCGAGGTGAGGTGAAAATCCAGATCAAGGCCCTCGAGAATGCCCGGGTTCGATTCTCGGTTACCGATGAGGGAATTGGGTTCGATCCAGCAGATCTGTCTAAAATTACCCAACCTTTTACCCAACTGGAGGCAGGAAATTCCCGGCGTTTTGGGGGTGTCGGTCTGGGCCTTAGCCTGGTGAATCGATTGTTAAGACTCATGAATTCGCAAATCCAGGTAGAGAGCGAATTTGGCAAGGGATCTAGGTTCTGGTTCGATGTAGAACTACGCCGAGAACCCGACATGGAAAGTTCGTCTCTCTTGCCTCCCCAGTAAAAAAACTGCACAATAGCTCGTATGAATGTAGCAGTCCTCCTCTCGGGAGGAGTCGATAGCTCGGTGGCCCTTCGGCAAGTGCAATCTCTCGGAGGGGTTTCTATAACCGCCTTTTACCTAAAGATTTGGCTAGAAGACGAGGTCTCCTACTTGGGCAACTGCCCCTGGGAAGACGATTTAGCCTACGCTCGGGGGGTCTGTAATCAAGCTGGGGTTCCCCTGGAAGTTGTCCCCTTACAAACCGAGTATTATCAAAAAGTAGTCGAGTACGCCCTAGCCGAACTCCGCCTGGGTCGTACCCCCAGTCCCGACATTTTTTGTAATCAACGAATAAAGTTTGGCTCCTTTTTTGATAAGGTAGGAAACGAATTCGATGGGGTAGTATCGGGCCACTATGCCTGGACCAGTCCAAATCCCTTCAATCCCCAAGACACCCTTACCCGTCTCTACCGCGCCCCAGACCCAGTGAAGGACCAAAGTTATTTCTTGAGCCACCTTTCTCAAGAACAGGTAGCCAAGCTCTATTTTCCTCTGGGAAATATGCACAAGTCCGAGGTACGAACCCTGGCTCGAAACTGGGATCTACCAAACAAGGATCGAAAAGATAGCCAAGGCATTTGTTTTTTGGGCAACATCAAATATCCCGATTTTGTTCGCCATTATCTGGGGGAGAAAGAAGGCAAGATTTTAGATCTGGAAACCCGAAAAGTCTTGGGGAGCCACAAGGGATTTTGGTTTCACACTATCGGTCAACGAAGTGGCCTTGGATTGGGAAACGGTCCTTGGTACGTGGTCAAGAAGGTCCCCGAAGAAAACCTCGTCCTTGTCAGCCACCAAGACCACCTGCCCAGTCACCTCCGATCTACCTTCGTTATAGCCGAACTCACCTGGATTGCGGGGACTAATCCCCTTACTCGATTGCCCAAAACAATAGAGGATATCGACGATTTGAACCGGGACCTCTTTGTAAAACTGCGCCACGGGCCGGATCTCGTTCCCGCTCGGGCTCGGTGGAGCAATGGAGCTTCTCCGACCGACGATCCTGATCCTCGACTGGAAATTTCCTTGGATAAACCGGACCAAGGTCTTGCTCCAGGACAATTTGGCGTTCTGTATCGAAATACCGAATGCCTGGGAAGCGGAAAGATTCAAGAATGATTCCTGTTCAACACCCCGTATCCCTGGCCCCGATGATCGATAAGTCTCACACCTATTTTCGCCAAATTGCTCGCACCATGACCCGCCGCAGCCTTTTGTACACCGAAATGGTGGCCGCCGCAGCAATAATCCACGGAAATCGCGCCCGGTTGTTAGACTTTCAGCTCCAAGAAAAACCCCTGGTTCTGCAAATTGGAACCGGCAGTGCCACCGAGGCAGCCCAGGCGGTACGAATCGCCGAGGACTGGGACTACGACGAAATAAACCTGAACGTCGGCTGTCCCAGCAACAAGGTGCAAAGTGGAGATTTTGGTGCCTGCCTTATGGCCGAGCCCGGAAGGGTGGCCGACATTGTCGCAGCCATGGCCGAGGCCACCAAGAAACCCGTGAGTGTCAAACACCGAATTGGCATTCGCAGCACAACCAAAGGGATTATCCAAGAGAGTTACGAAGAATTGGCCCACTTTCTCGAAACAATAACTCCCGCCGGAGCAAAGCGGTTCACCGTTCACGCCCGAATAGCCCTACTCGAGGGGCTCAGCCCCAAAGAGAATCGTGAGATACCACCCCTACGATACGAAGAAGTCTATCGTCTAAAGAAAGACTTTTCCTCGGTCTTGGTCGAGATTAATGGGGGAATTCGAACCTACGATGCCCTTGCCTCCCATTTAGAACACACCGACGGATGTATGATTGGTCGGGTCAGTTACGATGATCCGTACTTTTTGGCCGAAGTTGACCGACGGTTCTATGATTCGACGGCCCCGGTACCAACCCGGCGGCAGGTTATTACCCAGACCTTGGATCTGCTCAAGACCTGGCAATCCCCAGGAGCAAATCCCCGTAATTTGCTATGGCCAATTCTGGAACTTTTTTCTGGACTTCCAGGAACTCGAAAGTGGAAACGGACCTTGAGCCCTCCCTTTTTGGCGGGTCAGGAACTGGACGACCTTTTTGCCCAGGCCCTAAAGGTAGCTCCGGCCGAATGGTTAGACAAACCAGGGATATCAAAGGACCCTCTGGAGCCTACTTCTTTTGGGAGTTTGACGGGTGTAAGTCATAGAGGTGCAATGAACGAATTGCCCAAAAAACGGGATTCCAGAGGTCCCCTAGGGTGATTCTGCGTCGGTCTCGCCAGGAGTGGTACGAACTCATTCGGGCCCAAGCTCTGGGACGCACCCTGGACGCCGCCTGTGGAGAAGGGGATTTTGGCGAGGACCTTCTGGTTGAGGGCCAGGGTATGACCGCCTTGGTGGGTGTCGACATCGACGAAAACGCCTTGAGTGGGGCGAAGTCTCACTTTGGACACCACGCTCCTGGGGGTTTAGAATTTCGCTTCTATCGTGATTCTTTGGATGATGCGGCAGCTGAACGGGCACCCGCTCCTGCTACCGGGCCCGCACCCCCCACGGCCGCGGCAGACTCAGCCCCCACGGCCGCGGCAGACTCAGCCCCCACGGCCGCGGCAGACTCAGCCCCCAAGACCGCTGCAGGGTCGGGGGGTAGCCCTGCGGCGGGTGGAAGTCTGGCTGCAGAAACCCTGCGACCCTGGGTGCGCCCCGGGTACTACGACACTGTCGCTATGGCCCTGGCTCTGCACCACGTGGTCGATCCGGAGAAGGTCGTGGCCCTTTTGTGGTCCTTGGTGGCACCGGGGGGGCGGATGGTAATAAGCGAAGTGGTCTCAGACGGGCTCACCCCGGCCCAAGAGACCGCCAGGGATCTACATCACCTCAAGGCCTGGACCGATCGACTGGTGGGGGTACCCCACAACCCCACTTTTAACCAAGGCCAGGTTATGGCAATTCTTGCAAAATCCCTTCATCCCACCCCGACAGCGAGCTACGAGCTTCTAGTTCCCGAAGAAGAAGAACTCAATTGGAACCCCAAAGTACACGGGGCCCGAATCCAGTTTATTGGGGACTACATTCTGTTAGCCAAGGACCATCGGGAGTATCGGGGGCTAAGGCGAGAGTTTACCCGCCTGTCCGGGCGAATTGCCGAAACTGGCTACTGCTCACCTCCTCGGCTCAATTACATCGCGGTACGGCCATGAGTTATCTGGGTTTTTGGGCCGACCTGCCTCGGGGCTTTCGGGTGCTTGCTCCCATGGAGGACGTAACCGACCTGGTCTTTCGCGACCTCATTTTGGCCGCCGGGCGACCGGAGGTCTTTTTTACCGAGTTTATAAGTGTGCGAAACCTGGTTGCCCGGGAACGGGAGGCCCTTCGCCGGGCTCAATTGCGGCCGATCCACCAGCCGGTGGTTGCCCAAATTTGGGGGACCGATCCTGAGGCCCACTATAAGGCGGCGGAACTCCTGGTTGAAATGGGATTTTCCGGTATCGACATCAATATGGGGTGTCCCGAGGCAAAAATCACCAAAAAGGGAGCCTGTAGTGCCCTAATTCTTAACCCAAACCTGGCAGCCGAGCTCATTCAGGCGACAAAGGATGGTATTGGGGCCACTACTCGCCAAATCCCCCTCAGTGTCAAAACCCGAATTGGATTTTCCGATGGGCAAACCGACCGATGGTGTGGATTCCTTTTGGACCAAGACTTGGCTGCCCTATCGGTCCACGGCCGAATTGCCCAGCAAATGTCCGAGGGCTCTGCGGATTGGACCCAAATTGCCCGGGTGGTGGAGTTGCGAAATCAAAAGAACCTTCAAACCAAGATCATTGGCAATGGAGATTTAGCGAACCCTTATCAATTATCCTCCTACCCCAACCGTTACGGGGTCGATGGGGTCATGGCCGGCCGAGGCATTTTTGAGAATCCCTTTCTTTTTGCTCGATTGCCCGATGGATCAAGCGCACCACACTTTCACGATCTCGATGAACAAGGGCATCTGTTTTGGGCTCGAAAGCATCTAAAAGCCTACGAGGACCACTACGGCGCCGGCCGAAACTACGAAATTATGAAGAAATTTTTCAAGATTTACCTCCGGGGATACCCTGGGGCCGAAGATTTTCGCCCTCGAATCATGGAAACCCATTCTTACGCCGAAGCCTGGAGCCTCTTGGAGCCTACTGGACCATCCCCCAAAAATTAGGCACATTGAAGAAACTAGAAGGTAAAAAAGGGGACAAAAGTGTTACAAATCCTCAAATTGTTAAAGGCCCTCAACGCCAATCGACGGCCGGGCGAAATGGCCCTGGGCCTGGCTTTTGGAGTGTGGTTGGCCCTCGTACCGGTTGATAGTTTAACGGGGTTCTCCATTTTTGCTCTCTTTTTTGTACTCAAGGTCAACCTGGGCTCGGGTTTGGTAATGTTCGTACTTTTTTCGCCCTTTCACGGCTTGGTGGATCCCCTGCTCGACGGTATTGGATACACCCTTCTGACCGACCCAAGTTACCAAGGGTTCCAAACCTTTGCCGCAAATATGCCTCTGGCCACCTTGTGGGGGCTCAGTCGTACCCTGGTGACCGGTGGACTCTTGGTAGGGTTTCTGGCTTTTTTACCCCTGAGTGGGATTTTTTTGGGCTTGGTCTTGGCCTACCGTCGATTCATTCAGCCGATCATCTTCGAAAATCCGGTCACCAAGGCTATCTTGCGCCTTCCCATTGTGCAAAAAATTGTAACCTGGTATCGGCGTATTTCTCATATCGCGGGGTAATCTATGAAAATTCCAAAGGTCTTTGTACCCTCCCTTTCCTTGCGGGATTTTGAACGTACCATACTCCGTCGAGTTCACCTCAAGAAAGAACGGCAGTTTATTCAGCAGCTTTATGGATATCCTGCGGCGGATGAACGGCCCAAAAAGCTTACAAAAAAAGTGCCCGGTCCCCTTTTGAGCCGAGCCGAAGACCTGGATAAGCCGACCCTGGATCACCTCAGGGCTCTGGCAAAGGATATAAAGGCCAATAAGGGTCTTTTTTCTCCGGTCAAGCTTGGAATTATCGTCTTACTTCTGGGTTCGGCCTCGGTTTTTGCCCTGGTTTTTCAAAATCGGGTATTCCAAGGGATTTTTGAATCTAACCTGAGCCAGATCGCTGGTACACCCGCAGTATTTGATGGATTTCGTATTCGGTTGTTTAACACCGGGGTGTGGTTCGATCGGCTTCAAATAGGCGATGCCGAGGACCCTAGTCTCAACTCGGTCGACCTCCGGGGAGTAGCCATCGATATGGAAACCGACCTGCTACTGAAGGGGCAGTTTCGTATTCGTAGTTTTGGTGCCGAACTCTTGGCTTTCGGGACCCCCCGGCAGGTTGATCCTGCCCGGGACCAGGCCATTCGCCAGGCCCTCATCGAGTCTGGCCGGGTCGGATCGTCGAACCAGGCAGAAACTGAGGAAGGTGGCCTGGCGGGTGCCCTATCCCAGTGGTTTGCCCCCGATGCGGGAGCGGTCCTGGGGGCCATTACCGGTGCCTCGGATTTGGAATCCCTAGGCCAACAAGAAATTGCCAACCTTACTACCCCCGCCGTAATCCGAGACCAAATAGCTTCGACCCAGCAAATTCTCCAGCGCCTCCAAGACGCAGCATCCAACCTCCCCGCCGATCTCCAGAACCTGGAGCAAGAAGTGCGGGCCCTGGAAACCCAATGGACCCGGGCCCAAGGCTCTGTTCCCGAGGCCATTACCCTAGGAACTCAGGCGGCGGCTACGGTTACCGAGGCCCAAGGGTTAGTTATCAAAACCCAGGGCCTGGTGACCGATTCCCAGACCTTTACCCGAGACTTTACCTCGACTCTTGCTACCATCGATGATCAAATCGCCCAAGACTTTCTCTACCTCGAAAACAGAGCGCAAGAACTGGTTTCGGTTACCCTCGATAACCCGATTGAATCTCTGGTTCTGCCCATGTTAAGTACCCGGGCCCTGAGCTTCTTACCCCAAATCTACCAGGCCCAGGCCCTTTGGAACCGGGTCAAGGAATCAATGGCTTCAGGGAAGGCGAGTTCCGACACCTCTGAACGTCAGGGTCGAGAAGTCAACCTCGATCCCCAAACCCATCCCCGCTTTCTACTTGACCGGGCCTTCTTGACCCTCCAGCTCCCTGGACAAGAGAGACGTTTTTCTGCCGAGGCTCGCTCCCTATCGTCCCACCCCCACCGGGTGGCTGAGCCTGGTATTGTCGAGTTCACCTACGACCAGCCGGGGCAAAATTTCGCCCTGCAAACTCAAATTATTCCTTCAAACGACGATCTCATAATCGATACTTCCGGTATCTACCAGGAAGCGAATGCTTCGATAACGCTTCCTGCGGGGTTTATATCGGCCCGTGCCCTCGAAGGTCAGGCTCGGTACGAAGGGCGACTGGTATTCTTGCCTAACGGCCAGGTTGATTTGAGTGGCCAAATTCGGTTTACAAATCAACGGTTTATTCTCGACGGTCAGCCCAGCCTCATTAGTAGCCGAATTATCCAAGCCCTCGAGGGACTCACGGTCCTGGACCTAGGTATAACCGCCGGGCCCCAAGGGTTGAGCCTCACCAGCAACGCGGGACCTGCCCTCGAGCGAGAAGCTCAGGCCCTGGTCCAGGAGCAAATAGCCCAACTGACCCAAGTTATGACCGACGAGGCAAATCGAATTCTCGAACCCTACATCGCCGAGCTCGAAGGCTTAGAACAAGAAGTGCGGCAAATAGAGTCCCAAATAAAGGCCTATAGCCAGCAGAGTAGCTCGGTAGAAGTACGTATTCAGGAACTGCAAGATGAACTTACCCATGCGGCTCGGGAAATTATTCCTATTCCAAACGTCTTGGTTCCGAATGTCCAGGTACCGAGTATACCGATACCCAGTGTGCCAAGTCTTCCCAGTCTTCCTAGTCTTCCGGGGCGAAGGTAAAATGGGGCATCTGGGCCAGAAGAAAGATTTTTTTGGGTCCCCAGCTTTTCCTTTGACTAATTTGGGGAATCTTATAGAATAAGGGTATGGACAAATTACCCCTTGACCCGGATGCAGTACTCCCGGCCCTACGGTCTTCTCGCTTGGGAAAAAATTTACGGGAAACCGAACTTCTTACCTTCTTTAGCTTTTGTGAACTCCACCGGTTCGAGCCCGACGAGACTATTATTGCCGAAGGGGATGTAAACCACGATTTCTACATCGTGGTTCGAAACTCGGTAATCGTAGAAATCCATTCGGATACCACGGGTAAACTCACCTATGTAGACACCCTTAGCGAAGGGGAAATTATTGGCGAGGCCGCGTTGTTCGTAAAGGCCCCGCGAACCGCAAATGTGCGTTCTGCCGACGACTCGGACCTCCTGGTCCTCAGCAGACCGAAGTTTTTTGAACTTCTAGGCGAATATCCAAAAATTGGTATTAAACTTCTGTTCATGATTATCTACAGTTTGTTGGGTCGGTTGCGGTCGGCAAATGAGGAGTTAGCCTTTGAGCGCCGGTTAGATAACAGCCAAGATGATATAGACGATCTGGTTGCCCAGTTCTTGCCCAACGGCGAATTGGACGCTGCCTTTGCCCAAGCCGCGGGTGAAGCCCTCGACGACCAATAGTTTTTAATGGCCAAGGTCATTCCCGACCGGGAGCTGGTTTTTATATCCAAAAAGAAACCAACTTACCCAATCACCCCGATGCTGCGGGAGTATCTGGATCAATACGATCGAACCAAGGGCATGCCCCTCAGCTACGACGATCTCATGGAGACCTCGGAAAGAATTCCTGTCTATGATGCCCAGGGGGAAGAAACCCACTGGTATACGATGCTCTATCCTCAGGGCTATCGGGACGAGCTCGATGAAAAGCTCAAGACCATCTACGCCTACCTGTCGACCGCGGGGGATTTACACGCTATTCAACACCTGTACATCGATCGAATCGACTACTGTGAGTTTGGAAACTCCAAACCCTTCCGCATCCGGGTAGTCAACAAATATAACGACAACCACGACTACTTCTACGTCAAAACCGCCGACGCCAGTCGAATTTACGGCTTGGAGTTAGAACACATCCTTTCTCCCAACCGTATCAACATTCTTGTTTACGGCGAAACACTCATCGAAGAACATATCGCAGGAATCCCTGGCGACGCCTTCATTCGGGACTATTTGCCCCCAAAGTATCTACCCGGAGAACAGCCAGAACTTGTCCCACGCTTCCAGCCCGCAAACCCTATCCGGGTTGCAAAGGAGTTTGTCAAATTTAACGAGCGGTGTTTTGCCAAATTACTCGGCGACATGCGCAGTTACAACTACGTAGCAGTAGTGACCCAAGACTTTGACGAGCGCCAGTACCGGGTTCGGGCCATCGATTTCGACCGCCAGAGCCACGAACCCGAACTCAAGGTGTACATGCCCCAGTTCTACAAAGAAAACCAGCCGGTCGTTGCAATGGTATGGGACCAACTATCCCCTGACACCATCAAACAATACCAAACCGAGGAGCGAGCCCTCATGGCCCGCCGAGCAGAAAACGGCGAAGGCAGGCTCTCGGACCTTTTTAGCGCCATGGTGTCCGATACCATAGCCCCCCCCGAGAACACCAAGCGCCTGGCAGCGGACGTTGCTCGCTTCCACAAGAAAAATAAGCTGGCGGACCTTACTAGCATGGGCGAGGTTACCCGGGAGCATTTCCTCTACACTATTGGTGGATAGGGCAGTCCGACGCCACCTACTTGGATGTGAGGTTGAACACCCCATCCCAGGCAGCTGCAGGAGCCTTTGCCTGGTATTCGACACATCGTTTCTGAAAGGTTTGGGTTGGACCGTCGTTCGGGAATTCTTTACGAAGTGTGTCGAAGATTGCCTTAGCCTCGGACCACTCTTTGGCTTCAAACAACTCAAGACCTTGGTGGAACTGATCGACTAACTCGATCTGGGCCTTGGGTGCCTGGGCCCTATGGTCGAGTAACTCGTACAATCGTACGGGAGTTTGAATGCCCACAACTCGAACCCTATCGAGCTTTCGGGTCAAAAATTCGTTCCCGGCCTTTCGTTGGGTTCCTTCGCTAATAAGAATCCAGGTACCGTATTGTTTGTTGACCCCCTCAAGCCGCGCCGCTAAGTTAACCGCCGAACCCATGATGGTATAATCCATCTTTTTGGGTGTACCCATATTTCCAACAACCATTTCGCCGGTGTTAATGCCAATTCGGGTCAATAGGGGTGAAGGGGCCAAGTTTTCGGAAAGAAAATCTTTGTTCAGGGCAATTTCCAACTTTTTCATTCCGATTGCACCCCGACACGCCCGGGCCGCATGGTCGGCAAACTCAATCGGGGCACCGAAGAAGGCAATAATTGCGTCTCCCTCGTACTTATCGATGGTTCCTAACTCTTCCAAGATAATATCGCTCATGCCGGTCAGATAACGATTGAGTAGGGCAACCAGATCGGTCGGGTCGAGGACCTCGGAAATGGTCGAAAATCCCTTTACATCGGTAAAAATGGCGGTTAGCTCCTTCTTTTCGCCTCCTAGGTTTAACATATCGGGGTTATCGACAATTTGTTTTATAACCTCGGCACTTAGGTAGCGACCAAAGGCATTGCGCAAGAAGGACTTGTCGCCCTCGGCTTTCAAGAAGTTTATAAGGGTTATTATGATATTGGTGAGCAATACCGAGAGTAGGGGTACCAGGGTTGGATTATAAATCCCCGTAAAGGTAAAAATGGCAAAATTAATCCCCGACACCAGGGCTAAAAACCCAAAACCTACAGCAATACCCGGTATAGGAGCCAAATTTTGGGTCACCAAGTTGATTCCCAGGGCGAGAACAATTCCCATAATGGAACCAACCCACCAAGGCAAACTCACCAGGAAATCGTCCTGTAAAATAGTATTCGCCACCGCCGCGTGGGTACCCACGTTCATAAACTGTTTCTCGAAGGGGTTTACCCCAATATCGGTAGTAGATATGCCAGTTTGCCCGAGAATGGCAAAACTGCCGGGGACCTGTTGGGACAGCCGTTCTCGGATTCGGAAAAGCTCTGTCGTATCTATTTTTAGAGAATCAAAATTGCCCACGACCTCTTCGCGTACCGCGGTATATTCAAAAAGCAGTTCCTCGGGTAGATCGTCCCGGGCCAAAAGCCGATCGATATCAGTCAAAATCGCCCTCTCCACAGAACCTTCTACAAGGGTATTCAGATCGGCGAAAAAGAGGGAACGAATTTCTCGGTATTCTTGTCGAAGATCTTCGGGAATATCTAAACCATTGGTCTCGGGGCCAATCGAATCGAAAATCTGATTTCTCAGATCTTGCCCGTATGCGTAGAGCTCTAAGAGTGGAAAGTCATTTTGCAGGTAATCGAGGTAACCAACGGCGCCCATAATTTCTAGATTACGGACAATATTCGCCTCGAGAATGTCGTGGACCACTAAATCGTTAAAAGAAAGGTGGCGAAAGCTTTCGGCAAAAACCTTGGCCGGCCAGTGAATGAGCATGTGTCCCTCGGGTGTGAGGGGAATTTGTACATTCCTTATTTCCCCGTTGGGAAACTGAGCCCCAGCCAGAGTAATCAATGACCGAGTCGCAATAACGCGGGGATTACCTAAATAGTCTAATAAAGGAGCAAAGGCTAACTGCCCGTAGAGTTGGTCCCCCGACTGGGCAAGAATATCTATCCGGCGGCGAACCCCGTCGTCGTCTACAACAACATTTGGAAAACCAGCCCCCGCAGCCCGTCTTAATAGAGGGAGTATAGCTGGCTGGACCGCAGCCCTTGTACTACTGGGAACGAAGTCCTCGGAAACGTCCAGATTTTTCAGGGCGATTTGTTGGGCGGTAAAGTCCCTAACCTCTTGGGTGACCCGAATAAGCTCTTCCTCGACCGGGAGCATGTTGACCGTGATCCAGGCGTTTCCAAAGAAGGCCATCGATTTTCCGAGGTAGTCGTCGTTGTCCTGGGCTACCGCCTGGACTTCTTTGAGCAGAAGGTCTCGAATTTCGGAGCCAATGTCTTCTACTTGCCCAATAAAATCCCCGGCCTCTTCGGGACGAATAAATCCTTGGGCTATAGCATCAACCAGTTCGGTAACTACCGCCGCAAAATCCCCAAATCCTTGGGAAAAACTGCGGGGTAATTCTTGTTCAAGAATTGAACTATTGACCCCCCGCGGGCTTTGGTCGACGTACTCAATATCGAATACTAGGGTTTTTAGGTCGAATTCGGTGAGGAGCACCAGGCCGTCGGCCATGACATCTCGAGGCCAGGGCCAGGTACCCACCTGGGCAATCGCCAAATCATCAATTTCTAACAGGAGAAGTTCCTGCTGTTCGGGTATACTGGGTTTCAGTTGAAGAAAGATGTCGTAAATGCCGTAGTCTGCGGTTCTGAAACCCGGCAAAGCGCCAAGGATAAACAGAACCAGGGAAATACCGAGAGGAATAAGGGTTAACAGGGGATTTCGTTTCTTGGCCATGGCTTTAGTATAGAAAGGTTTTCCAAAAAACTCAGGTATAAATGGAAAAAAAACACGAATTGGTATATTGTTAGAGAATATTCGGTGAGCACCAACGTTCGGTCGCTTCAATAAAATTAAAAATATCCAAAAAATAGTATGTAAAGCCTCTGGAGACTATCTCGATAACGGATTTGGCAACTAGCTGTGCAGTCAAACCCGAGAGGTGCCAGACGTACCCAAAGAAAGGAAGGTGTCATGCGTTTTTTTCGACAGCTCGGCGTTTTTATAGCCGTGTTCTCCCTGGTCCTCACAGGATTATTCGGGCAAACCAACCAGATGCTCGACGAAATTCTTGCCCAGGATTCTCTGAGCCTCGGCCACGGTGCCTATATTCTTTTAGTTACATCCCAAGCAATAGACGAGGCTTCAACCCCTGCGCAGGCAGTCGAGGAACTTTTGGCTTATGATTCGGGGAGTCGATTCGCCAACCATCAACCTACCGATACTATCGACCTTGGAGAATTTGTCTACCTCACCCAGGATATTCTGGAAATACCCCGGGGTCTGTGGTCGTCGGTTTTTCCTGGTCCCCGTTACTCCCTACGAGATTTGGAGTTTCTGGGCATAATCCAAGGGCAGGCTGCTACCCATTCCATTATTACGGGAGAAAGGGCCCTTCGAATTATTAACCGGGCCCTGAGTGAAAGGGAGCGACGACAATGAAATCCCCAAAGAATACCACCTTGCTCGTCTTGGTCCTCATTCTGCTCTTTTCTTTACCTCTTTTTGGGTTTGATTTTGGTCTTTCAGTCGACAGCACTACCTCGGTGTCCTTGCCCCTTCCGGCCGAGGCCGAAGAGGCCCTGGGACAGCGCATTAAGGCATCCCTGTGGACCGACCATTTCTGGACTACCAACAACGACGCGGCCCTGGGCATAGCGGCCCAAGGAATCTACGTCTACACCCTCGACAGACCCTACCTCTTCGACCTCGAAAGGCTAGAGTTTACCTACCGAATTCCCGAGGTCTTCGGAGGTGCAGCTATTGCTTCCGGATCGGCTGGCCGTTTCTTCTATTCCGACCCCACTGGCTACATCCTCAACCATCGAATCGATGGTGCCCGGTTTAGTTTGGATTTCCGGGGTACCGAGGTTCGTATTGGGGCCGGGTATACTGGTCTGTTACTAAAAGAAGAGTCGGGGATATTATACTCCGATGCAGATTTTGCCGATCAGAACGATACCAGCAAAACCCTTTCGCCCAAAAGAGTATTTGAAGGAATCGATGTCATCTTTACCCAGCTTCTTCCCCGGCAGCGGCTAACCCTGGGAGTTTTCTCTCAGCAGGATCTGCGAGGGAGTGAGCAGGAGCATTCCTTGTATGGGCATTTGGGTCTAACTGGGCCCTTGGCCAGGGGACTCTTCTATTCACTTACCGGGGCTCTGGGGACCGATTTGGAAAGTGCCAATCTGGGTTACCTGGCCCAGGTTACTAGCTCCTACTTCCTGCCATCCTTTGCCAATTCTCGATTCGCCCTGGGTTTCCTTACAACCAACGAAGAATTTAAACCTCTATCCCTGGCTTCCCTCGGCAACCTGCATAACCCAGGATTGTCCAGTGCGAGCCGACTCCAAGTATCCTGGGCATTACGCCCCTGGGGTAACTACTATAATCCGCTTATTCGAAACCTAGGCTTTGAAATAGACTGGAAGTCGTTCTTCGACTTTGCAGCCGCCGAAAAGACCGACGGTAACGAGGTAACAGCGACCGTTAATTTCCGGCCCACCTCAGATTTAGGCGTTTCCTTTCTTGGTGGTATGTACATACCCTCAGGAGGGGTGGACCCGGAGTTTCTCTTACAGCTCTTAGTATCGTTGGGGTTCTAAAATGAAACCCCAAGGAGTATTGGTATGAATAGATTTCGTTTTGTTGTTTGTATTCTCTTGTTGATTCCCTTCGGCGTGTTTGCCCAACAAACTGCCCTGGTTCAAGCTACCAGCGGTCGGGTGGAGATTCAGTCCAGGGCCGGTGGGGCCTGGACCGCCGTGTCCGTGGGCGACGCCCTTCCAATTGGTGCCACTATTTCTGTGGGTCTCCGTTCTTCGGCCTCCGTCCAAATTGGTTCTGCTACCGTCCAGGTTCAGTCCCTTACCCGTATGCGCCTGGACGAGTTGGCCCAACGAGATGGAGTGGTTAATACTGAACTTTATTTACCGGTCGGCCGGGTTCGGGCCGAGGTCCAATCCCAACAGGGCCTTCAACAAGAATTCCGCCTCCGTAGCCCAGTCTCCACTGCTGCGGTCCGGGGTACCAGCTTTGACTTCGACGGCCAGAACCTGGAAGTATTAACTGGAGTAGTTGCTGTAGCAAACAACGATGGTCAATCTACCGATGTCGCCCAGGGTGAATCGACCACCGTTACCGAAAATGAGCCACCTCCGACACCCCAGCAGCAACTAGAACAGCAGGTTGTGGTGCAGACGTCTACGAACCCGGGGGGTGGGGGAATACTCGTCGAACCAAGTGGACCGACTACTGGGTCGGTACGGTTGATTCTTAACTATGGCGTTCAACCGAATTAGGAGAATTAAATGTACAGTCGAACCTTGAAGAACGTATTTTTATTGGTTACTGGATTTATAGTTTTAACCGTAACTTCTTGTGCTTTTATACAAGATGATAGGCAGTTATTGACCCTTACCTTACCCGCGAGTGAATCTAGGTCATTGTCAGAATCAATAATTGCAGTCCGAATTTTTGATGAGAATGAGTCAGTTTTTGACCAATACTCCGTTAATCCTGGTGGTGAGGGGCAATGGTATTCTTACAAATTTATCGATAGTAGTTATACGTCTTTGCCTGACGGATTAACAAATCCTTTCTTCCCGGCGGGTACCTACCAGAATTTTGACGAATCTCCGGATCCCGAAACTAGTTCAGTAACATTAGTACTAGAGGGTATACTTCCTGGAAGAAATAAACGCATCGTGGTTCACGCATTGAAAGCTGGGAACCGTAGTTATACGAATGAATCATATGCGACTAGTTATCTATCCTCTTATGGCCAAATTCCGAGCGATGCGGATTACTCTTCTTCTTACTCCACGTATGGTTTGGATATCGTATATAGTGTTTTTGTCTCGTCTGCTTTTGATGTTGTTGTTGGTGAAGTAACTACAGTGAATATACCATCGGAGTTTTCTATGAATGTTAACTACAGCTACTCTTAGCCACGTTGAACACATATTTACGAGATCCCCGATTTTCCAAGAAAGGAAATCAGATCAAATAGCGGTTTTTGACCCCAAGACATTTACAATTTAGCCAACCCGATCATTTACTTTGGATAATCCGAAGTACCCCGTCCGGGAGAGCCGGAATGTAAGGTATTACGTACTCTTTAAAGAAAGCCTATGATTTAAGCCGTTGGAAACCATCCCAATATCGTCGAAGCCAGATCTACATCTGGCTTTCTCCTTATAGGATCATCCTGGGGAAGAGGTTCAAAGTTGATCTTACTTTTGCTACCTGTTTCCTTAATTATCTTCTCTGCCAAATCGACTATTCGCATTTCCTCGGGGTTCCCAAGGTTCACCGGACTTTCCAAAGGGCCCGAATAATTCATTAACCCCACATTCCGCACCTCCTAAAGTAAAAAATAACATTTAAGGAAGGGCGGGCCTAAGGCTGTAAGGATCGTCTGGGTTTCTTTGTTGGTCTGAGAGTAACGGTGCACCTGGCCATCGGGAAGTATGCTCTGAGCGTACAAGGATTCTTGAAACAGCATGAATACCCATCGCAGGGTAGGATTCGAGTACTGCT
>Ga0210043_1000301_pt1 | contig 52778 bp, 59 predicted proteins | sample CryGeymet201501t_FD_183990 | JGI IMG/M metagenome (GOLD analysis project Ga0210043, IMG submission 183990) | Groundwater microbial communities from Crystal Geyser aquifers in Utah, USA - Crystal Geyser metaG 2015-01t (SPAdes) (version 2) | ecosystem: Environmental > Aquatic > Deep subsurface >... | reverse complement strand
GCATGATGATGTAGTTCTTATTGGTTGGTCCCTAGGGGGAATGTTTTTGGCTAAGTATTTGGTAGAAAATGATTTGCCGTTTAAACCAAAAGCTTTATTTTTACTAGCGGCCGTTTATGGCGATGGCAGCTTGCTAGATGAGAGTGGAGAAGATGGAGGGGATTTTCTTTATGACGTCACCCGTCTATCAGAAATTTTTGGTAAAGTCGGTTCTGTTACTATCATGCACTCCAAAGATGATTTTGTAGTGCCGTATGAGCACGCGCTTAAATATAAAGCAGCGTTGCCGGAGGCAACACTGCTAACCTTCGAAGACAAAAATCACTTTTTAGTGGAGGAATTTCCAGAGTTGTTGGAGAAGATTAGGGAAGTGGCGGAGAAATAAAGAGAATTAAATATAAAAAATTGTGCCCCGCCGGATTGCCGGCGGGGCACAAACATTCACGCTGCGCTCGATTGGTGTTCCTGCAGAAAAACTTCAGGATCAAAATGTTCAAGAATGTCCTCTGGGTACATGTCTTCTAGGCACTTAATATTGTCGATAACTGACCATAGTGTTTCCCAGATACTACTGGGCCATACCCGTTGCCACCACGGTAACTGCATAACAATACTCAGGGTTTTGCTTGATACTGTGGCAAAATATTTAGCTTCTTCGAGCTTGGTTGTAAGCTCAGCAATTTGAGCCTTTTGACGGGCAATTGTAATGTCACGAATATCTGTTACGTTGTCTTGCATTTTACCAGTCATCTTCGGCTACTCCACTTTGTATTTTCTAAGCAGCATACTGCAACATCTGAATTGGTATGTCAATTGTTGGTCTGTTGGTTGTAGACGGAGCCGACGCCTAAAGGCGTCGACTCCATCTACAGATAATCCAGTAAGTAAATGCTAGTTAGAGCGTCTTAAAGTATAATGGTCAAACCATGGCTTCTAACCGAGGTAACAACGTAGGCAAAGCAGTGGCTCTTGACCAAGAAGAGCGTTTTTTACAGGCTTTTCGTGAGTTTAACGAGGCGTTATTTCGCCACGCGACTTTTCGTCTAAGCGACCGTGAAAAGGCAATTGATGTAGTCCATGACACCTTTACAAAGGCGTGGACCTATGTTCGAGATGGGCATTCCATCGATTCATACAAACCTTTTTTGTACAAAGTACTCAATAATCTTATTATTGACGAGTACAGAAAACGTCGTGAGTCCTCACTAGATGCAATTTTCGAGGTAGAGGGTGTAGACGAAAGTAATTTTAGTGAGCTGATTGGCGATGACGTCGATACACTAATTAATACCCTAGACGGTAAGAAGGCAGTTGAGGCACTTACTGAGCTACCGGATGTATATCGAGAGGTTATCATCATGCGCTATGTCGACGAGCTAAAACCACGTGAGATTGCTGATTTGATTGAAGAGTCCGAGAATGTAGTTTCGGTACGAATCCATCGCGGTATTGCCATGCTTAAAGCCTATACAGAAGCTGAAGAAGCCAAAATAATTAATAAAAAAAATGAGTGAATTTGAGAAACAACTCAATAAAGTAGCAAAGGGGATTAAACTCTCTGTAGCTGAGAAGCGCGAACTAGAAGCGCGGGTTGTTTCCTTTATGGAGTATCATCCCCGCCGGGAGGCGGTAGCGGTGAAGAAAGCTGAGGCCTATCTAGCCAGCCAATCATATTCAATTATTTCTTTTAATAATCGCTATTTACAAGCGGCTCTCGGAGCCTTGGCCGTGTTTATTTTTATAATTGTACCAGCGGCGGCCGAACGAGCGGTGCCGGGAGACGTTCTGTACCCGATTAAAGTGCGGGTCAATGAAGAAGTCCGGGGCGGTCTTACTTTTTCACCGACTCAAAAAATTGAGTGGGAAACCGAACGTCTGGAACGTCGTATTTCGGAAGTGCGCTTACTTGAGAGTAAAGGAGAGTTGACTGAAGAAACTGAAGCGGAAGTGGTAAAGGCAGTACAAGCCCACGCCGAAGCGGCCCAAGACGGCATCAACAAGCTTCGGGTAACCGACGCTGAAGAAGCTTCATTAGCGGAAGTGGCTTTTGAATCGGCACTTGATGTGCAGTCATTTGTGTTGGAGTCTGATAAAAAAGAAGACGGTCGTGATTTTGGTACTGAATCTGAAGATGATTTAGCTGACGTAGTGCGTTCAGCTAGAGCCACCGCCGCGGCCACCAAGGGTGATGTTTTTCCTTCTCATGAAAAGGTAGTGGCTCGACTAGAGACAGAAACTACCCGAGCCTACGAGCTATTTGGTAGTCTTGATGGAGCGGCCACTGAAAAGGAGAAGGACGAAATAGGGCGTCGATTGTCAGATATTGGAAGAAAAATAAAGAACGGAGTAGCTGAGTATGAATCCGGCATTAAAACCGATCGTCTTATAAACGCCCTATCTGACACTCGCAAACTCATCTCTTTCATGACTGATATTGATGTGCGTAATTCGGTGTCACTGCAAACACTGGTCCCTATTGATTACACTGATGAGGAAAAACTCGAATTAGTAGCTTCCAATAAAGCTGCGGCTGACAAAATAATTGAACGAGTTAATTCGCTTGAGGAGGAAGTAGTAGACGAAGCTATAATGGAGAAGGTGGAAGTAGGTATAGAAGCCCTTCAAGCTCTAAACGAACGTTTAACCGAAGCTACTGAACAAGAAGACTTAGATACTCAGGTGGCTATTAGTCAAGAAATGAAAATGGTGGCCATTGATATTGAAAAATTATTACAACCATTTGAAACTGAAGTGTCGGCAGTAGATACAGAGACTGAATCAGCTTCAACCACTGCCACTACTACCGAGGAGGTTTCAACTACCACCGAAGAGGTGGACACCACTACGGAGGCTTAAGCTGATGTAAATAACTTGGCTTCAAAATAAAAAATGGCCCCGCGCGAAACACGCGGGGCTTGGTCGTTGGGGTTGTTGACCTCACTTACAAGTTTGAGGTCAAGGAATAGTTGGTCAGACCAACTGCAGACCCCTTGGCAGTTCAGAGGACCGGAGACGGCGACACCGACAGTTGAGGGTAATCGGTTCGCCGTAGACCGAACCAGCCTCGATTTTAGTGATGCGCCACTTGGTCCCGTCTGTGAGAGTGATTTCATCGCCTTTTTTGGCGATGAGCCTCGAGGTATTTTTTTTGGGGGTCGGCATCAGTTTAGTCCCTTCTTTTTATTGGGGGTTGTATCCCTCGTCTTTCCAGTCCGGTTGAATAAACCATTCTGAAGAGGAATAAATATATTCTACGCCGAAAAGTTGATAAGTCAATAATTACAAACTACACTGGTGCTAACGGTATTCCTTTAAGGTACTGTGTATTTAGGGATAAATCAGCACCCTAATCTTAATCTAATTCTCGTTCCAATATTCTGAGTAAAAAAGGAGCTAACGCCTCTTCAAAAACTGTTGCACGGTAGGTTAAGTCGCTACTTAAATAACTTAACAAAGAAAAACCAGTTTCTTCGGTTATGGTTCGATCAATATAAGAAAGAGTAATAGCCCGCAAGCTGTCATTTTTAGTTTCACCTTTGGTTGCGATTACGCCCACAGCTTCGCCTCTTTCATTTATAATCGGTCCTCCCGAAGAACCGCCGGTACTGACGGGAGAATTAGAAATCGCCATTAGATCAGCGGTGGTTTCGGCAAAGGTAAATAGGTCGGTAATATTGGCGGGCGCTTCCACAAACTGTAAATCAGCGTCTACCCCTCTTTCATACAACGGGGCAGCAGGGTATCCGCCGGCCGTAATTTTCTCGCCAATATCACTATGATGTAAGGCTTGGGTGTTAATTTTTAAATAAGGAAAACGAGCGGGTAATGGTTTGTTATCAAGGGCGGCCGAAGCGAATAGAAGAGCATAGTCTCGCTCACCGGTACCGCGAGGAGTAGTGGCATCAATCAGATCTGCATTGGCACTAATCCAAGCAGGCGGTATATATAGAAGTTTAGCCTTGTATTGCGCTACAGCGGGGTTACCGGTTCGGACCAGACACTCTGTCTCACCTTCACGTTTGGCTTTCTCTAAGAGCAAAAACTGAGCCACGTGAGCATTGGTCAAAATGGCCCCAGTCGGAGTAATGAAAAAACCGGAGCCAGTGGTGGCTCGCACATATTCATCTGTAGTGTAAGTGCAATATATATTAACTGATGCCTCAGCTAGAGAATAAGTGGTGGTGCCGTAAAATGGTGTAGTGCCGATGATATTAGCTTGTTGAAAGGCAGCGTTTTTCAAAAGAATGTCAGGGATGATACCAGATACATCAAAATCGGATTCCAATTTGGTGATGGTGTGTTCCAGGTGAGTATTAGCTGTTTCTTCTCCAGTATTTGTATAATATTCGTTTTCCTGTACTAACGGTAAAATAAGACCAGCCAAAGAATTGGTAAAAGCTAAATACGCGGTAAGAATGATAGTCCCAAACTCTACGAAGAACGTCATGTTGGATAGAGTATAGCATGCTGGATTCGAGCCCAATTTCGTGTATACTCTTAGTCACTTACACCAATGCGGGTGTGGTTTAGTGGTAAAACGACTGCCTTCCAAGCAGTAGTCGGGGGTTCGATTCCTCTCACCCGCACAGTCAACAGAAAAGCCGTCCCGATCGGGACGGCTTTTCTGTTGTTACTGAGCGGAGTGAAGAAAGTGCTGAGAGCACTTTCGTGAGGAATCGAAAAGTTTGTCAGATATTTTCATAAAAAATATCGACAACTTGAACAGAATCTGTAAGATTCGACCCCTCGCGAGGGGACACTATGTCTCCAAAAAGCCCTTCATGAGCTTTTTCGTTTGAATCATAGTGTGAGGGTGAAGCAAAGCGTCTGCACGCTTTGCATGAGGAATCGAAAGACAAAGTCATCTTTGACTATTTCAAGATTTAAGAATTTAAATATAACAGTCCTTTAAAATACGAAAAGGCCCTGCTGATTGGGGTTAAACAGTTTGGGAGACTGTTTTACAAAATCATTACTACTTAATCCTTCTTTACAAAAAAAGTAAAGAGGCTCCGCTGAGAGCCCCTTTACCTTGTGATGGGAATAGCGGATAGCAAACTAGCTTACCCGATGTAGCATCTTTACTAAAAGTAAAGACTTAATACCTCCGCTACCCTTAAATTATATCACAGCCCTCAATTTAATAATTGTGTATAAAAGTGTGGAAAACAAAAAAGCGACCATTTGTAGCCGCCATTTTGTTACCTAGGTTAGATGGAGAGTTTATCGAACTGCATCCTTCAGTGCCTTAGCAGCACGGAATTTTGGTACGCGCATAGCTGGTACTTCGATTGCTTCACCAGTACGTGGGTTTCGCGCAGTGCGAGCATTTCGCATTTTAGCTGAGAAGATACCAAGACCGGCGATTGATACTTCGTCACCACTTTTTAGTGATGAGATGATGCAATCAATGGTTGTTTCAACTGCTTTTTCTGCGTCTACTTTTGTACCGCCGAGCGCGTCGTGCACTTTATTGATGATGTCTGCCTTATTCATGTGTTTTTTTACTAAGGGGCGTGTAATAGTGTGTCGACTATAGCTCGACACGGATGCCAATATAAGTGGCTTGTACGTATTATATAGTACGGTTTTAGGCATGCAACACGATACAAAGTACTTTTTTTGTTGTGTAGTTTATTTTGACTTATAACATCGTGGTACCATATCTGCCTAAGAATCTCTTTAGAAATCAAAACGTTTTGGATTTTGGGGATTATAAAGTAGTCATGATACGTCTAACCACTTTTACCAGCAATGTAATGAACGGAAATGTGTGGCATTTCTTATTTCTAACGGGATGAAAATTGGTGTAATGGGAGCAGTTGGTAGCTTTTCGGAAAAAGCGGCCGAAGAATATATAAAAGCGTAAAGCATTACTGATGGAGAAATAGTGCCGTTGGCGAGTGCTGAAGTAGTACTAGGGGCTCTTGAAAATGGAGCTATAGATAAGGGTATTTTTCCGATTGAGAATAGTAACGGCGGGATTGTGATAGAAGCTGTCCACGCGATGGCGGCGCACCGCTTTGCCATAGAACGCATGTTTGAACTTGATGTTCATCATATGTTTTTAGTGAAGCATGGTCTGACCAGTTCCCATATAAATACTATTTATTCCCACGACCAAGCCATTAAGCAGTGTCGTATGTATCTAAAGCGGGTGTGGCCAGACGCGGATATTTTGCCATACGCGGACACCGCTAAAGCGGCTGCCGATTTATCTAAAGGTGTCTTACCCGATACGACCGCGGTAATCGCTCCTCGTCGTTGTGCTGAACTTTATGATTTAGAAATCCTTGAAGAATCAATTCAGGATTTAAAGTTTAATTACACTACTTTTGTAGTGGCCACCAAAATTTAATTTATTAAAAGAGAAAGGGTCGCGCGAACGCGACCCTTGGATCAACGACATTGATGAAGGTCGGGGAAGAGCACGTCCGCCCAAAACTTTTCGACCCAGTGTGGGTCTTTCAAGTCGATGTTCTGTAGTGCCAGCCAATAAAACATGTTGCACCTCCTAAGTCCAATATACGCCTGTTATTTATAACTAAATAGTTTTTTATGTTCATAACAAAAAGGGCGGGAGCGAAGCCCCCGCCCTTTTTGAATCAATATGGTTATTTAGCGTAGCTAATTACTCTTGTCTCACGAATCACATGGACCTTAATCTCGCCAGGGTAGCGGAGTTTGGTTTCAATAGTGGTGGCAATCGTGCGCGCTAGCGTGTGTGTTTCAAAGTCGTTTAAAGTTTCGGGGTTAACAATTACTCGTATTTCTCGACCAGCAGAAATGGCAAAAGCTTTATCGACACCCACCAAATCAGTAGCGATAGATTCTAACTCAGTTAGTCGTTTGATGTAGTTTTCTAGGGAGTCACGGCGCGCACCAGGGCGAGAGCCAGAAATGGCATCAGCTACCTGCACGATAATACTTTCTGGTGTTTCGTACGGATATTCTTCATGGTGAGCGCGCATTGCCAAAATGACTTGTTCATCTACGCCGTATTTCTGGAGGATGCGAATACCGATTTCGACGTGTGTGCCTGACACTTCATGACTAACCGTTTTACCAATGTCGTGGAGAAGGGCGCCGGCCCGGGCAATTTGTACGTTAGCCCCAACTTCCTCAGCAATAATACCGGCCAAATGAGCCATTTCCACCGAGTGCCACAAAACATTTTGACCATAACTAGTCCGAAAGTGTAGGCGACCGAGGATTTTAATTAGGTCAGGATGAAGATTGGCCACTCCTACTTCATAGGCTGCTTTTTCTCCCATTTGGGTAATGATTTTAGCCACTTCCTTGCGAGCCAGCTCAATCGTTTCTTCAATCTTGGCCGGTTGAATACGACCGTCTTTCATGAGGGATTCCAACGCCACCCTAGCAATCTCGCGGCGAATTGGATCAAAGGAGGAAAGAGTAATATAGCCTGGGGTTTCGTCGATAAGAACATCTACACCAGTCATGCGTTCAAAAGCTCGTACATTACGACCTTCCTTACCAATAACTTTACCTTTCATTTCATCGTTTGGCAGCTCGACAGTGCTGGTCATGATGCTGCCCTGTATATTATTACCAACCCGGTGGATGGCAGCTAAGAGCAAATTGCGAGCTTTTTCTTCGTAAGCTTCTTCGTTCACTTGATTGAGTTTTTGCAATCTTACACACAAGTCGTCGGCATAAACTGTTTCCATCTGAGTTTCAATCCGAGCTTTAGCTTCTTCCACAGTCAAACCAGCTACCTCTGATAACTTAGTTTCTATCTCTACCTTTTTTTCATCAAGACGAGCCTTAATGTCTTTAACTTCGTCAATTTTACGCCGGACTGACTCCATCTGTGAATCCACGTCAATTTGACGTTCGTCCAACATTTCTTCTTTTTTAATCAGTCGTTCTTCGGTCTTTTGGGCTCTTTCTTCTAAGGCTTTAAACTCTTCTTTTTTTTCTTTCTCCAGTGCTTCAACTTTGGCCTCAGCTTTCTCAATTATTTTTAGGGCCTTTTCCTCTGCTTTTAGGTGGGCCTCTTTTATTTCAATTTCGATGGACTTCTGCTGGCCTAGGGCGTGAATGTATCGCAGATAGTAGCCAAGAACGGTGCCGAAGACTGCGGCTATTGCTAGCAGTACTACATATATAATCGGCATATTTTCATAGGTGGGGCCAGAAAGCTCAGGAAATGCCCCGAATATCAATAATCAATTTCGACACGCTCACTATACTATTGTGGTGGGGTTTTGAAAAGCGGTGTGATTCCTTTAGGAACCACACCGCTATTCTATATTGTGTGATGAATTACTTCATAATTTCATCGATTAGGGTCAAGTTTCTAAGCTCGCTGTGCTCGCTAAGAACTTCATCCTCGTCCTCAGCCGTTTTTGCATTAGATTTAGTTAGCGTTGGGTAGTTCCAGGAATTTCTTTTAGGAAAAGAAAGAAATTCAGAACGAAACAAGAACACAGTCGCTTGCGCTCGTTGTTGCTTGTTTCTTATTTCATCACCACGTCAACCAAACCATACGCTTTCGACTCCTCAGCATCCATAAAGAAATCACGATCGACATCACGCTCGATATCTTTCAGCGGTTTACCAGTGGCTTTAGCCAACATTTTGTTCAAGCGCTCACGAGTCTTGATGATGTGCTTAGCGGTAATATCGATGTCGGACGCTTGTCCGTAGGCACCGCCACTCGGTTGATGAATCATTACTTCGGCGTTAGGTAAGATGGCTCGTTTACCTTTAGTACCTTGAGACAAAATGAGTGAACCCATCGAGGCGGCTATACCGACACAGACAGTTCGAATATCCGGCTTGATATGGTTCATCGTGTCTATTATAGAGAGTCCAGCGGTGACACTCCCGCCCGGGGAGTTTACATACAACCACACGTCTTTCTTCGGGTCTTCCGCTTGCAGGAACAGTAGCTGGGCGACAATCAAACTAGCCATATGATCTTCAATTGGGCCAGTTATAAAAATAATTCGCTCTTTAAGTAGGCGTGAGTAAATGTCGAAAGCTCGCTCGCCCTGGTTAGTTTTCTCCACCACCATCGGGACGAGAAAGTCATTAATTTCTGATGTTTTTTCCATTTTTATATATTTTAATTAGTTTCTGTCATTTCTGTATGAAGGTTACTGTAACAGAAAGAAAGACAAATGAAAACGGGGGCGGTTTCTAAAGAAACCGCCCCCGTTTTCTTAATAGTCAGTAGATTTAGCTTTGTTCTTCTAAAAGTCTCATCACCGCTTCGTTAGTCAGCATCGAAGCCACATACACTCGCACCCGACTCTCGTCTGCATCTTTATATTGACTCATCAACATATCAACCTGAGCTTTAACTTCGTTTTCGTCAGCCTTAAGCTCTTCTTGCTTAGCAATTTCATTCAGAACCAGTTGCAACTTAGCGCGTTTTTCCGCGGCTGGTTTCCATTCATTTAATAATTCTTCCTCTGTTTTCTTAATATGCTTTAGATATTCTTCCATCTTCATGTTAGCGCGAGCCAAATCTTCCGCCATCTGGGTCTTTATTTGTCCGAGCTCGCTATCTACCAAGACCGTCGGCAAATCCATATCTGTGACTGCCACAATCGCGTCTGTCACCTTAGCGCGATGCTTAGCTGCTAACTCGCGTTCCTTCTCAACGGCCAAATGTTCTTTTAGTTTGGTCTTAAAATCTTCCACCGTTTCAAACTGACCAGGTTGACCAAGGGTTTTTACATATTCATCTGTCAATTCGGGCACTTCGATATTGGCTAAATCAATATCTTCCGCTTCATGGTCATGAGTTGGACCAGCGTGTATTGTGCCGTCGGCGTGCACATGGCTCTCCCCTTCATGATCGTGTTCACTGGACGCTTCAGATTCCAGAGTGGGTAGTTCAGTTACTCCGCCCATGCCTTTTTTAGCAGCTTCAGCTTTGGCTTTCTCAGCCGCCTTAGCCTGCAGCCGTTCATAAGCCGCCTTTTGTCGCTGGATATCTTTGATTTGTTGTTCCAGTTCTTCTTCGGTAACAGCGGTGTCTTCTTTGTCTTTGTTTAGTTCAGCGGCAATTTGCTTGTAGTCGGGCAGTTTTATTTCTGGCAAGACCGTCACCGTGGCGGTAAAGCCCAGCGGATTGTCCTTAGCAATTTTGGTGATTTGGATTTGGGGGTAACCAATAGCGTCGATTTTATTTTCCTTAATTACCACTGGATAAACTTTAGCCATGGCGCGTTCGGCCATTTCGCCTAAGATAGTCATTTCGCCAATTTTATCCACCAAGATATTTTCGGGGACGTGGCCCTTACGAAAACCATCCATAGCAATGTTTTGACCAAGTTTTTTGATAGCGGCGCTACGTTCCTTTTCTAATTCGACATAAGGAATTTCCCCCACAATCTTCATTTGGGAACCAACTTCCTTGGTTATTTCAAAATCTTTAATAAAATCCATAAAAATATTTAGTGTTTATTTAAATTTGTGTGTCAGAGCAATCTGCCCAGCTTTAAAATTATTAGACGCCGCATTAAAACATAAATCAACGGTAATTACCAATTCAAGATTTATTTAAACTAATTAAATTTTATAGCTGGGTGTACCAATAAGTATAAATGTAAATATAACGGCCCGACCCCAAGCAATTTAAAGACACGAATCAAGTTCTCTGCTCAGCCGTTTAGGATACGGCTTCAGCAAGGTCTTTAAATTGCTTGGGGGTCGGGCCTCTGAAAACTTCAAAATTAAAGCGCCGTGCTCGAACGAACCGAAACGCGGCGGATTTGGTTGGCCGGGATGGTGGGTTTTCGGGTGGCCCTCTACTCCTTACCGTATACCGGCCATAACATTTTGCTCCCAACGGGGAGCGCGAAGCAGGTCATCCTGCGAGCCAGGTCAAAAAGGCTCAGATGACGACGACGAATGCAAAACGTTTCATGCTTTTCTCCCTGTGGTTGCGACTCATTTATGGTAGCAGGAGAAAAATAGTGTGGCAAGGGTGGTTGTGTTTGGAAAGGGCGGCCCCGCAGGGCCGCCCAATTTCCACCAATTTTTATCAGTCTATTTAGAACGACCCGTCCAACTCAGCGTCGATGGCTTGCAGTTCTGCGTCCATTTGTTCCAAATCAGTGCTCTCAATGTCGGCTTCGATGGCGTCAATTTCATTGGAGGTGCTAACTGTGTTGAGTTTCTGTACTTCCGCATCAGCGTTCTGCATCTCTGGCTCATTAGGCATATCTGGTACAAATCTCTCTTGTGGCTGAGCTATCGGAGTCGGAGCAAAAGCCACTGAGTACCAAAGGTATAGACCGCCCAGAATAAGCACTAACAATACAATCAATAATCCTAAAACCAGGCCGACTCGGTTGTGGTGTTCAGTTACTTCTGGCGCTAAGCCACTTTGAGGCATACGCATTTCCTCGGCGTTAAATTCTGGTGGTTGTTTGTTATCTTCACTCATATATTATTGGTTAGTTTATTCATCTATTTCTTCTGAAGCTTCAGGGGTTTCTTCTTCTGGCTCATTATTTTGGCTGACCGCTTCACTCACTCCTTGACCTAAGTCCGCCTCTTTAACAGCTTGTTTTAATAAAGCCAAAGCGTCACGAATGGCTTGATGGGCGTTTCTTATAGCTTCGCGGGCCTCTTGGAATTTAGCTTTACCAGTGGCCCAAGCTTCACGCGGATTATCACTACCAACCGTATTATCAACGTGATCATTTACTTCGTTTTCTAATATATCGCTAGCTTTAGCCAGATATTCTTTAGCTTCATCCAATTTAGCTTGGGCGGCGTTGCCATCAACCCCTTTCTCTTCTAACGTATCAATTCTAGTTTCAAAGCGAGTGATTATTTGAGTTAGACGACCAATCGCCGCTGTCATTTTTCGGGAGACATTTTCAGCTAGAGCCAAAATGCGATTTTTGATTCTTTCCGACAGGACGGCTTTTCGTTCTTGAATTTTTTCACGCACTTCTTCAGTTCGAGAAGCAAAATTTTCTTTTCGTTCCGCGACCTGCTCGCGGAAAGCTTCGGTATTGGAAGCTATGGCTTCGCGGCGAGCGTCCAGTACTTCTTTTTGCTCTTCCCGTTTTTCTTGCATTTCGGTCAGTTTGGCTTCACGTCTCTCGGCCGGAGTTAAATTATCTTCCGTTACCGTTTCTTCTTGGGCTGAAGCCACGGCCGCCACGCCACTAAAAAGCGCAAAAGCGACTAAACCAATAAATAAATTAGTAATAAACGTTTTGGTGATTGACGAGTCTTTCTTGTTAAGAAAAACCAGTGGGTTTTTTACCTCCATATGTACTTAACAGTATAGCGGGGCGACGGCTATGCCGTCGCCCCGCTTATACACACGCCCCACGTCTACTTCTGGCATCTACTTTTGAAATCAGCCTAATTAGGCCTTTAAATACCCAAAAATATGCTACAATCGGGGCGTTATACACAATTCATACACAATATGACTGATTACAATACACTCTATACACCCGGAGATCTCGACTCAGGCCTTATCAATACTGTAGTAGAGATTCCTAAAGGCTCAATACTCAAAGTTGAATACAACCGCATCACCGGCACTTTTGAACTTGATCGTGTTGAACCGACAATTTTTGCCAAACCTACCAATTATGGCTTTATTCCCGGCACACTTGACGATGATGGCGACGAGCTCGACACGCTTATTTTATGTCCAGAGAACATTCCGCTTGGCGTGGTAGTGAAAGCTCGCATCCTAGGCGTACTTAATTTTGAAGACGATGGTGAACAAGATCATAAGATCATTTGTGTTCCAGCCGATGATCGCGATAGTGATAACGCCGTTAAAACACTTGACGACGTGCCTGAACGCTTAAAGAAACAAATCGAATATCATTTCAACACTTACAAAGACCTCAAGAAACCCGGTACCACTAAAGTACTTGGTTATGGTGACCAAAAAGAAGCTCTTGAAGTCATCCATGATTGTATTCTGCGCTTTAAAAATCAATAAATAACTTATATAACAAAAGAGGCGCGCCCGTAGGGCGCGCCTCTTTTTAATTTAAGGCTGAAATTATTTTTCCTCTTTTAATTCCTCCTTAGCTTCCTCAATAGCGTCAGCCACTTCCGCCTCTTCCATTTGTTCCTCAAAAGCTTCAGCGTCTTCCACTACATTGTCTTCTAGTCGATCGTCGGTAGATACATCACGTGCCATGCTGGTGTCTTCGGCGGCTGCAACTTTCTCTGTCTCTTTTTCTTCGGAGATAGTTTCCGGTACTTCCACCGTTTCACCGTCAGTTTCCGCAATTACTTCGTTACTACCGACCGACATAATGTCGATTTTCCAACCAGTAAGCTTAGCGGCCAAACGGACATTTTGTCCGCCTCGGCCGATAGCTAGTGACTGCTGATCGGGCGCTACTTCGACGATGGCGTGTCCACGCACATTATTTCCTGGGTCAGGTTCGGTTTCGATAGTAACTCCCATAACTTGCGCTGGGGACAGGGCGTCCTCAATAAATTCTTGGTAATCCGCACTCCACTCAATGATGTCAATTTTTTCTCCTCCCAGCTCACTCATGACGGTTGATACTCGAACTCCGCGTTGTCCCACTAAAGAACCAACTGGATCAATATGAGTATCGTGAGCAAAAACGGCAATTTTACTACGACTACCAGCTTCACGAGCGATAGTCTTTACTTCTACGGCCCCACTTTGTAATTCTGGAGCCTCAACTCGAAACAATTCTTCTAAGAAATCAGGATGAGAACGAGATAATTTGATGAAAATACCACGTGAGGTTTCGTCTACTTTCACAATCAAGGCGCGGATTCTTTCGCCAGGGCGAAATCGTTCGCCTGGGATTTGCTCATCGTAGGGCATCACCGCTGGGACGCGACCAAGATCAACGTATAAATTGCCACGTTCAAAGCGTTGTACGTGTCCGGTGATTATCTCGCCTTCTTTCTGACCAAATTCAGTCATCGCGGCGTCCTTCTCGGCCTCGCGGATTTTCTGTACTATCACTTGTTTAGCAGTTTGAGCAGCGATACGACCAAAATCGTCTTTACTTTCTAGCGGAAAGACCAATTCCTCGCCCAATTGGACATCTTTTTTAATTAAGTGGGCACTCGAAATCATAATGTGCTTTTCTTCATCAAAACGCACTTTTTTTATAGCCCCGTCTTTATCAAGTTCAATTTCTTCTGCTTCATGCTGATCGTCTGCCCCATCGTCTTCTTCCGGATCCTTAATCATGCTCTCATCAATCACCAATTTGATTTGGTTGAAGATGGTGGTGCCAGTATTGATATCAAAATCAGCTCGGATTATCTGTCCGCGCTTACCGTATTCTTTTTTGTAAGCGGTAGCCAGGGCTACGCTAATAGCTTCAAGCATTCGTTCGCGATTAATGCCACGCTCTTCCTCCATCTGGTCGAGAGCGGAGTTCATTACTTTTAAGTCAAACATGTTTATATAAATGGAGTATTCTCCTTAGTTTTTAATAAAAAATGCCGGCCAGAGGCCGTCATTTCAGATAGTCAAAGTGTACGCTTGAGGCCATATTTTGTCAACAGGAGCCCTAAATATGGCGGTCTAGTATTGACTTATCACATAAAACATGCCATAATATAAAGAGATGGTGCTGAGAATGAACTCAGACCAGAATCTTGAAAATGAGGCAGTGATGAATACGACAAAAATTGCCCTTTGGGGTTTCAATCTGGCCGTGCTGGCCACTTTTAGCTGGCTCTATGTAAGCCATTTTCATCCGGATACAGTGTCGGCTTGGGACCAGACGTACATCCACTTCATGGATGACAACTTCGGTGGCAGTCTGGAGGAAGAGCAATGAACTGGCATGCAAAATTGAGCAAAAAGCTCATGGGCTACCGGGTCATAGCGTACCCGGCCGTCGTGGCCGTCTGGCTGTGGCGACTGACGCGGGCGCTCGGACGGGAAGGCTTCTCGTTTATGGTGCTACTGGCCAACGTTCGCGTGTGGTTGATTTCGGTGGTCGTGGCTACCGGTACGTTATTTGGTCTGCTCCACCTAGCAGTGGTGCATGGTCCAAATCTTATTGCCCTCTCGGTGGCTGCCTATTCCGAAGGGAAAGGCGAATCGCCGGAGGGTCGCAGGGCCATTGTAGGCTCGATCTTCGAACGCATAGTGCGCTCGGACTTTCCGACGACGCCGGCAGACGTGGTCTATCAGGCCCGTAGCAACGGGAATGGCTGTCAGTACGATGGTCCGTGTGACCGGGTGCCGGACAATCTTGATTCCGAGCTTGGCCGGCAGATTTTTCTCGAAACCGTGCGTCACTACGTGGCTTGGGAGTTGGGGGTCTTTCGCTCGCCGGTGCCCGGTTGTCACTCGTACGCCACGAAAGGTGGCTACGAGAATGCTCCGGCTTACTTCGACCAGTTTCCTGAGAAAAAAGAAATTGGTAGCCATATCTTTTTCTGCGGTGACGCAGTGGAGATGTCGGGTTCGAAGCTGGCGGTGAAAACCAGCCTGCGGCCGAAGCCTCGGCCAGCTGATCTCGGTGATCGTACTGCGGAAGCTATTGCTGATGCGGTGCGGTTGGCTCAAGAATGATCTTAGGGTGGGCGAGTTTCCAAACTCGCCCACCCCAACCTTCAACCGCGTGTTGAATTCTTTTTTTACAAAGAACTCAGTGCGCGGTTTTTTTGTTGCCTGGCTAAAAAGGGATTTTAAATTTGTGCATAGATATGCACCTGTAATTTTGTTGCCGATGTTATACTTACAATAAACAGATCTAAAGATCTTTGGAGGTATTTTATGCGCATTCAAGATGCACAGCTCAAACGTTTTATCATAGACTCGGGACTTGTTCCTAAGAAGGATTTGGAAGCGTCTGAAAAAAGAGCTGAAAAAGAAAATAAACCCCTGTACGAAACGCTAGTGGGCGATGGCCTCATGACCGAAGACGACCTACGGCGAGTAGAATCGTACGTTCTCGGTATTCCGTTTGTGGCTCTTAAGGGTCAAAGAATTGATTTTGAAATACTTTCGCTTATCCCAGAGCCGGTGGCTAGAAACCACAATATTATTGCCTATAAAAAGAACGAAGATTCGCTTGAGGTGGCGATGCTGGACACCGCCGACTTGCCGGCCATTGATTTTATAAAGAAAAAAGTAGGCCTTAAAATCCTGTCTCGCCTGACTGATACCGAGTCAATGAAGGACGCTTTGCGCCAATATCAAAAAACTCTAAAAGATGAGTTTGGTGAGATTATTATGAAGGAAACTTCAGCTCTCAAGATTGTGGCTGAAGAAAACGGAGAGGAAGTATCTGAAGAGGATTTAAAAAAGATGGCTGAGGATTTGCCGGTGGTGCGTATTGTCGATACTTTGTTGCGGCACGCCATTGTGCAGAACGCTTCCGATATTCATATTGAGCCGATGGAAGAGGAGGTGTTGATCCGTTATCGTATTGACGGCATTTTGCATGATGCGATGAAATTGCCTAAACACGCGGCTCCGACTTTGGCTGCTCGTATTAAAGTACTGTCTAGTTTGAAATTAGACGAAAAACGCTTGCCACAAGACGGCCGTTTCAAAATGGAAATGGACGGTCAAAAAGTTTCTTTTCGGGTGTCGGTGTTGCCGATTTATCACGGCGAAAAAATAGTTATGCGTTTGCTTCGCGAAAATCGCAGTGGCTTTACCCTAGAAGGGATTGGCTTTCATGGTTCTACCTTAGAGCGTGTTCAGGACGCCATGAAACAAAAGACCGGTATTATTCTCGTCACTGGTCCGACTGGCTCCGGAAAAACCACCACCCTTTACACCATTCTTGATTTGCTGAATACACCGGAGGTAAATATTTCTACCATTGAGGATCCAATCGAATACCAGATGCCACGTATTAATCAAACGCAAGTAAAAACTCAAATTGGTTTTACCTTTGCCAACGGCTTACGCTCTCTCATGCGTCAGGATCCAGATATTATTATGGTGGGAGAAATCCGTGACGAGGAGACAGCTAGTTTGGCTATCAACGCCGCTTTGACTGGCCACTTGGTATTAGCGACGGTGCACACGAACTCGGCGGCGGGTACGGTGGCTCGTTTAGTGGATATGGGAGTGGAGCCCTTCTTATTGGTTTCAACTTTGCGGGTAGCCATTGGTCAGCGTTTGGTGCGTAGATTGTGTGATGAAAAAGAGGAGTACAGGCTGTCAGCCGATGAAAAAGGCAGTCTAGAAAAGCATGTTGATTTAGGTCGCGTTTTAGCTACTCTCAAGGAAGAATCTTTAGTGAAAGAGAGTGCCAACTGGGGTGACGTTAATTTTAATCATCCTAAAGAAAGTGTTGAGTGCGAAGACGGCTATAGTGGTCGAATGGGAATTCATGAGGTGCTTACTATGACGTCAACCCTCAAAGAACTAGTTTTGCAAAATGCGACCGCTGATCAAATAGAAGCTCAGGCTCGAAAGGAGGGAATGTTAAAAATGGTTGAAGATGGAATTTATAAAGCAGCCAAGGGTTTGACGAGTGTAGAGGAGGTGTTGCGGGTGGTAAATGAATAAATTTTTACATGTCAAAATTTACATACATTGGAGAAAATAAAAATGGGGAAGAGGTGACACAAACCGTCGAGGCTAAAGATCGGTTTGCTGTGTATGAGGTGGCTCGCAGCAATGGTCACACTGTTAAACAAATTAAAGATCAGGGAAAATTTTCGCTAAAGAATCTTGTTAATATAGAAAAAATCGAGTCCATGATCAGTCGAGTGTCCCTCGATGAGTTGGTACTCATGAGTCGTAACTTAGGAGCAATGCTTTCCGCTGGCCTTGCCCTCTCACGAGCTCTTTCGGTAGTGGAAAGACAATCCAAGAATCCTCGTCTTAAGCTACTGATTAAAAATATTAGAGAAAGGATTAATGCCGGGGATGCTTTCAATGAAGCACTTAAAGAAGATCCTAAAACCTTTAGTGATTTGTATGTAGCCATGGTGCGGGCCGGAGAAGAGGGAGGGAGCCTGGCTGAGACTTTGCAGACTCTTAGTATTCAAATGGAACGGGCCTCGACGCTTCGAAAAAAAGTTAAAGGCGCCATGATTTATCCGGCGATTGTGATTTCTATCATGGTCATCATCGGTATTTTAATGATGCTCTTTGTGATGCCGTCCATTACTGATACTTTCGTTAAGTTAAATGTTGAATTACCTCCTACCACTAAAGCCTTTATTGCGGTCAGTAACTTCTTTAATGATAATGTGGCCTTAACCATATTAGGTATGATTGGTTCGGTGGTTGGCTTTATTTTCTTGCTTAAAACTAGTTTTGGAAAAAAAGTTTTTCATTACGTCATCATCAAATTGCCGGTTATTGGTACTATCACCAAGGAAACTAACGCGGCCCGAACGTCTAGAACTTTGTCCTCTCTTCTTATTTCTGGAGTGGATGTTATTCGCTCTCTAAATATTACCGAGGAAGTGGTGCAGAACATTTATTATAAAAAAATTATCAAAGAAGCGGCGTTGCGGGTAGAGAAAGGTCAGCCCTTGTCAGAAGTTTTTATTGAGCGAGAAGATCTATATCCAGTTTTGGTAGGTGAGATGATTGCGGTGGGGGAAGAAACCGGACAAATTTCTAAAATGCTTGGTGAATTGGCCATATTTTACGAGCGCGAAGTAGAACAAAAGACCGATAATATTTCCACCATCGTAGAACCAGTCTTGATGGTTGTAATCGGAGCTGGAGTAGGTGTCTTTGCGTTAGCTATGATTGCGCCGATTTACTCCATTGGAGAAGGTATCTAGGTTATGCACACTATTTATAAAAAAAATGTTGGTTACCGCGGGATCTCCCTCGTTGGGGTTATTGTCGCAGCTGCTCTAATGATCTTAGTTTTCGGAGGTTTATTTTCAGCGTTTGTAACCTTAACCGATATGATTGCTCGTCAAAAGGGTGAGGCTGGGGCGGTGGCGCTTTTAAACGAACGAATGGAATACGTTCGGTCATTGCCATATACCACCGTTGGTACGGTCGGAGGGATTGTATCCGGTCCACTACCCCAAAACAGCACCACTACTTTAAATGGTATTACCTACGCTGAGCGAATATTTGTAAATTACATTGATGACGAGGCTGACGGGACGCTTTTGTCTGATGCCAATCTTATTACAGCTGATTATAAAGTTGTTAAAATTGAATACACTTGGGATCATAAAGGCAGTCCCTTAAAACATTTTTTAGTTTCTAATATTGTGCCCAATGGCATGGAAACCCTAGCTGGTGGTGGAACTCTAGTTATTGATGTTTTTGATGCTACGGTACAGCCAGTAGTTGGTGCCGCCGTTAGAGTAGTAAACAACACTACTACCTCTACCATCGACACAACGGTGGTAACCAACAGCGTTGGTCGCGCTCTCTTCCCTGGGGCTCCAGCTGCCGCCGGTTATGAAATAACCGTTTCAAAACTTGGCTATTCAACCGATCAGACCTATTCGGCTACCACCAGTAACCCTAATCCCAACCCACCACACGTGGCAGTGATAGAAAGTGCTGTTTCGAGTGTTAGCTTCAGTATAGATGAGCTAAGTGATCTCACTCTAACAACCAGAGGGACCCCGGTTACCAATGCTTGGAGTGATACTTTTGTCGATAATTCTCTTTTAGAAACCGAATCCAACACTACTGTTAGTGGCGGGGCTATCGTGCTAACGGACGTAGCCGGAGTGTACAATACGCCAGGAAGTGTGACGGCTACTGCCACGGTGCCGGTTACTTTAGATCGTTGGTTGGCAATGGAATCAGATATTTATGCTCCTACCAATACCAACGCTTATATCCAACTCTATAGTGTGGATGTGTCTGGTACGTATACGCTAATTCCCGATGTTGATTTGCCTGGGAATAGTACCGGTTTTACAGCCGGAGTGGTGGACATTTCTGGCTTATCGGTTGGCACTTACGATCGCTTAGCAATTGGAGCAGTCCTCTCTACGACCGATACGGCTTTAACACCAGAAATAAGATCGTGGGAGATTAGTTATGAGGAATCAGCCCCATCCATTTCTGGTGTAACCGTAGACATAGTCAGCAATAAAACTATTGGTACGAGTGCTAGCTCTACTCCGGTTTATAAGTACGCGAGTTCAACTGTTTCAAATGGATCCGGTCAAGCGGTTCTATCTGATATGGAGTGGGATCTTTATACCGTAACTATCGATGGTGCTAGTGAAGGTTATGACATTGCTGAAGCGTGTCCAAATATTCCGTTTGCACTCAATCCAAGTGTAAACGATACCGTGCTTCTGACCTTAGAACCACACGTTACTAATACTTTGCGTATTTACGTGGAAGATACTAATGGTAACCCGATACCGGGGGCAGACGTGCGATTGCGACGTTCGGGCTATGATGTGACCGAGACCACTTCAGTTTGTGGGCAGGTTTTTTACAATTCCGGTTTAGGTGTATTTTCTGATTATGACGTGGATGTAACGGCCTCTGGTTATCTACCAGAAAGCGTCACCAGTGTTTCAGTGGATGGAAATTCAAATTTGGTAGTAGTCCTTTCAACATGAAATTATTAAATACTCAATCAGGCTTAACATACGTTGAAATGGTGGTAGTTGTTTCTCTGTACACGCTGATATTACTAGCTGTAGGTAATGCTATCTCTTCATTTTATAAGTACAACGCTTACGCATTTGCCCAATCGAGCCAGGTAGCTGAAGCAAGACGAGGAATCAATCGAATGGTACGAGACATTCGTGAGATGACATATGGAGATGAGGGTTCTTACCCGCTTCTGGTTATGGAAGAACACAGAATTGGCTTTTATAGCGATATAGATAGAGACAATAGTGTCGAATATGTGGAGTTCGACTTATCTTCAACCACTTTAGAAAAAAATGTTTATAACGCCACTGGTTCACCGCCAACTTACAGCACTAGTACGGTTGCAGAAACTCATATTTTATCTACTTATGTGCAAAACCTACCTCAAGCGACCAGCACTTTTGTTTATTATGATGTTAATGGTTTAGAGGCAACCGCTACTAGTACAGTGACAGATATTCGTTATGTTGAGGTGCGGGTAATTGTGAACGTCGATCCAATTCGAGACCCGGGTGAATTTATGTTGAGGTCTAGTTCAGCTCTGCGAAATCTAAAAGATAACTTATGATTTATAAACAATCCCAAAAAGGTTTTCTTATGGTACTAGTACTAGTATTTGGAACTATATTTTTTATTATGATTTCCTCCTTCATTACCTATATAATTTCTCAAAAACAATTACAAGATGCCAGATATCAAGGAGAAAGAGCTCTTGATATCGCTGAAGGCGGGCTAAACTATTATCGTTGGTATTTATCTCATTATCCTGATGATACTACCAATGGCACCACCACACCCGCTCCTTATATTCATACTTATTATGATCCGGAAGGTGCGGCCATCGGAGAATTTTCACTAGAAATATCTAGTTCAACCGCCTGTGGGAAAGTACAGTCCATAGATATTTATTCGACTGGTCATACTTACGACTCCCCAAATATCAAACGTGAAGTTTATGGCCGCTACGCTCAACCGACGGTCAGCGAGTATGCCTATATCATTAACTCCAATGTTTGGGCGGGGTCAGATCGAACCATTATTGGGCCTTATCATTCGAATGGTATTATCCGAATGGACGGGACCAATAATTCAACTGTTAGTAGTGGTCAAGAAAATTGGGTATGTGATGGCACTTTGCCATGCACACCAGCCTCTGTTGGGACTACTTTGGACGCGGTCTATGGTGATGGGCCAAACAGTAACCTGTGGAGTTTTCCGGCACCACCCATCAATTTTCTCAGTTTATCTGTAGACTTAGCCTACATGCAGACTAAGGCTCAGACTGGAGGCGGTATTTATATTCCACCTTCAGGCAATTATGGGTATCGTATTAATTTTCAAAACGACGGGACTTTTGATGTTTATAATGTCGATAGAACCTGGAGCCACAATGAATATTCATCAGAAGATGGGTGGTTTACAGCACGAAACCTAATCCGCGATGATGATTTCGTGGCCAGTTACACAATACCTAGTGCTTGTTCACTTATTTTTGTTGAAGACAAGGTTTGGTTAGAAGGGGAAGTTAGTGGGAAAGTAACCATTGCGGCGGCGGATGTCGATTCAGTAGGAGTGGATCCATCGATGATTCTTCATGACAACGTTACTTACGTAACAGCCACTTCCGGTTTATTGGCGATTGCTGAGGACGATGTTTTGGTTGGTTATGATGTGCCGGATGATATGGAGCTCAACGGGATTTTTGTTGCCCAAATTGGAAAGTTCGGTCGTAATCATTATTCAGTATCAAGCAATGGTGGTGATCGGTGTCGGAATTCTCTGACGATCAACGGCACGATTGTGTCCAATGGACGAGTCGGCACTAAATGGACCGGATCCGGATGTACCGGTGGTTATGGTTCCGGATTTGGTACTCGATATAATTCATATGATCGAGATTTGGTGTCTAGTCCTCCCCCCCTCACTCCTGAAGTATCTGATACATATGAATTCATCGAGTGGAGAGAAGTGGACTAGTGTCCACTTCTCTCCGTTCTGCCCGAGAGGGCAGACGCCCGATGTGTAGCGAAGCGGAACTAGGGCGAGGAGGGACGAAAGCAAACTGCTTTGCTCTCGTTCTGGTTCAGTCTCTAGACTGGAATTTACGATGCCGTTTTAGGCAAGGAAATAGGAGGAACAAACTTAAACAACCCACCACTTTTTAGCCATGATACACTAGAGCTAATATGGTAAACCAAAAGATTCTGGTCGTTGGTAATTGGAAAGCTAACCCAATGAAAATTGATCAGGCCAAAAAATTATTTATTGATATCAGAAAAGGGGTGCGCAGTATCAGTGAAGTGGAAACAGCGATTGCGCCACCATTTCCTTTTATCGAAACTGTAAACAAGTTTTCCCCCAGTGGTCGGATTGGTATTGGGGCACAAGATGTATTTTATGAAATGGGTGGAGCCTTTACGGGTGAGGTCTCTTTGTCCATGTTACAGAGTGTAGGTGTAAGGTATGTAATCATCGGTCACTCTGAGAGACGAACCTTGGGCGAAACCAATGAAGCCGTAGCCAAGAAATTAGCTTTGTCCTTAAAGCACAAATTAACCACCATCGTATGCGTCGGTGAGAAAGAAAGAGATAGCAAAGGGGACTATCTTAATTTCGTGCGTGAACAAATGGTCGGTATTTTAAAAGCGACTGAAAAATCACAAATAAAAAACTTAGTTATAGCTTACGAACCCATCTGGGCTATCGGTACCGGCAAGACAGCAACACCAGAAGATGCTCATGAAATGAAAATATTTATTCAGAAGGTTATTGCCGATACTCTAGGTCGGCCGGCTGTTTCTAAAATAAGAATAATTTACGGCGGCTCGGTGAAAAAAAATAACGCTGAAGCTTTGCTTCGCGAAGGTGAAGTCGATGGATTTTTAGTTGGAGGCGCTAGTTTGGTGGCTGAAGAATTTATCAGTATAGTCAAGACCGCTAAAGAGGTGGTGGTTAAAAAATAATATGCACCGCGTAAAGAAAATTTCTGATGAAACTGGTTTGAAGGGTAAATACGTGTTATTGCGTTCATCGTTAAATGTACCAATAGTCGAGGGAAAGGTAGTTAATCAGTTTCGGATTGTTCGAGCTATTCCTACTATTAAACATTTACTAGACCAAGGAGCAAGAGTAATTCTAATTGGCCACATTGGACGTGACCCAAAAGAAACACTGAAGCCAGTGGCCGATATTCTCAGCGAAATGTTTCCAGTGACTTGGGCCGGTTTACTTAAAGGTGATGTGGTAGACAGGATGCGGCTTGAGCTTAAAGACGGGGAAATTTTAATGTTAGAAAACTTGCGTAGTGATGAAAGAGAAGTCAAAAATGACAAATCTATGGCGGAAGAATTAGCGGCTATGGCCGATGTGTACGTTGCCGACGCCTTTGATGCGGCTCATAGAGGGCACACTTCAATAGTGGGTATCTCTAGTTTAATTCCTAGTTATGTCGGGATAAATTTTTTTATGGAATACGAAGAGCTTAAGCGTACGCTTAAGCCCGAGCACCCCTCGTTATTTATTCTTGGCGGGGCTAAGTTTGAAACCAAAATGCCACTTGTTGAAAAATTTTTGAATTCTTACGATCATATTTTTATTGGTGGGGCGTTGGCCAATGATTTTTTTAAAGCCAAAGGTTTTGAAGTCGGGCAGTCATTGGTATCTGATATTGATTTATCAGACAGTGATTTACTTACCAACGAAAAAATAATAATCCCGGTTGATGTGGTGGTAGATGGTCCTAATGGTAAACGGACCGTTACCCCGAACGAAGTTTTTACGGAAGAAAGTATTCTTGATGTTGGCCCAGAGACCATCAAGCTTTTGTCACTCTATACTCGGGGGGCTAAAACCATTCTCTGGAACGGACCGTTGGGGAATTACGAAAAGGGTTTTGAAGAGGGGACAGAAGAACTCGCTAAATTAGTGTCTGAGTCAGGCTCGTACTCGGTGGTTGGTGGCGGTGATACGGTGGCGGCAATTGAAGAACTTGGTTTGTCAGGACAATTCGGGTTTATGTCTACTGGCGGCGGAGCCATGTTGTCGTTTTTGGAGCATGGTACAGTGCCAGCTATAGACGCATTAAAGACAGGGGTGGTTGATAAATAGGAAACAAAAAGCTGGCCGCCCGAAGGCCGGCCAGCTTTTTGTTTGGGTGATTAACTTTCGTCAGAGATTATAGAACTTAACTGAGTAGCTAGCACTGCCGCTTCATTATCTTCATAGCAACCGCAGTGCTTGGCGGTAAAGGAGCCGTCGCCTTTATGCCTGGGAATAACATGTAGATGGGCATGAAATACTTCTTGTCCAGCGTGTTCACCGTTATTCATAATTAGATTGATACCATCAGCGCCGACGGTTTCTTTAATAATCCCGCTCAATTTTTTGGCAATTTTTATCATATAAGCCAAGCTGTCTTCGTCGCCGTCAAAGATGTTCTCGAATTGTTTTTTAGGGACAATCAAAGTGTGTCCTTTCTGGACTGGATTGATATCTAAAAAAGCTATCACTAGCTCATCTTCGTAAATGATATGGGCTGGTATTTCGCGTTTAATTATCTTAGTAAAAATTGAATCTGTCATGTTTTTGAGTTACATCGTTAATGTTTTTCCTATGGTACCATAGCAGTCATGACTAGGTATATATTGGCTGATATTGCTCCAGAGACAATTCAGAAAGAACTGGAATCACTTCCTAAACTAACCGCGCAACTTTTATACAATCGTTCGATAAATACAGCCAAAGAAGCTGAGATATTTTTAAATCCACATTACGAAGAGGGACAACATGACCCATTTTTAATGGTTGGTATGACGGTGGCCGTCGATAGAATTTTAACAGCTATCAAAAGTGAAGAGAAAATAATTATTTACTCTGATTACGATTGCGATGGTATACCGGGCGGGGTTGTTCTCCACGATTTCTTTAAGGAGATTGGTTACACTAATTTTGAAAATTATATTCCTCATCGACACTACGAAGGTTTCGGACTCAATATAGCTGCCGTCGAAAAACTAGCTAAAGAGGGAGCTCAATTAATTATCACCATCGACTGTGGCACCAGCGATTTTGAATCAGTAGAGACAGCTAATGAACTAGGGGTTGATGTCATCATTACCGACCACCACGAGCCGGGTAAGAAATTACCCCAAGCATTGGCGGTAGTTAATCCCAAGATCGGCGACAATTATCCTTTTAAGGAGTTATGCGGAACGGGGGTAGTTTTTAAGTTAGTGCAAGCCCTGATTCAGAAAGGTGATTTTGAAATACCTGTCGGTAAAGAAAAGTGGTGGTTGGATATGGTGGGCGTAGCCACCATCGCTGATATGGTGCCGCTGGTCGGAGAGAATAGAGTGTTTGCCACCTACGGACTACAGGTACTTCGTAAGTCTCGTCGTCCCGGGTTACAAAAACTACTTTATAAAGCCGGAGCCAATCAAAAATATTTAACCGAAGAGGATATTGGTTTTACTATTGGCCCTCGCATCAACGCGGCTTCGCGGATGGATAATCCTGAGGACGCTTTTTCTCTACTTTCAGAAACCGATGAGGCAGTGGCTGGTGCTCATGTTGAACACTTAGAAAAACTCAACAACGAACGAAAAGGTCTAGTGGCTTCCATTAGCAAAGAACTTCATAAAAGATTGGATGAGATTGTAGACTTACCAGCGGTGCTGGTTTTTGGTAACCCCGAGTGGCGTCCATCGCTAGTGGGTTTAGCGGCCGGCAAATTAGCCGAACTTCACAAACGCCCCGCTTTTATTTGGGGGCGAGATGGTAATGGCGTGATAAAAGGTTCTTGTCGTAGCGACGGCAAAGCCAGTGTGGTGGAGTTGATGCGAGCTATTCCTGATTCATTTTTGGAATATGGTGGGCATCATTTCTCTGGTGGATTTGCGGTAGTGGAAGACAAAATTTATAATCTAAGTCGAGAACTAAACAAGGCTTGGGATATTTTGGGTAGCCAGGCAGTCGTGGAAGAAGAGAAAATGATTGACGCAATCCTTGAGCTTGATGAAGTCAATAATCGGTTAGTGCAAGAATTAAATACTGTAGGACCGTTTGGAGTGGGTAATCACAAACCTCTTTTTAAATTTGAAAATGTTACTCCAGTTTCAGTCGAGTTATTTGGTAAAACCAAAGAGCACACCAAATTATTATTTGAGACTCAAAATGGTCGTCTTGAAGCCATCAGTTTTTTCACCACTCCCGAAGAATTTCAAGTAGAGCCAAAAGCCGGTCAGGTCATTTCAATGCTTGCCCATGTTGAATCATCTTTCTTTATGGGTCGCCAACAGCTCCGTTTGCGAATTGTGGAAATTTTGTAACGTTAAATTTAAACAATCCATGGTTTCAACAAATGCCAGCGCGTTGTAGTTTTTAAACCTATCGATTAATCAGTAGATTTAACTTTTATTAAAAATAAGATTTTAAATTTGCTATAAACATAAATCTGGTTTTAAAATATCAACAATAATTAATAAAACGGTGACAAAAAATTATAACTATGATAACCTATCGATTAATCGATAGGTATGACTCATGTATCAAATAATAAATTGAATGAGAAGTTGCTTAACCAACTATTTGCCGAGATGGCTAAAATAATGTCTCCAAAACAGTCTACTGAGGCCAAGAGCATTCTTGCGGATTTATTGACTGAAACTGAGCAAATTATGCTTACCAAAAGGCTGGCGGCCATATTAATGATTAATGGTGGCAATGGTATTCATGTAGTTGCCAGTAGATTAAAATTAAGCACTTCCACTACATTTTTGATGTATGAAAAATATTCGCAAGGATCCTATGATAATCTAATAAAAATTATTAATAGAAGAAAACAGTCACGAGAAGAAATGGTTGATCTTATTAACAAAATTGCTCGTCTTGGTATGCCAGAGATGGGGAAAGGGAGATGGAAAAGTCTTAAATAGACCTTTCGATTAATCGATAGGTTTAAAGGTGTTTTAAATGCAAAAGTTATTAAATGATGTAATATTACTGACATGGAAAAGATTATTTGTTTTACAGATGGTGGGGCGCGCGGTAATCCTGGCCCAGCAGGTTTGGGTATACATATTGAGAAAGAAAACGGTGAAGTAATTTTTGAGACCTCTAAATTTATTGGTAATAGCACCAATAATTTTGCTGAGTACGGCGCTGTGTTGCTCGGTCTTCAATCTCTTAAACAAGAATTTGGTAAAAAAACTAAAGAGATGGCGTTTGAAATGCGGATGGATAGTGAGTTGGTAAAAAAACAACTTAATAGTGAATATCAGATAAAGGAGCCTGGTTTAGTGCCCATGTTTATTGAGATTCATAATATGCGAGTAGCGAATTTTCCAAACTTGACACTTACTCATATCCCGCGCGAAAAAAACAAAGAAGCCGATCGGTTAGTTAATGAATGTCTGGATAAGGCAAACAGTAAATAATTTTTATTAGAAACAGCCGGTTTATTGGTTTCCTTCCCAAAACCACTGCGCGAAGTGCGGAAACAAATAAACCAGCTGTTTCTAACTACTCTTGACCAATTTCTATTTTTTCAGTAGTATTTTGAGTCGTTGTCGTTTTTTGCGACATAAATACAAACAAGGGAGTCGAAATTGACCAAACCGATTCGTGAAATGGGAGACGAGGAGTTGCTGACTGACTATCGGGCAGTCAAGCGAGGCAATATCTTTTTGTCCGACGATGGGGCTGTCAAACGCTATCGGCTAGCGCTCAAGACCGAGGCAGCGCGGCGTGGCATTTTGCCGGTTGGCGAGGACGGGGAGGATCAGAATTTCCGGAAGCCGAGCGCTGAAATCTTCGAGCTCGCTGTTCGTCTGGGCAACCACGAAGTCTTCGAGCAGGAGATTGAGGCCCGTTGGGCGGCCGGTTGATGGGGAGACCGAATTCTCTCAACCAAGAAATGGGCTACGCGCCTGTTTCCAAGTTTAGCCGCTGGTATCGTCGGTTTGACTTCGGTCGCTTCATGAAACGGCACTTCCGGGTGCGACGGCGCACCTGATATTTGTACCAAGTACCTTTCTACGGCCGGCATCGCAACGCGATGCCGGCCAAAACTATTTATATATTTATGCACAGCTACCATTGCCATTATTTTTAATCGGAGTATAAAGAGATTAGGTCAAGCGGGCACACCCTAGTTGCTCGCATTTTTTGAGAAAGGGGGGTTGCTATGCATACAATTGCAGAGCACCACACCACCATCACCGACGTCGTTGGAGAACCGCCCGGCGATGGTTGTACCTACCCCCGCCTTAACCCGCCCTAATACAGGGTAGAACTTTCACCGAAGACCACCACGGGCCGTGTCGCGCAAGCGACACGGCCTCTCAATTTTTCTGGTAAACTCAAATTATGAAGATAATTCTTTTTAATATAGTAATTATAAGTTTCGCCGTCGGGATTTTTTTACGTTCATTTTTCACTATTTCTTATGATTGGTTATTAATTTTATTTGCGTTCAGTACCTTTTTTGCCTTATGGTGGCGTCGTCAAAATATTTCACTGGCTTTGTATGTCAGTGTTTTTCTTTTGTGCGTTTCACTCGGTGTTTTGCGCTTTGACGTAGCTACTTGGGACACTTTGAAAAATAACCTTGCTACTTATGTTGGCGTTGAGGTGGAGTTAGAAGGGATAGTGAGTAAAGATCCAGATACAAGAGAACGAAACACCCACCTTCAGCTCGAGAGTGTGATTGTTAATGGACAGCCAACCTCCGCCGGAGTTTTACTCTATGCCGATAGAAGTTCTATTTTTAAGTATGGTGACAAAATAGTGGCTACTGGTAAGTTGCAGCAACCTAAATCTTTTGTAACAGATTTAGGACGAACTTTTAATTATCCTGGTTATTTAGAAGCGCAAGGATTGTCATACGTTATGTATTATCCGGTAGTAAAAGTAGTTGGCGGTGATAATAAAAATATTTTTATAGCTAACTTACTTTCTTTCAAGCACAAATTTATGGCTTCACTAGAAGCCCTCGTACCAGAACCACAAGCTGGCCTCGGGGAAGGGCTGTTGCTGGGAGTGAAGTCGGCTCTCGGCGATGAACTTGAACAGGTATTTCGTCGCACTGGCATTATCCATATTGTAGTTCTCTCTGGGTACAACGTGATGTTGGTGTTGGTGTTTGTGATGACTATCTTGTCATATTTTTTAGGAGTGCGAGGGCGTTTTATTTTTGGCGTATTGGCGGTTACTTCATTTGCTCTTTTGGTTGGTCTCTCAGCCACGGTGGTACGCGCCAGTATCATGGCGGTACTTTTTTTGGTGGCTCGCAGTACGGGGCGTTCCTATGCTGTCCTTCGGGCTTTATTTTTTGCTGGTCTCCTCATGCTAGTTATCAATCCGTATCTCTTAGTGTCGGATCCCGGTTTTCAACTTTCGTTTGTGGCGACGTTTGGTTTGATTCTCTTAGCACCACATTTAGAAATGTTTTTTCATAAAGTGCCGAGCTTCATTGGGATAAGGGAATTTTTAGTTGCCACTATTGCCACTCAAATATTTGTCCTGCCACTCCTTCTTTATCAAATTGGGGAGTTTTCAGTGGTAGCGGTTTTGGTTAATGTGCTGGTATTGCCGATGGTAGCGGTGGCGATGCTTCTTACCTTTTTCACCGGTTTACTCGGACTTTTTTCAAGTTCCCTAGTCTTACCAGTAGCTTATCTGACCCACCTCTCCCTTTCCTATATTTTAGTCATAGCTACCTGGTTTGCCGGTTTATCTTTTGCCTCATATGTGGTGCCACCGTTTCCATTTTGGGTGATGGTGTTGGCATATATAGTTCTCGGTCTCATAGTTTGGAAAGTTGTTACTCGCCACAAAGGAGTTAAACAGGACGAAGAAATTGCTCTTAAAGGTTGGACGATAGAAGACGAAATCAACAAAAAAGAAATGGCTGAGTTGTCCACGGGGGACAACTCAGCCAAAGACAATTCTGCCACCACCCCAATATTCTTCCGTTAGTTTAGGCGGGCCGCTACCACCCCCCAATTTAGATTTTTGAAGAAAGCGTCGATGTATCCTCCTTTATCACTTGGCAAGTAGTCACGCATGTAGGAGTGTTCCCACATATCAAGGGCTAGCACGATTTGAAGATCAGCTAACTGACCAAGGTGTTGCTCGTCCGCCCAAGTTTGGACAAGTTGATTGGTTTGTTTATCAAAGTAGAGCATGGCCCAACCGACGCCACGAGTTTTGGCAATGGTCTTGAAGCGTTCAAGCCAATTTTCATAGCTGCCCCATTGTTCAAGCATCATATTTTTTAAGTTACCATCTGGTAGTTCGCTCGGCCCGCCCTCAAGTTGTGAGAAGTAGTATTCGTGGTTGCGCATACCACCAAACTCAAAGCCTAATCGTCGCTGCATTTCAGCAATGGCGTAAGCATTGTTGTCCATATCATTTTCGTAGGCAGCGATTTTTTCACGAATGAGATTAACGTGCTTAACGTAACCAGCGTAAAGACCGAGATGCAGATCAATGCTTTCCTTGGAAATACCATCAAGCTCTGGGATATTAAATTTTTTTGTTTCGTAGTTCATAATAGATGGATTCTAATGAGTAATAATCAATCAGTGTATTGTATCGTACCCAGATTGAGCTGCAACACACTATAATAAAGTTATGCAGGAATCTTTAGTGTGGAAGAGAGGAGTGATACTGGGGGTGTTGGTTTTTCTCAGTTTTGGAATTTGGATCGAAGTACTCGTCTCATCACCAAACCAAGGAAAATATTTTGAAGCTCATTTTTTAAATGTTGGACAAGGAGACGCTACGTTTTTTGAAACTCCTGATGATATCCAAGTATTGATTGATGGGGGAAGGGACGCCAGTGTGCTGCGCATGTTGGCGTCCGTCATGGGCTTCTTCGATCGCACTATCGATATAGTCATTGCTACCCATCCGGACAGTGATCACATCGCCGGTTTGGTTGATGTCCTTACACGCTATGAGGTAAAGAAAATTGTAATAACGGAGAACGAAAGTGATACACCGACGGCCGCTGCTTTCGCAGCAGCCGCCAAAAACGAAGCCGCAGAAATCATCTACGCCCGCGCTGGTCAAGAATTCCAACTGGGAGCCTCAACCACACTCACTATTTTATTTCCTGATCGTAATCCAGCCGGGTTTGAAAGTAACGCTTCATCGATTATTTCCAAAGTTCAATACGGGGAGATTGGTTTTATAGTGACCGGTGATGCTCCGCAAAGTATTGAAGAATATATCGTTCGTCAGTACGGTGATGGTCTCGAGAGTGAAGTAATGAAAGTGGGACATCACGGCTCAGATACATCAACAGCCAGTAGTTTTTTAACGGCTGTCTCACCCAGCTACGCTATCATATCGGCTGGCTTAGATAATTCTTACGGTCATCCCCACAAAGCGGTGATAAATCGGCTACAAGCACTACAACTTACTATCTTAGAAACCGCTAAAGAGGGGACAATAACATTCAAGAGTGATGGTCAACAAGTTTGGGTAAAATAATAGAGCGTCAGCTTATGGGCTGACGTTCTATTATTTATTTAAATTAGTTTGGCTTCGCGGAGAGTTTTATAAGCTCCGTTCTTAGCAATAATCCGTAGTGCTTTAGTAGAAATCTTGACGGTGACATGCTTATCAAGTTCTGGCACAAAAATACGTCGCTTTTGGAGATTAACTTGGCGAGCCACTTTGCCGCACGGGTTAAACTGCGTCGCACGAGTGCGGTTACTGTATCGTCCTCCGATTTGGGTTTTCTTCCCAGTGATTTGACATTCCTTAGCCATATGTGGGCGTCATCTTACCACAGGATGTTAAATACGCAACTACTTTGTCTTTTGCCAAGAACAGCTCAATACCTTAGTATTAAAGGATTATGGAAATTGGAGATATAGCTGTATTGGTCGCCTTGATTATGTCTATCGTTTTGCACGAGATGGCTCATGGTTATGCTGCCAATTGGCTCGGTGATCCGACAGCACGCTTGCAAGGTCGTTTAAGCCCTAACCCGCTGGTACACATCGACCCACTCGGTTCAGTGATTTTGCCAGCCCTTTTATTTATTTCTAACGCCGGTTTTCTTTTTGGTTGGGCTAAGCCAGTTCCTTATAACCCATACAACCTTTCCGATCAGCGTTATGGTGAAGCTAAGGTAGCGGCCGCTGGACCGGCTATGAACATTTTCCTAGCGTTAGTATTTGGAACCCTAATCCGTTTCTCATCAATTCTTGGACTAAATGAAGCTTTTCTAGCCCTAGCAGCATACATTGTATTTATCAATATTCTCTTGGCTTTCTTTAATATGTTGCCGATACCGCCACTTGATGGCTCCAAGATTATTTCGGCAGTATTACCGTTTAGGGCCGCTATGAAATATCAGGCTTTTTTACGCACTGTAGAACGATACGGAATATTTGTCTTACTGATCGGCCTATTTTTGGTCATAAATATTATTTGGCCGTACCTATTTACCGTAGTAATGTTGGTGGCCAGTCTTTTCACTGGTTTGGAAATAGTCGATTTTGCCAATTTGATGAGGTTGCTCTGATTCGCCGGTGTTGCAAAAAAATCTAAATATAGTATTGTGTGCGCACCTTAATTTATGGCAACAATCAATCAACTAACTAAAAACAAGCGACGAGACCCAGCGACACGATCCAAGACTGGTGCTCTTCGTACTGGGTTCAACTCAATCAAGAACTCACCAAACAAATACAACTCACCGTTTAAGCGTGGGGTGTGTACTCGAGTTACCACCAAAACTCCTCGCAAGCCGAACTCTGCGATTCGAAAGATTGCTCGTGTACGGTTGAGTAACCGAATGGAAGTAACTGCTTACATCCCAGGTATCGGCCACACTCTTCAGGAGCACTCCGTAGTATTGCTTCGTGGTGGTCGTGTGAAGGATATTGGTGTGAACTACACAGTGGTGCGTGGTAAGTACGACGCGACTGGAGTGGCTAAGAGAATGCAAGGACGCTCACGTTACGGCGCCAAGCGTCCTAAGGCCTAAAACTACTTCATCTGCTTTGTCAGACAGCAGCAATTTGAAGCTCACCGTACTACAAGTACGACTCACTCCAAATTCTTTGTCTTCCTCGCAGCTAAAGCAGTTTGTAGGCCTTAGGAATAGGAGAGAAGATTTGATGTGAGAACCATGGTTTTGAAATTCGAAACCATCCTTCTCAGATAAAATTTTGAGAGAATTAATAGTTTATATCCGCTACAGATATTGGATAGTCACAGGACTACTATGCGGAGAATGAGTTACACCGTTAGTCTGGTGGACACTCTCATTGTCAGTGAAGTAACATTTTCTAATTTCATACAGAAACTGTCCACTCATTGGATTTTATAAATAATCATTTATAAAACCTCAATGAGTCTTGCGAAAGCCTCCCAGGCTTTCTCACGCTGACGCTCATAAGAAAAATAACCGTGCGAAGACCAATTAAAAAACGACCAACCGTAGAAGCTGATGTTCGCTTTGGTAGCGATGATGTTTCTCGACTTATCAACTACGTGATGCTTCGTGGTCAGAAAGAAACTGCCCGAAAAATCGTGTACAGCGCTTTTGATATTATCAAAGACGCCAAGCCAGAAGAGGGTGGTGGTGAACCACTAGAAATTTTCCTCACTGCTATTCGTAATGCCGGTCCGCAGATGGAGGTGCGAAGTCGCCGCGTCGGTGGAGCCAACTACCAAGTACCGCGAGAAGTGCGTCCAGAACGCCGACAAGCGCTAGCTTTTCGTTGGATTATCAACGCTGCTCGTGGCCAAAAAGGTATTCCAATGCATAAGGCCTTAGCTAAAGAGCTGATGTCTGCCGCTAAAGAAGAAGGAGCTGCCGTGAAGAAGAAGGAGGATGTGCATAAGATGGCTGAAGCTAACCGTGCTTTCGCGCATTTTGCTTGGTAAGAAACACCCAAATCTAGCGACTCACTTTGTCGCGCTACGAAAAAAGACCCTCGTCGTACATCCAGTACGCCTCGGGTCTTTTTTCTTGCGCTCCGCGTGATTCATCTAGATTTGGAAGTTTCTTTTGATACAGTAGCTAGCGGTGCATAATCTACTATGGAAAAACAACGGAAAACTTCTAAATAGTAAGAAGAAAGTCTTTGGCTAGGAATAACATCATATAATTACATTTATTATAGTTAATATATACAGGCTACATACAAACTGTATATAAGTACGTATGTAAGAAGATAAAAAGCTTGCATGAAAAAGTGTAAGTGATATAATATTGGAATATGCAGCTAGAAGAACTAAAATTTGAAGAATTTAATGCTCCATCAGGGAGGGCGACACCGTTCGTTACTTTGAATGCTAATGCAAAAATTTACTTATCAACAGCGACATCAAATATATATGAGGTGAATGATGAAAAATATCCTGCAGTGAAAATGTATTATGATAAGGAACAAAAAGTAATAGCGATTAAGCCTCTAGAGCAGATGGAAGAAGGTGCTTTGCCTTTAAAATCACCAAAATATGGAGGTGCATTTATTAATGGTATATCGTTTGCTACAAAGTACGACCTTATGTCAGAAGGTAGGATTCTCCCTGTGTTTGTTGGTAAATATCTGGTTGAAAAAAAGCAGGTTTCTGGTTTAGGAAACGTGCTGCTTTTTGATTTAAAAGCAAAACATAAGTAAAACACCCTGTGCCTTGTCTTTAGGCATAAGATTCTTACGTAGGTACTGCTTCCAGCAGTGATATCGCAAGGATTTCTAAAGGCAAGGCACAGGGTGTTTTTTGTTACCTTATTCTAATTATACTTGATAGTCAAATGAATTATCTATCTTACACACATTGTAAAAGTAATTTAGTTTATAATTAAAATCATGAAAATGTACTTGCACATTGAACCGTTTGAGCGGATTAAGTCGGGGGAGAAGAAGATAGAGTGTCGGTTACATGACGAGAAGCGACGGCAGATTAAGGTTGGTGATGTAATTGAATTTATGAGTCGAGAGACTGGTGATACTATTGAAAAAGAAGTGGCTGCTTTACATGTTTTTTCGACTTTTAAAGAAATGTTTGAGAAGTTTCCAGAAGAATTTATAAATAATGTATATCAATATTACACACAAGAGGATGAGAAGGAGAATGGGGTAATAGCAATAGAATTTAAATAAAATCACCCACAGCCCAGAAGCCAGTGGGGTTCATATAGCTATTGAACCAACCAGTCTCACAACTAAACACTCGCGCCGTCGAAGTCTTTGATGGTGAGAGGGCTGGGGTCAAAGTCGGCGAGACAGTTGAGGTTGATCATCGTCATGTAGTGCCCGTTGCCATCGTGACCGTGGGCGAAGGACTGTACCCCGCAAGTCTTACAGAAAGTGTGGTCGATATGGTGTTTATTGAAGTGGTAAGTGGTGAGATTATCAGCGCCACTTTTGAGGGTAAATTGCTCGTCCGGTACGAAAGTGAGTAGGAACCCTTTGCGTTTACAGTGGCTGCAGTTACAGCGCATCGCTTCTGTAAAGTCAGCGGTAACATCGTAAGTCACTGCGCCGCAGTGACAACTGCCTTGGTATGTATTCATATGGCTTAGTATAACAAAAATAAAATAAAAACCACCCGCGGCTTTGAGGGCCGCGGGTTTGATTTTTGATAATAACAATGGATATTAAAAGTGCAGGCGTAAAAGTACCTTAAGCGGTGGCGATGGCGGTTTCGGTTACGATCGATTCCGGCTTAGCTTCCTGATTGGACTTTATTTCGTCAATCTCGTTTTCGAGCAAAGCCAATACCTCAATTTCCAGCTGCATTAGACTGTCCACTTTGAATTGTTTGAACAGCGCTCTCAACTTCACCTCATTCTGGCTTTTGGTTAAACTGAGGACAGTTCTAGCCAAGGTAATCAGTTCGTTTTCAGGATCAAGGCATCGCAACTCTTTTGCTATTTCCCATATCCACCCTATAACCTTTTTATCGGTAGTAAAAACATCTGACATCACCGTCCTCCCGTATTAGGGTTCTTCTAAGAAATAACTATGCCCAAAAAGTTTAAATAATGCAAATAATGAGTTTTATAGGAAAGAAAACGCCGTGCTAAAAGAAAACACGGCGTTTTCTTTTAGCACGGCGGGCAGCTAGCGGTCGAAACCTTCAGCCTCGTTGGCGCCTAGTTCCACGAGTTTTGCTCTGACTTGTTCGTCAGACATAATCTTCAAATCGTGGATGATGGCCGCCTGTTTCGCCTCGGGTAGTTGGCTCATAGACAGGCGAGCCTCCACTTCCTGGTGCAACCTGATACTAGTAAGGACGTCCGACATGGGTGTCTCCTTTCCAGTGATGGGTGACACTCCTCCCAACTTCAGCCTATATCAATTTTAGGTTTTTGACCATGGTAAAATGTACATTATTTATCTAACCACTTGTTACTATGGAGGGAATAAAAGGGGGTGAAAAGATGTCTGAGAGTAAGGTGGAGCGCGAGCGTAAGCGAGCGCTCGATAAGGTTTTAAACGAGATTGACGCTCGTTTTGAATCTATGAAAAAACCGGCCTTCAAAGCCAGGGGCCGTGAGTTTCCACTAACTTGTGGGGTTGATTGTATGGTCGCCCATTCCCAAACCCTCCATCATGTAGCCGATGAGCTTTATAGCGAAGTAGTGAAGAAAAATGATTATCGAGAAGAACAAGCTATTGCCAAATTGATGCGCTTGTTTGAATCGCACGCCAAAACCATGGCTCTTTTTGCTGAGCTTAAGGAATATTATCCGGAAGCGGCGGGGCGGGTCGAAGGCTATATTCCAGCTCTTGGTACCTCGCTAGAGCATGGTGAAATTATGTGGAGTGAACGTAAGCAATAAAAGTATGAACGTAGACTTTGATAAAGAAATAGAACTACACCTTAACAATATTCGTGGTCTCCAGACCAATAGCGGTCTTTTCACTGCTTCGAGCCAAGGAGTCGTTACTGGCTATGACAAGGCCTGGCTACGCGATGTGTATTTCATTGTGCTGTCATTTCTTGAGACTGGTGATTTGGCAACGACCAAAAAAGCGGCCAAGGCCCTCTTAACAATTTTTGTAAAACACCAAGATAAAATCGATTGGGCTATCCAAGAAAAGCCCCACGAAACTTGGCAATTCATTCACGCTCGCTTCCACCCCGAAACCTTCGAAGAATTTTGGGAAGAGTGGGGTAACAAACAGCATGATGCAGTGGGGGAAGTCCTCAATCTTTTGGTCACCCTTGAGCTAATGGGTGAGAGTGTGGTTGAAACTGAGGAAGAGCGAAACATGATTCAAAAAATAGTGTACTACTTATGTAGTATTGAATACTGGCATGACGCTGATAACGGAATTTGGGAAGAGAATTTAGAAATCCACGCTTCTTCAGTCGGTTCAGTGGTGGCGGCACTTCTGAAAGCTGATGAATTGCCCTGGCTTTCAGTTCCGTACGAAGCAATTCGTAGTGGACAAAATACATTACGTGGCCTCTTACCTCGCGAATCATCCGAAAAATTTTGTGACTTGGCATTATTGACACTTCTGTATCCTTTTAAAGTAGCAACCGAATCTGAAGAAAACGAGATATTAAAAAACGTTGAGTACCACTTAGCGAAAAACAAAGGAATTATTCGCTACAAGGGTGATCGTTACTATAACAATAACTTTGATGGTTGGAGCGAAGAAGCAGAGTGGTGTTTTGGGCATTCGTGGCTGGCTATTATATATGCCGAGAAAGGAGAGACAGAAAAGGCTCATCATTATCTAAAGCTGGCTCGAGCGGAAGCGACCACCGAAGGTTTGGTGCCTGAGTTATATTACTCCAATACCAATCAACCTAATGAGAATACGCCACTGGGGTGGGCCGAGAGTATGCTGGCGATTGCTCTTCATAAGGTGAGAGAAATGGAAAGCAAATAAAAAATATGCAAAAAGCAGCGCACACCGAAGGTGCGCGCTGCTTTTTAGTATTGTCGTTTACTAAATCTTTGAGCTAACTTTAATATCAGGAATAAAATAAGTAGTAGGAGAGTAAGTTGAACTAAGATCGGGTGGGCCAAGAATTTTGAAAGAGCAAAGAGTATGGCATCATAAATAAAGATAGTCATGGCTTTAATGCCAACGAAAATACTTTTTACCAAGGTCACCAAATTATCACTGGCGTTATCAGTGCTTCGGGTAATTTCGCCAATGTGACTAGTCGTAGCTGGGCCGTTTTCATCAATTACTCCGTCCGCTCCTTCGCTTTTAGGTGAAGTAGTGGCGGGAGCGGCGGCTTCGCCGCCGCTCCCAGCTTCACTTTCAGTTTGCACTCTAGCTTCGATTCTACTTTCTCGATATTCATCCAACTTATTTTTGCTGGTATTAATAAAATTAGTAACCGAAGAGAGGGTGCTACCAGCCCGATTGTCAGTTAGAAATTTTTCTAGACCTTCTGGTTCTTCAGATTTATTCTCACCCGAACTGCCTTTAGTATCTGCCGACCCCGCCTCTTCGTCGTCTTTTACCGTTATGGCTTTCGATTCATTGTATACCAAGGGGTCGGTACCGGCTGCTTTTTCCTCTTCATCACTAATTCCATCACCATCGTCATCATTGTCTTCTCTATCACCTACTCTGTCTTTATCTGTATCGTAGTCTATAAAAATAATATCGTCCGCAATGGCGGAGGTAAGGGTAACCGCTTTTGTACCAGAGGCGGTTGAGGAGATTTCAGTGCGAGACAGAGTGGCACTGATCGTACTGGTGCCATAGCCCGGTGTCCAATCCGCCCGGCTTTCTACTATCCGCCCATCAAGCGCATCAATAAAATTTCTTTCAATCCGTTCGCCATTTACAAAAAATTCAACCGCTCCGGTTAAATCGGCACCAGTATTATTTCGTACCGCTACATACATTCGAATTGGTTCGCCCACAAAAAATATTTCCTTTTCATACCAAAGGCCCCGAACGATGCCGGCGTTAGACTCATCAGCCCCTACTGAATAAAAAGGAATAAAAATCAATATAATAATAGGCAACCAGAAACGCATATTAGTATTATACTCGCTCTGGTTGTTACCCAAATCAATTTACTACGGGTGTTGCATTCATCCACTAGCCCTGCTGGTGGATGAATGCAACCAAGTTAAGAGCGTCGCTGGAGGGCGACTCTTTATGCAGAATAATTCCCCGGTCCCACACATAGGGCGGGGTGTTGGGGTCGAGAAGCGTACCGAAAAACCCCGCCCTCTGTGCGGAGGATTTTACAAATTAATTGTTCATAGGTATAGTATTGCCTTCGCAACTGAAGCAACAAGGATGTACGATAATGCAGAAACCATTTCACGAGGGGTACCCCCAAGTTGTCATCAACCATTTGACTGCCGATACAATCAAGGTTGCTCGTCGGCTCGGCATTGGTACTGCCTGGCCGCAGGATGAATGTGGAGGCGTGAAGAATGGCTCTTTCATGATACAAACCTGGGATTTAGCTTTTGACCGCCTCAGAATACCATTGATGCTGGGAGATGAAAACGATTTCTTGCCTGACAGACATGGCCAGCCTTTTCATCAGTCGATCATTGACGAAATCGACAGCGTCAACACCGAAGCGGAAGTGCGTTTCATGTTTGCTGTTGTCGAGAAGTGTGATATTCCGAAGGACAAAACCAAAGTGCTCGAACACTGGGATGCGATGTTGAATCGGCTCAGTCTGCCGACAACAACCGACTTCGACGTTACCGGGTATCTTGGCTTGGCTCGTCAGGAGAAAGCTACCTGATTCCAGTTGTGAATATTGTTCTTGTCCAAGGCCGCCCCGACTTCAGTCTGGGGCGGCCAAATTTTTTGTATAATGAAACTGTGATTTTTTATATTTATATTTTGAAGTGTGCTGATGGGACTTTGTACACTGGGTACACCAACGATTTAGAAGGTCGCCTTAAGGACCACAACGGCAATGGCAAAAAGTTTGGAGCCAAATATACAGTCGGCCGGCGGCCGGTGAAATTAGTGCATAGTGAAAGCTTCAAAACTAAATCAGAAGCGATGAAACGTGAGTGCGAAATTAAGAAGTTATCTCGGTCAAAAAAAGAGCAGCTTATTAAAAATGTACAAAGGTCGGCCTCGTAGCGGACGACCTTTGTCTGTTTTAAAAGTTATCCGCAGTCACCAATGACAATATAAAAAATACCAGTGATATAATTTAGGTAACATGAGAACAGGGGGCCAAGGAGGTGACTCCCCATACTACCGGTCATCATGCATTACTAGTTATGCATAATTAAAATGGCAACTAAAAAAGCAGCTCCAAAGAAGAAAGCAGCAGCAAAGAAGAAGAAATAAATTCTAATTAAATAGGCGCCCGAAGGGCGCCTTTTTAATTAGAACCCATCTCAAATAGAATGGCGTTACATTTGAGATGGGTTCTAGTTGTCCATAAAGATACTCAAGTCTACGGAGTTTACTTTTCCGTCATTATTGAAGTCAGAGCGCCGATTTTGCGTAGCAAAATCGGCCATAAAAATACTAGTATCAACGAAGTTTTTCTTACCATCATTATTTAAATCAGTATTGATAGGTTCGGGCAAAACAGCCAGTTTTTGTTTTTTAACATTATTTTCAAACACCGTTTCTTCCTGAAGTTTTGGTGTTTCTATTTCGAAGATGGCGTCAATTGGTTTACTTACTTCTTCGTCGCTACCCAAACCGTCATGTTTAAGTATTCGAACATCGTTTAAACCAATTTCAGTTTCGCCGCTATTCATACTTTCGAAGGTGACTTTAATGAGTGAACCTTCACCAATGAATCCACCGCGTACTGTCGTACCGCCTATAAAGCTTAAAGTCCCTTCTCCGTTACTGTACCAGGGCAGCTCCGCCCACAAGTTGGCTATGGAAGTGTTGTAGTCAATCGCTACCACCTTAAGGTGATGAGGATCAAAATTAACCAATCCTTTAAATACATTAACTGGTTGGTCGGACTCCACAATAATATCGACAATAATTTTTTCACCATTTATGATACTGCCGGAATTAGGCGATATTCGCATGTCAGCCGCGGAAGTGAAATCAATAATATTAAAAATACTATTGATACCAAAGAAACTAAAAATAGCTATTATTAAAGTTAAGAGAATCCTTCCAATGGTTAAGTGTGGCATTGATTTTATTATACCCTAATCTAATTGGTGGTTGAATTTATGGTCATGTGCTGTAGGATAGAGGACTTATGTCACGCGCCGCTGGACTAATCACGTTTAACAACGTTTCTTATCAACACGATGCTATTACCCCTATTTTAAAAGAGGCGAGTTTTTCGGTACGTCGGGGCGGTAAGTTTACTCTCATGGGACAAAATGGTGCCGGCAAAAGTACTATTTTTGGTTTAATTGCTGGTATATACGAACCAGATGAAGGGGAGATTAATATCATGCCCAAGACCAGTGTCGCTGTGTCTAGGCAAATTATTCCTCGGGCGGAGCTCGAACTCACCATGCGCGAGTTTTTTGAAAAATGTTTTTCGGAAAAAGTTTACAATATTGATCCCAAGATTGATGAGATGCTGGAGGTCGTAAACCTGGTACCGACAAACCCGGAGATAGCTAAGGATTTTAAGGATAGAGTTATGGGTAGTTTTTCTGGTGGACAACAGGCTCGCTTGCTATTAGCTTCGGCTCTTATCCAAAATCCTGATGTACTGCTACTGGATGAGCCGACTAACAACCTGGACGCTGAAGGCATCGCCCACCTCACCGAGTTTCTTAAAGAGTACCGTAAGACCGCGATTGTGATTTCCCATGATGCTGAATTCTTAAATTCATTCACCCACGGCGTTTTGTATCTCAATACCCAAACGCGCACGGTGGAGCAATACGATGGAAACTACAATGACGTGATTAAAGAAATTGCGCTGCGAGTGGAGAAAGAAAAAAGATTAAACGCTCAGATGGAAAAGGAGATTCAGGCTAACAAAGACAAGGCTAACTTTTTTGCCAATAAGGGAGGAAACCTACGAGCAGTGGCCAAACGGATGCGGGAGAAAGTTGATGAATATGAAGATAACAAAGTTGATGTCCGTAAAGAAGATCGAGCCATTCGTCCCTTTGAAATCCCCACGCAAGAAGATGTGCCGCTGGAGGTCTTAAAACTCACTTCCTATAAAGTAATTAAAAATCACACACCTAAAGATGTGGAGTGTGATATCACTATGCGTCGAGGGCAGCACTGGCGGATAGTTGGCCCTAATGGAATCGGTAAAACTACTCTACTTGAATCACTCGCTACCGGCCACGCTAAGGGAGAGTTAGTGGCACCTGGGGTAAAGATTGGCTACTATCGCCAAGACTTTTCAAACTTGGATTTTGAACAAACTGTTTTTGATTGTTTGATGGAAGCGATGGACAAAAAGCTTGAGGAAAATATGCGCTCGATTGCGGCTGGCTTTTTACTCTATGGTGACGTAATGAAAAACAAAATTGGTCTGCTTTCAGAAGGGCAGAAGGGATTTGTGGCCTTTGCTCGTTTGGTAATGCAAAAGCCTGGGCTACTTATTTTCGATGAGCCAACCAACCATATTAATTTCCGTCACATTCCAGTCATTGCTGAGGCGTTAGATAAATATAAGGGGACAATGATTTTGGTTTCCCACGTGCCAGAATTTGTAGATAAGATTCGGATTGATGAAACGCTGGATTTGAATAAAGCTAAAAAATAATTTTGGAGTATAATAGTTGTTATCTTATAAACTTAAGAAACGACCAATAGTAATTTAATTTTAAATTGAAATTTCATTAATAATAAGAATATTTTATGGCAAAAGGGAAAGAAGCACACAGAGCGTAGCGACAATGTGCGCCTTTCGTTCCCGATTCGCTTCCCTAATGCGAATCGCTGGAACTGGATAAGTTACAATTAATATTTAAACAAAAAAATTATGGCAAAAGGAAACCACGCCCAAAGAAAAGAAAAAAAGAAACCAAAGAAAGATAAAGGAGATACTAAATAAAAACCAGGCCACGCCCACTTTAGTGGGCGTGGCCTTGTATTTTATGCCAGTTATGAGTTAATAGTTACAGAAAGGAGATGGGAATGAATTATTCCAAAAAATCACCGCCCAAACCACCTGGTAATCGTTGGCGTACATTGTGTCAAACCTACACCCCCCAGCCCGAACCCGGCGACCGAGTTTTACTTCGCAATGATGAAGAGGACATGGTACTCGCCTACAACGAAAGACTAAAAATGTACACGCTCCAAAATCACCAGGGACTGTTCTCGGCCAACAACCTCATCATTCTGTCAAGAACCAAAAAATAACCCAAGCCACACACGGCTTGGGTTAACTAATTTCTGGTACACTATATATATTAAGAATCTAGAATCACTATGGAAAACAATATCGAACAACGTCTCGCAGCCCAAGAAGAGAAAATTGACACCATTTTGACTTCCGTCAAAAAAACCCAACGCTATTTCCAAATCACTATGTGGCTAACAATCATATTGTTTGTACTGCCCCTTCTCGGGCTGGTGTTTATTATTCCGATGTTTATTAGTGCTTATTTAGGGGCGTTTGAGGGTTTAATTTAATGAGAAACAAGTAATAGGGAGTTGAGAAAGTCTAGGATACTTTCTCAAGAGGTTACCTGCTGCGAATGCAGTGACAACCTGAACAGCTCCTGTAAGGAGCAAGCGAACATATTCTCCTGATCCTCATCATTTTCTAGGAAGGAAAATGACTAACGGATCGACTTTAAATCATAATCGCTGCGCTCGTTGATTTAAGGCCTCGTTCCCAATTCCTTATTTCCCCAGAAGGAATTGCTGGAACTTAAAATTTACCAAAAGCTAACTAAACTATATGCTCAAGAAACGTGAATATAAGCTTAAAGAAAAAGTAATACTTTGGCCCGGTGAGACGGCGGCTTGGCACTTTGTACCAGTCAGTAAAAAGGCGAGCGCTGAAATTAAAGAAAACTTTGGTAAAAACGCCAAAGGTTTTCGGTCGTTGCCGGTTACAGTCACGGTCGGCAAGACCAGTTGGGATACGTCTATATTCCCCGACAGTCATTCGGGTTGTTATATTTTGCCGCTTAAAGCTAAGGTACGAAAGGTGGAAGACATTTGGGTGGGTGATAAATTAACGTATTCTATTAAGATAAGAATTTGATATGACAGTTAATGAAATATATAAAAAATACAATATAAATAAAGGTTTACAAGAACACATGTTGCGAGTGGCGGCTGTGGCACAGTTGATTTGTGACAATTTTAAAACTGAATTGGATACCGAAAGTATCGTAAAAGCCTGTTTGCTTCACGACATGGGAAATCTAATAAAGTCAAAACTTGATAACGCCCCTGAATTATTTGAACCAGAGGGGGTTGAATATTGGGAAGAAAAGAAAGCGGAAATGATGCGCAATTACGGAGAAGATGTTCATGAAGCTACGAACCGAATGGTAGCTGAAATAACTGATAATGAAAAAATAAGAAAGACTGTTTTAGGTATGTCTTTTGATGATATTTATGAAATATCAATATCAGGTGCCTCAGAAGTCCAAATATCTCTGTATGCAGATATGCGTGTGGGTATGTTCGGAATAATTTCTTTGGATGATAGATTTGAAGATATAAAGGATCGCTATGTTCCGCGTGGTCATTTTAGTGAAGAAGAAGTAGAATCTCGTAGAGAAGTTGCTAAAAAAATTGAAAATAAAATATTTTCCACATGTACTATTCAACCTGAAGAAATTAATGATAAATCAACAGAACCTGTACAGCAGGAGTTGTTAAGAATGAAAATTTAATAAAGTATGAACAAACACCGAATTACCAAAGCCAAAGATATTCCTGTAACAGATCGGGGTGCTTATGCCTACAGTAAGCTGATCGTTAATGATGAAGCCACTCCGTTTAATGCTATAAAAATAACTGTGACTGGAACTCACCCAACCCGGCGAATCGTTCACGGTATACGCAACTACTATGTTGTCGAAGGGTCGGGTACGTTCGTAGTGGAAAAAGATGAGTACAAAGTGGAAGAGGGGACGATTGTAACTATTCATCCTGGTGAGTGTTATTCCTATAATGGGACAATGAAACTTTTTGAATTCAATATCCCCACCGAGGGCAAGGTTGAGCACGAAGATATATAAAAAAATGAAAAAGTGAAAGGGCCGCAGCGAAAGCTGCGGCCCCAATTCGTCAGGTTCAGAAGTCCAGATGGTTCTCAAGAAAATTCTGGGGACCATACTCCGGATAAAAATCCGGAGTTTTCATCTTGCGAATCGTCGCGCGCGCCTTGCGCTGGTCGGCCCGTTGGTACCGGCGACGGACTTTGTTGGCGCGGTTGAGAAACTGGTAAAGATGTTCATCCTCAGACTGCTCCAGTTTGCGCCGCCGGCCACGATCGCGTGCTTCCCAGCACTCAGCCATGTCCCGGCCATGATTCGGGATGTTCGAGACACGAATCTCATAGTTGCGCCGGCGCCTCCGAAGCTTATCGGTGTTCAGACCCTCATCCTTACGACTGTAAGTCCACCAGATTTTCGGCTGAGTGCTGCCCCTTTGGGGCGGGCAGTACTGGTCGATATACTCTTCGTCCGAGTAAAAGTCGTCATCCTCGAAGGCTCCAAGTTCGTAGTCAAGCTGGTCGTGCATGCCGTGCATTTAGTCCTCCCCAAATTGCAGGTAAATCTTTTGAGATTATACATTTATAATCCAAAAAGTCAATGTCAAAACTGAGTACATACTCTAAACGCACAAACCAATTCTAGGTAGTTTGTTAGTTGCTGATTCAAGGTAAATACCGTATAGTATTGCCGCTATGCCCATTTTGGGCGTTTTTAAGTGCAAACAAGGAGCGCGAGCGACTATGTTCCACTTATGTCAAAATTTACTCCTTTTCCTAGAGAAAATTTTGGCCAATTTCGTGAAGTGCGTGGCGAGCGGAGCTCGCCACGCCACATGCTTTAGGGAGGATTATTAACGGCAATTATACATTTTAATAACAAAACATTTATTATGGCGAGGAAATTTCCAATCGAAAAAATGCGCAACTTTGGTATCGTGGCGCACGTGGACGCTGGTAAAACCACCACCTCTGAACGGGTACTTTTTTATACCGGTATGAGTCACAAAATCGGTGAGGTGCATGACGGCGCTACGGTCACTGACTGGATGGAACAAGAACGAGAGCGTGGTATCACTATTACCGCGGCCGCTATTTCTTGTAACTGGACCAAGACTATGGTGACTGATCGGGTTAGTAATGAACTAAAGCATGCTTTCAACATCATTGACACTCCGGGGCACATCGACTTTACGGCTGAAGTAAAACGTTCTATGCGCGTGCTCGACGGAGCGGTGGTGGTATTTGATGGTGCGGCCGGAGTAGAACCCCAAACTGAAACCAACTGGGGTTACGCCGATGAAGCTGGTGTTCCTCGCCTTTGCTTCATCAATAAAATGGACAAACTTGGGGCCGACTACGATGCTTCAATCAAATCTATTGAAGACCGGTTAAGCAAAAAAGCCGTTCGTATCCAACTCCCGATCGGGCGTGAAGACACACTCTCTGGAGTTGTCGACTTGATTACCATGAAAGCCTATCGTTTTGGTGGAGAAATGGGTATGACCGTAACCGAAGAGGAAATTCCGGCTGACCTACTAGAAGAAGCCAACAAACGACGCGCCGAAATGATTGAACGGGTAGTTGAACACGATGACGCTCTCATGGAAGCCTTCCTCGAAGGTAACGAACCATCACTTGAAGACCTAAAGAAGACCTTGCGAAAAGCCGTTATCGCTAATGAAATCTTCCCAGTCCTCACGGGGTCAGCTCTAAAAAACATCGGTGTACAACTAGTACTCGACGCGGTGGTAGATTATCTACCAGCCCCAACTGATCTACCTCCAGTAACCGGTATTGATCCAAAGACTGATGCTGAAATTATCCGCCATCCAGCCGATGATGAACCGTTTGCGGCTTTGGTCTTCAAACTCCAAGACGATAAATTTGTTGGTCAGTTAGCTTTCTTCCGAGTTTACTCAGGAAAGGTCAGTGCCGGTAGTTATATTTTAAACTCTAGCACCGGTAACAAAGAGCGAGTGGGCCGAATTGTGCGACTGCAAGCAGATAAACGAGAAGAAGTAGATGAAGTGTACGCCGGAGAAATTGCTGCGGCCGTAGGACTAAAGGAAATCAAAACTTCACACACTCTGTGTGATCAAGATAAACCGATTATTCTGGAAGCCATTACTTTCCCAGAGCCGGTGGTAGCAGTGCGTGTGGAGCCAAAAACTAAAAATGACCAAGAAAAAATGGGTGTGGCGCTACGACGTCTCTCTGACGAAGACCCAACTTTCAAGGTTTCAACCGACGAAGAAACCATGGAAACAATTATCGCTGGTATGGGTGAGCTCCATTTGGACATTTTGGTAGATCGCATGAAACGAGAATTCGGCGTTGAAGCTAATATCGGTCAGCCACAGGTAGCTTATCGCGAAACCATTCAACGTGAAGCGGAAGCCGATCATAAATATGTTAAACAGTCTGGTGGTCGAGGTCAGTATGGTCACTGCAAGATTATTATTCGCCCGCTTAAACCACTTGGGGTTGATGCTGATGGCGAAGAGGAGAAGGTAGCTAAGAACGTAACTCGAGAAGATCACTTCGAATTCGTCAACAGCATTAAAGGTGGGGTTATTCCAAACGAATATATTCCAGCCGTAATGAAAGGTTGTAAAGAAGCGATGACTCGGGGATTTGTAGCTGGGTATAAAATGGAAGACGTATCAGTCGAACTGATTGATGGTTCGTACCATGATGTAGATTCCAGTGAAATCGCTTTCAAACTAGCCGGTATTCAGGCCTTTAAAGAAGCGGCGGCTAAGGCTAATCCGGTTATTCTCGAACCTATCATGAAGGTAGAAGTGCGGACTCCAGATGAATACATGGGTGATATTCAAGGAAATATTTCATCTAAGCGTGGTCAGATTGAGGGTTCACAAGAGATAGGTGGTAAGACAATTGTTAACGCGAAAGTGCCTCTGTCAGAAATGTTTGGTTACACCAACACTCTGCGTTCGATGACTCAAGGCCGAGCCTCAATGACTATGGAGTTTGATCACTACGAAGTAGTGCCACCAAATGTAGCGGAAGAGATCAAGAAAAATCGTGGTGTGGTAGCTAAGGAAGACTAATCTCTCCTTCAATAATAAAAAGTCGGCGGGACCAAAGGTCCCGCCGACTTTTTATTAACTGGGGATAGCTCAAAATAGATGATGGTTTTAGAGTAAAATGAAAATGATGGATCAAAATGATGGAGGGGAAAACTTGCCACCTAAAATGGATGCGTCTGAATATAAAATGCCAGAATCGAGTTTTGGGGGTAATACACCGAAAGTAACCTTTCCGTGGCCTGTTATTTTTACAGTTACTTTTTTATTGTTATTGCTAGCTGGGCTAGGTTTTTACGTTTATATGGGCATGAAGTACACACCAGCGGGTACTACAGACACTGAAGTTGAGTCCGTCTCAGAATTAGAAGCAGACAATAATGAAGAAACTTTGGAAGAAAAGTCTATCAGACTCGAAGCGATGATGATAAATGACAATAGTCAGCCGACAGATGAACAAATTAGTCGTTTAAATAACTTAAATTCAGATTCTTCCGAACCAACGCTCGAGCAGATACAACGTCTGGAACAAATGAATCCCGGAACCTTTAAGGAAAATTAAATCAACATGATAAAGATAAAAAATAACCATATAAATCAGGTCTTTGGTTTAGGTCTCGCCTTGATAATATTGCTAGGTTATCAATACACCAGTGCTCAGTGGACCAACCCACCTGCTGGTACAGTACCACCAGCTAATAACACCCCAGCCCCAATCAACGTCGGCACATCACCACAAACTAAATTTGGTAACCTCGGAGTGATTGATTTAAATGCTGCCGATTACGTAAAAGCCGGTCTCCAGATGTGGTCTCCTGAATATTGTGATCAAAATGGACAAAACTGTTTTACTGCCGTCGATGTTCCTACTACTGGCGCAGGAGTTGGTTCACAGGTGTATTCTTGTCCAGTCACCCCAGTTTCTGATGGGTGTAATGACACCTGTAATGGTCAATTACAATCTGGTAGTACTTGTATAGATTCTCAAATTTCTGCTGGAGGAGGTAATAGTGGACAGTCGTGTAAAAATCATAACATTAACTGCCCATATGTTGGTCATCTTGTGCCTTAGTAGATTTTTATTAAATCATGAATCAAAACTTTCTTGAAAACTCAACATACCAAAAAATATTTTTTCTCTTTTTTACTCTATCATTTATTTCTCTAATGATGTTGCCATTTTTTGCTAAAGCCGCCACTCTACCTCTAAGTGGCTACGCCTGGAGCAGTAATATCGGCTGGATTAGTTTTTCCGGAACGGGATATGGGGTCTCGGTCAATGATACAACTGGTGCACTTTCTGGCTACGCCTGGAGCAGTAATATCGGCTGGATAAAATTTGACGGTCTCTCAAGTTGCCCAGGAGTCGCTTCTTGCGATGCTTCAATAAATTTAGCAACGGGTGAATTTAGAGGTTGGGCTCGGGCTTGTTCAGGTACCACGAGTGGTGACTGTACTACCATGAATTCGCGCACTGATGGTTGGGATGGTTGGGTGTCCCTTAATTGTAGTAATACAGTTGGATGTGGTGGGGTTAATTATAAATGGTATCTCTCTGGTGGAGACGTAGATGGGTATGCTTGGGGGAGTAGTGTGCTTGGTTGGGTTGATGCTTCTTCTGTAACCACTGGCCTTGTTGTCCCAACGGCTACTCTTGAAATCAGACTGCTCGGCAGTGGTAGTAGTTTTCTTTCAACGTCGCCATTTCAAATAAGTTCTGGTCAAGATATTGAACTAGAATGGGCTTCTACGGATGCCACTAATTGTGTTGGCACCGTCTCAGGAGATTCTGCCGCCGGCGGATTCTCAATCGGAGGAGCAACTAGCGGCACAATTGGGTCATCGCTGACTGAGCCATCTGACGGCACATCGGCTACCTATACGGTGATTTGTGACAACTTTGTGGGGTCGGCTTCAGCTTCCATAGTTGTACAAACCATGAGTACCAATATTTCTCTAGCGGCTGCGCCCCAAGTTGTAAATTTAGTCGATACAGTGATTTTGACCTGGGATGTTGGCGGCAATGATCCAGCTTCTTGTACAATTACTGGTCCGAACGGCTATTCATTAAATCTAGCTGGGCAGTTAGCAACAGACTCAGTTTCTGGTATAGTAATTGATGGGGAATCTGATTTTACCTTGAACTGTGTTCCAAATGGCTTCAACCCAGGCGCCTCTGCTGCGACCAAGGTGCAGATATCAGGTGACTTCACTGAAGGATAATTAAATAGTGTTATTATAAACACATCATGATAAAAACTACTCCCATCAAACAAATTTTAATCCTAAGCATCTCTTTAGTATTACTACTGGCTTATCAGTATTCTGGAGCCCAGTGGTCGCCTCCATCAGGTAGCCCACCTAGCAATAACACCGACGCTCCACTCAATACCAGCACCTCGCCACAATCTAAGTTGGGTAATATTGGGGCCATTGAGTTGATTGCTTCAGATTATGTAAAAGCGGGCCTCCAGATGTGGTCACCTGAATATTGTGATGAAACAGGCGCAAATTGTTTCTCAGTTAATGATTTAATATTTGTTGCAGGTAGTTGTAGTGATGGAAACATGTTAATTTTTCGAGAAGGGGACGGTTGGTTATGCAAATCAGATACGGAGGTGTTAAACTCTCTTTTACCAAATTGTACTAACGGACAGATATTGAGAAAGGATGGTGGATTTTGGGTGTGTGCAAATATTTAGGAAGAAGTGAGAGATTTAAATAAAACGACAAGTAAAATACTTGTCGTTTTGTTTAATTTATAAAATTGTCTGTAAAACAACTTGTCAAAACCGCACCACTCCTGTACCATACCGGGCACTACATTGCGCTTATTCGGTGTGGGTGTTCGATTTTTTGAGAATGCTAGTTGAAGCGTGCTAGGGATGAGGCTCGTTCTCGCCTTCATCTCTGGTAGGTTTTATACCAAAATAGCCAGGTGGTATTTATTAGTTCATAAGTATAAATAATACATATGGCAGCAGAATTTGATCGTTCAAAGCCACACATGAATGTGGGTACTATTGGTCACGTGGACCATGGTAAGACGACTACAACAGCCGCAATTCTTAGTGTACTTAATGCCCGAGGAGGTGATTATGGCGCTAACGTGAAGGCGGTTGAAGATATTGACAAGGCGCCGGAAGAAAAGGCGCGTGGAATTACTATTTCACTTTCACACAGTGAGTATTGGACAGCTAATCGCCACTACGCTCACATCGACGCTCCTGGTCACGCCGACTACATTAAGAACATGATCACTGGCGCCGCTCAAATGGACGGTGCAGTACTTGTTGTAGCCGCTACTGATGGTGCGATGCCACAAACTCGTGAGCACGTACTTCTAGCTAAGCAAGTTGGTGTACCAAACATTATCGTATTCCTAAACAAATGCGATATGGTGGATGACGAGGATATGATTATGCTCGTTGAAGAAGAACTTCGTGAACTCCTAACCAAAAATGGTTTTGATGGTGCTAATGCTCCAGTTATTAAGGGTTCAGGTCTTAAGGCTCTAGAAGATCCGAGCGGACAATGGGGAGACAAAATTGTTGAATTGGTTGATGCCATGGATACTTTCTTCCCAATGCCAGAACGTGAACTTGATAAGCCATTTTTGATGCCTATCGAGGACATTTTCTCTATTGAAGGACGCGGTACAGTAGTAACTGGTCGTGTAGAGCGGGGAGCTGTTAAGGTTGGAGAAACAATCCAAATTGTTGGAATTAAGGATACTGCAGAAACAACCGTGACTGGAGTGGAAATGTTCAACAAACAACTTGATAGAGCGCAAGCTGGAGACAACGCTGGTATTCTTCTTCGTGGAACTAAGAAAGAAGACGTACACCGTGGGCAAGTGCTAGCCGCTAAAGGTTCAGTAACACCACACACCGAGTTTGAAGCTGAAGTATACGTACTATCTAAGGATGAGGGTGGTCGTCACACACCTTTCTTCTCAGGCTACAAACCACAGTTCTACATCCGTACTACTGACGTAACCGGAGATGTAACTCTAGCTGATGGTGTAGAGATGGTTATGCCTGGCGATACAGCTCAGTTCAAGGCTAAATTAGTAGCTCCAGTAGCTCTAGAAGAAAAGCAAAGTT
>Ga0210043_1000299_pt1 | contig 52919 bp, 36 predicted proteins | sample CryGeymet201501t_FD_183990 | JGI IMG/M metagenome (GOLD analysis project Ga0210043, IMG submission 183990) | Groundwater microbial communities from Crystal Geyser aquifers in Utah, USA - Crystal Geyser metaG 2015-01t (SPAdes) (version 2) | ecosystem: Environmental > Aquatic > Deep subsurface >... | reverse complement strand
TATTTTTATATTGTGATTATGAAACCATCCATTCCACAATACTGCCCACATATCAGAAGTCCACGATTGAATGGGGTGTGATGGGCTATATTTATTTTCTGTATGTTTTAGCCATCTATATAATGTTTCACAATCATATTCAACCTTTAACCAATATCTACAATCAATATTTTTCATTAAATATTGTGCACCACCAGCATTTAAATCATTATTAGTGATTATTGTTGGAGAAACATCTACTATTTCACACATTTCATTAAACAATTGTTCACTTTTACTTTTTATGTAACCTGAATCAATATAACTTCTTGTATCGCTAACATGCCAAGTATTACCAGATAATAAAGAAGTGAAATCAATGGTTTTAGCAAAATATAAATCAGGGTCAACATAGAAAAAAGATTCATTGTTCAATCCACTGTTTTCATAAAATAATTTTTTTAAAATATGTGGTCTTAATGATGATGCATATCTATTTCTTCTTCTTTCATCATCATAAACATAATATTCTACAGGTGTATTGTCTAATATGGTTTTGATTTGTTTACTCAAACCAACATTTGGTTGTTTACCAACAACATAAATTATTTGATTACTATATCCAAATTTAACTAAATTGTTAATTTGAACAAGTACTTGCCAATTATAATATGGTACGTCTGGAAATGCTACTAATATTTTCATTCTATTTATTTTTAAATACCACTGCTTAATATTATTGCTGCTGCTGGAACTGCATTTACACCAATACCATTTACTGCCGAAATTGTAAACGGATTTACCCCCGCATTTCCCATATCACCCGCCATACCATTCACAGCCACATATATCCCAAGACGTAATAAATTATCACTACTTGTTACTGTATATGTTGTTGTTCCAGTTTTAGTAGAAGGGGTTGCAGTGCTATTTACTTCCGCATCATTAATAACGTTACCTATTCCAATAATACCACCAGAGGTTATACCACTTGACATTGAAACACTTGCGTCTTTAATTACACCAGCTTGACCATCGGTTTGTAAACTCCATTCAAAGGTTAATTCAATTTCTTGTCCACCAGTTAATGGTGAAGAATATTCTAAATTATAAAAATATTCTCTAAATGCTTCTCCATCCGAACCATCAGTATCTTGTGTAAAATCTGTTAAATTCCAAGTCAGTGTCACTGTTGGCAACGTAGTACTTGTCGTTGTTGTAGTAGGTGCTACTGTTGTAGTCGTTGTTGTCGTAGGAACTACGGTAGTTGTTGTTGTGGTAGGTGCTACCGTAGTCGTGGTTGTTGTCGTAGGTGCTACTGTTGTAGTTGTCGTAGTTGTTAAACCAGTACTATCAAAGGCATTACCAAATGCTGTATCATATGCAACCACATAAAAAACCCCATAATCAGGAACACCAGTAAATGAATATACTGTTTCTGCTGATTGTGCAACCATTGATTGTATTACTGTTCCTGTTTTGCTTTCACTTCTCAATTCCACAGCAAATGGTGGATAACTACTATGTACTTTATAACTTATTGTTGCCATATTTATAATCTTATACTATTTCTACAGTTATATCACTTTCAGGGCACAACGATACGTTTAATGCTGCTGTAAATTCTGGTAACGTCCAGTTTCTATTTGCTTTATAACTCATAGCAAAAAGTAATTCTTGGTCTTCTATAACAAACACTTCTAAATCAGTAAAAACCTTACCAACTACATTTCCAAATTGGTCTGCTAAATTAAAATAATTAGTAGATAATCCTGTTAAGGTTTGTTGTACACCAGTTATTGATAATGTTACGCCTATAGTACTACCAGTAGCTTTATGCCACATAATTGTTGGTAATTCCAGTGTAGGTATTCCAGTTAACCCCTCACCATATGTATTAGCAGGTATTTGATTAGTATAGTGTATAATACCAATTTTCTTAATCCAATTTGGAACTTGTTGAATATACCTTACAAAACCACCTATTTCTTTAGTGTAATATTGTGAATAATTTCTATCATTTATTGGGTCAACACCAGCAATTTCATCAGTAAATATAAGACTCATATTCCATACTGGCACATCTTTAGTGTCGCCCAATGCACAATCCCAATTTTCAATAAAAGAAAACACAGCATTTTTAAGAAAATCAGTTACATATAATTTACCATAATATTGTTGTATTGAATCACCAGAAACCTCTCTATTATTTGAGTTTGGGTATGTATATGCCAATGATGCAAAATCACCACCATTACCATTAAAATTTGGTAATGGTTTATCCACCTGTATTAATAAATTATTATTTTCAAGTGTGCCTGAAATTATTTCTTCTATCTTATACCAGACATATGCTACTGGTTCTGAAACTTCATTATTAGTTGTTCCAGAAGGTAATTCAGGGTTTGCCCACTTAACTAATAAAAAATCACCAACAATTGGTTCTTCATATTCACCACCAATATAATCTGCTGACTGATTAACAGTTACTTGATTACCACCAGTTACGCCAGATATAAATATTCTACCAGCAGCGTTTTTAGTATATGTAGGTTGTTTGTTTATTGCATATGGTGCTGTTGTACCCGAAGTAAAAAATCCTCTTTCAGGAGCAGTGTTTGTAATTACAGAAGTATTTGAAACCACTGTAGGTAAATCAATCATAGTTAATCCACTTACTGTTTGTTCAAGAAAACTAACTATTTTTGGGTTGTTATCTTTTGGTCTTAATATCTTTTGTTCAAATGTATCAAAGCTAATTTCTTCGTTAAAAGCATAGTTTATTTCACTATCACCCAAAGCAAATTTAGTAAAATTTAATTGACCAGTAGAAAGTAGTTGTCTACCCTTGTCGGTTAGTTTAATATGTATAACTGTTGGTCCTTGTGCAAATGCCATTATTTTCTATGTTTAACTATAAATACAGTATTATCTTTTTTATTACCAAATAGGTGTGCCATCTAATTCAATCTTCACAACAGAATTTTTTGTATCTCCATTATACGAGGTAAACCAACCACCAATAACATATTTATTATCAATAGTTTCAAAAATTGAATAATATGTGATATCATTAAAACCAGTACCCATATTAAACGTATTGTCGATACTTCCATCAGTATTTAGTTTTATTATTCTATTTGCTGTTGCACCACTATATTGAGTGAAATCACCACCGATTAAGAATCCATTATCACTCGTTAATGCTACTGAATAAACAGCACCATTAAAACCAGTATCTGTATTAAACGTATTGTCGATAGTTCCATCAGTATTTAGTTTTATTATTCTATTTGCTGTCACACCACTATATTGAGTGAATATACCTGTTATAAGATATTTATTATCACTTGTTAGTGTTACGTTATAAACACCATTATTAAAACCAGTGCCCGAATCAAACGTATTATCAATGGTTCCATCACTATTTAATCTTATTATTCTGTTTGCTGTTGCACCACTATATTGAGTAAAGAAACCACCAATTAAATATTTACCCGAAACTGGTTCAATAGTGCTTTGAGTTCCATTATTAAAACGAGTGCCCGAATCAAATGTATTATCAATACTACCATCGGTGTTTAATTTTATTATTCTGTTTGCTGTTGTACCACTATATTGAGTAAAGTTACCAACTATTAAATACTTGCCATCAGTAGTAACAATCCCGTTAAATGGAATTCCTACGAATCCACTTCCAATATTTAATGTATTATCAATACTACCATCGGTGTTTAATTTAATCAAACCATTTGTGGTTACACCACTATAAGAAGTAAATTGACCACCCACTAAATATTTTCCATCCGTATTAATAATAAAATATGGTAGTACATTAAACCCACTTCCAACATTAAACGTGCTATCGATATAACCATTTGTGTTAATTTTAGCAATTCTATTTATTGGTGTTAAATCATATTGAGTAAACTGACCAGTAAATATATATTTACCATCGGTTGTTTCAATGCCACCCCAAACATGCTGATTAAAACCCATTGGGGGTGCTACAGTAGTCGTAGTGGTTATAGGTGCAACGGTAGTAGTCGTAGTTGTTGTAGGAGCAACTGTTGTAGTCGTAGTTGTCGGTGTTACAGTTGTAGTCGTAGTTATAGGTGCTACAGTTGTAGTCGTAGTTATAGGTGCTACTGTTGTAGTCGTAGTAGTTGTCGGTGCTACAGTTGTAGTCGTAGTAGTAATATTAATAAATATTTTCTTTTTTAATATAAATGCCATTAGAATCGGTTAATTTTAATCTTTATTTTTATAATGTTCCTGATATACTAAATTTAGATGTTTCACTATTGTTTATGGTAACAACTCCAACATTACCTGCTGAACCAACAGCACCTAACATATAAAACTCATTTTCTGCAATATATGTTGAACCAGCAGTACCAATTGCCTCAGCAGATACCCTAATCTCATATATACTACTGCTACCTGTCAAAGTTAATACACCGCTACCTGTTATTGGATTAAGAGGTGGATTCGGATAATTTGCCCATTCGGTGTTATTTACATTTTGTATAATTACACCAACACCACTATTAATTAAATAGATGGATGCGTTTTCTATTGTTAACCCAATTCCTGCATCAGTTCCATCTGTATAACCACTAAAATAAAATGTAACATCTATTTCATCACCAGAAACCAATGGTGGTGTTGTTTCTATTTGATATGTCCAACCAACAATGTTAGGTGAGGGTGAACTAACTTCTTTATCTGTTAAAGCTACCGTATAATTTGTTAATGAATTAGTGGTTGTTGTGGTTGTTATAGGTGCAACAGTTGTTGTGGTTGTGGCAATACATAATACTTCATTATATTCCCCATTATCTATCAATGTTGTTAGTTCATATAAATTAAAACTATATTCAAATTGAGAAATATATGAAATAAAATCGGTAACTCTTGTTTGATAATCATCATTAGTTAAATCTGAAAGTTCTGCTGCTGTAATTCCTAAATATGAAAATGTTGACCCACTATCAAAAATAGACGTACCAGTAAAACCTGACAATAAACTATATTCAGACGTACCTGTTACAGTTGTTACACCACTTGGTTTTATCCAATCACATTGTAATATATATCTTCTTGCTTGTCCCATTTTATTTAAACTTTATTATGGATTTGCCGTCACAGCAATATTGGGTAATGTTGGGTTTGTAAATGTAAACACCCCATTTATTTGAAATCCTAAACTAATACCAGTAATTCTTGCTCTTGTTGTTCCAACCGTTAATTCATCACCATCAATATCAACATTTAATCCTAATCTAAATTTCTGTCTTTCTGAATCGCTATTTAACACATACTGAAAACTATTAGTTGTGTTTCCAGTATTAGCAATATTAAAATCGTTATAAACATTACCAGTACCAATAATTGTTCCTGTTGTAGTTCCGCTTGATGCTGCAATATACGATGATTGTTGTGTTGCATTAATAGCAGCATTATCTAATTCATAATTAATAGTCAACACAACAGATTGACCTATTATAAGTGGTTGACTTAACCCTAAATTCCAATTGGCTAAAATATTTGGACTATTCCCACCAATATCTGTTTCAGTATAACCAGATGGAATCCAAGTTAGTTCAATTGTAGGTTCAGTAGTTGTAGTGGTCGTAGTAGGAACTACGGTAGTTGTTGTGGTTGTAGGTACAACTGTTGTTGTCGTGGTTGTTGGTGCTACTGTAGTAGTAGTGGTTGTAGGTACAATCTCTTCAACACACACATAATCACCAGTCCAATTACAATCACTACTTGGTTGTGCTTTAATATATTCTACACCATTATCACCATAATATTGTAAACTTGGGTCGAAATTAACCCCACGTCTATACATAAACTTCTGTTTGGTAAATACATTGTTTCTAATTAAGACACCTGCTTTACGTTGAATAATTGTTGCTGGTAATAATTCTCTCACAAACCTACTAAAGAATGAACCATAACGATTAATAAATGGATATACTATTTGAAATGTATAACCATTTGACTTCAAAGGGTCACCTTCTGGTCTATGTGCTCGTTTAAGATATTCTTCATAAATTTTTAATACAGTTGGGTAATAACCACCTTTAAAATCTGAAATAGTTTTGCGATTCTTAACATTAATTAACCTCATATTAATTAATTCAAGATATTCCAAGAAACTCATTTCTCCAATAGGTGGAAAGAATGGGTCTGGTGGAAGTAATGGTGGTGTGTAGCTACCATCATCAACAATGTAATAAGCACCTATAATGTCACCATAATTGATAGGAGTAGCCACCTTAAAATTGATTTTAGTTTTATCTGTACCGTCCAATGTAAAATCGGTGGTATTTTGTAATGTAATACCGTTTATGGTTATCTTAACCGAATCAACATCGAATGCTTTAAAATCTAAGAAATATGAGTATTGATTAGCACCCGCATTATATTGAACTTTTGATGATGGTATTGAGTCTACTCTATGTGCTTCTGACCTTTTCTCAGCATTTGATGGTATAGTACCATCTTTAATACACCAAACTCTTATAATTGCATTACCAGAATCCAAATATTGTTGTAATATTGCGTTTTGTATGTAAATCTGTTTACGATTTGTTGGGTTTATTATGAAATCGCCAGTAAATAATGATGTTCCTTTGGTTAAGGTTATACCATCTACAACTAATTGCACGTCACCTTTAGGTTCTTCACCTAATTCTACTATAATACCATTAGTAGTAATGCTTGGTTTTTGTACTATATATTCTACTGTGGTATAACCAGTTGACCCTAATTTATCATAAAGATATGTAAGGGTTATTATATCTTTTTCACCATTACTATGAGTGATTGCAAATTGGTTATTTAATATCACATCGGTAGGACTAACTCTAACATAATCGCCAACACCAGTACCACCAGAAGTAAGTGTAATACCATTAAAGTTTACTTGAATACCACTACCAGTTAAAGGTATTTCTGGTATACTAAAAGTATTTGTAGACACACCATATTCAAATGGTATGTTGATAAATATATATGGTTTGGTTACACCACTAGAACTAATTGGGTCATCCACGTTTTTATTATAACAATACACATCATATTCAATAGCACGTGCAATATCTAATGTTGCATCAATTTCTTTGGTATTCAACACTAACTCACTTTCATTTTGAAAATAAACTGGTGTTGAATAGTGATTTCTGTAAGTAGTTCCTGTTACACTATCCCATGACTTCTTATTATCAACAATTCTATTTAAAACAAATCCAACATTTCTAAAATTATCCATATATGCCTGACCACTATCAGCATTACCCGAAATTTGAAAATAAAAATCATTTGTTTCAACAGGTGCTGCTGGATAACCAGCATTATCAAATGGATACGATTCAGATGGTAAATCTTCTAAACTTAATGTAACAGTATTTGGGTTTATTTTACCTTCAACGGTATATATGTATTCAGTAATATTAATGAACGGTTCTGGAATTCCAATTAACAATAACATTGCTTTCAATGCTTGTCTAGTACCTTTAGATTTGAAAAAATAATTAGTATTAATAATTATTCTTCTCCAAAGTTCTAAATCAACTTCGGATGGTAGTAAATCATCACTACTAACTTCACCCTCATTACTAAAGAAAGAATTTGCTAATTGTTCTTCACTAACAATTGTGAATACATCCCAACCAAGAGATTTTGCTAAATTTTTAACCAATTGATTAGGCACATCATTTTTCTTGCCATAGGTAACTGTATTGATATTAACTAACGAATCTATAAATTGACGCATTTCATCAAATTCCCTACCATAAATTCTAAGTAGCTTGGTCATTTTACCTTCGTTTGTTAAGTCATATGTCTTAACTGATGCTGGTACTAAGAATCTTGCGATTAAATCTGTTTTAACACTATCGTATTTTTCACCGATAATTAACAAAGCATCTAAAAATCTTTGATATCTAGCACCACTAAAATCTATATTATAACCATCGGTAGTACCCCATGTTAATCTTCTATCGGTGTAAATAATTTCACCAGTTTCTAACAGAGTCGGTTCTTTGAAATATACATCATACCCTGTATTACCAGCGTTTCTATTCTTGATTAAATATTTTTCAATTTGATTAAGATTTCCTCTAAATTTATTATATATTACTGGTTCTGGTTTAATGTGATAATCAATACTGGCAGTACCACCAGATGCTTCTGGAAATGCATTACCTTGTACTTTTACATAAACATATGGTATGTTTGGTGTATCACCTGTAAATCCTAATAAATAATGCGAATTATCTTCTGAATAATCTTTTCTCCAAATAACATATTTACCATATGAAATGTTAACATTTTTTAATACATTACCATCTGGTTGTGAAGTGTTACCATAATTAAACACTAAACCAAATTTATTATCTATTATTGATGCTGGTATTCTAAAAGTAGATATGTCAGTATATTGATTATATACATAATCATATATGGTGGGGTTTGATGAAAAACCAATTTGGTCATCAACAAATAAACTAGCAGGAAATTTAGTTATAATTTGTTCTGTTGATACTCGAAGAAATTCACGAGTAGACCCAAATTTAACAAAGTTTTTTAAATCAGAACGGTCAAAATTCAAAGAAGCATTGGTGGTAAAATCAAAAATTTCTTGTGATTCAATAGAATTAATATCAAGAGTTTCTAACGTAACAGGTGTTACAAAAGAACTCAATACATTAGAATAGTTAATATTGGTTTTACCAACGAAATTAGATTCTAATTTGAAATTCCCGAAGCTAAATACTGTTTCTGATGCAGCATTTGTAAAATTTTGACCTATAAGGTCACCGTTTGCCCTCTTATTTATAACCTTTATTCTTGGCATTATATTACGTTCCTTAATATACTTTCAATGTTATTATATTCATAATACGGAATTCTAAGTAACTCTATTTTATGTTTTGTTGCAAATTGGTTTTTTATTTTATCATTATAATACAATTTTTTAAATCCATCTAAACCACCGAAAAAATCATTAGGTTGGAAATGTTGTTTTCCATCATATTCTATTAATAAATTTTTTTCTGGTATATAGAAATCATATGATAAACCCCTAACATTTTTACACTCACCAAATTTCTTTTCTTTAATATATTTAATATTATTTTTTTCTAAAAATCTCCTTATTTTTTTTCACCATTAGATTCTTTACATATTGGACACCCTTGACCAATTAAATGATGGTTTGGTTTTTGTTTGAAATCACCATGTTTTTTACATGTAATTATTATTTTTTGTTTACTGTGAACATAAATTACTTTTGAATAATCATAATAATTACCATGTATGTTTTTTGCTTCATCAATGAATTTAGCTTGACTTTTTATTTTTAGTTTTGATTTATGTTCGTTTGAACATTTTTTACAACCAGAACCTTTCAAATGAGCAGCAGGTGATTGTTCAAAAACACCATGTTTATCACAAATAATATTAATTTTGTTTTTATTATTAAAATAAACTATTTTGTCATAATCATATTTATCTCCATGAATTTCTTTTGATTTAACAATAAATTCTTCTCTACTTTTTTTTCTTAATTCAGAAGATGTTAAATATCCACATATTTTACAACCTTGTCCTGTTAAATGTGCAGATGGGGATTGTTTAAATTTCCCATGTTCCAAACATATAATTTTTACATTTTTTTTTGAATGTACATAGTCTACATTAGAATAATCGTATTTATCACCATGAATTTCTTTTGATTTTTTTATGAAATCATTTGTGTTTGATGTGTTTTTATATGTTATTTTATTATAATAACATTTTGGACAACCACTTCCATTCATATGAATATATGGGCTTTGTGTAAAATTACCATGCATTTTGCAGGTAATCACAACATTTATTCTTCTATTCACATAAACAGATTTACTATAATCATAAACACTATTATGTCTTATATTTGAACGTTCAATAAACACTTCTGTGGTAAGTCTTCTTGCCATTTATACTTGTTTAACTATAAATACGAAAAATCCCAATTATTTTTGGGATTCTCATAAATATAAATACTATAAAATATTATAAAAATCTATACTTTTTTATATTATTCTTGTGCACCAATTTCTTTAACTAATATTTCTTCTATAGAATCATAATTAAAATATGGTATTCTAATCAATTTTATTTTATTATTTATTGCATATTGATTTTTTATATTATCAATTACACTTTGTAATTTATATTGTTCAACCCCACCAAACAGTTTGACTGGTTTATAGTGTTGAATACCATCATATTCAATTAAAACATTATTATTGGGTATATAAAAATCAAAAAGTAATGGTTTTTGATTAATACAATTTTTAAATTTTTTTTGTTTAAGATATTTAACTTTTAAAAAATCTAACACCTGTCCTATTTTTTGTTCACCTTTAGATTCGCAACAAATTGGGCATCCCTTACCATTTAAATGATTATGTGGTGTTTGTTCAAATAACCCATGTATAGAACATATTATTTTTATTTTTTCATTAACATTAATATAGTCTACCATAGAATAGTCATATTTATCTAAATGTCTTTCATTTGCTCTTTTCTTAAACATAACATTCCCAATTCTATTACTCAAACCCTTTTTTTTATTACCACAAATTGGACACCCTTTGCCCTTTAAATGGTTATCTGGTGTTTGTTCAAAAATACCGTGTTTTTTACATATTATATTTACTTTTGTTTTACTATTAAAATAAATAACTTCGGAATAATCATATATGTCACCGTGTTTATTTTTAAAGGAAATGATAACATTTTTAGAACTTTTTCTTTTTTGTTCGTGAGATGTATTTCTACCACAAATTGGACACCCTCTACCATTTAGATGTTTAGCAGGTAGCATTTTAAAAACATCATGTTCTCTACATACAATAAAAACACATTCTTTAGAAGATATGTATTTAGTTAATGAATAATCATACACATCTCCGTGTTTATGTTTAGCTTTTTCAATAAAAATATCATTATTATATTTCATTAGTTTATATTCTCTGTAGCATTTTCTATTGTTTGACTTGAGTCAATTACTTCTCGTTTTTGTTTAACTTCATATAAAGGTACGTTTCCTACATCGTCCTTAATCTCATATAGGTCAAATTGATTTAATATGTTACCATCTTTGTCAAAGTTAGTTAATATACCATTATCTACGTCTTTAAGCTGATTATTTCCAACATAATTAACAACAGTGTCAATATCATTTTCAACTAACTCAACTTCCATTGCAATAGGATTAAAATTAGTGTTATACATTAATATTGTTTGGTTAGGAACACCAATGAATGGTTTCACATTTGGCTTAACATTAGAAGCAGATGCGGGTGTTAATTGTAAAAACAATAAATTACCAGAATCATCAAAACGATAACGAACAGCAGTTTGAGAAGTATTGCCAATATTTTCAGTAACAGCAATACATTTATTAGACGTTACAACGTATCTTGCTGTGTTTCTTAACTTCGACCCATCTGAATTAATATATTCAATTCTATACCCTTGTAAGGCATTATTGCTTTGTAAATTTTCATCTAAGCTATTAGCATTGAGGACAATACCTTTAACTGTTGGTAATGAAGATAATACTCCACAATCCACAATAATAGTTTCTATTCCTTTTGGTCTAATATATATTGTATATATACCTAACACATTAAAAATAGTTGCTGGTAATGTAAGATTATACATACCTTCTAATAAATTATCACCATCTGGTAATTTTAATTCTGTTATTATTTGCTCTGCATCAATACGTGTTGTTGTGTTTGATGGTGTTTCTCTATCCGCAGAATACGTATAAAAAACCTCCATATCAGTAATTGCTACATCTGACGGGCGTATATTTCCATAAATACCGGTTGCCATTATATTTTCTTATTTAGTATTTGTTCAATGTTATTATATTCAAAAAATGATATTCTATTTATTAATAATATCACTATGTATTATTTATTATATTATAGTATGCACCACCAGCATAATAAGTTAACTCAGTTAAGTTGCCAATGTTTCTTAATCTATAATTTTTATCTAAAATTTGTTGTTCTTCTCTTATTATAAATACGTTATTATCAACTAATGGTTTAGCAATAACATTTTGCAAATTTTCATCTTTAATATAAGGTAAATTTGAAAAATTATTAGTATCTGAATAACCAGAAGATGTAAAAGTATATGTTGTTGTACCACCAGTTACATTATCAACATACGTAATACCACCAATATAATAGGTATATGTAATACCTGTGGTTGTTAAACCAGTATTTACACCATCTATAGCTGGTGTTGTTGAAGTATAATATAATTTATTTAACGTACCCGACCTTGCATATTTTTTAAGTTCGCTAAGTCTAGATGAGGAAGTGCCAGTAATTGTATTCACTTCTATTGGAAACGTTGAACCAGTTGGGAAATTATATGATGTTTGACAAACAGTTTCACCAGATGTTGCTGCTGATAGTGCTGCACAATCTAAATTACCCTGTACGTAGAAATCAGAAGTAATAGTATTAAAAAAACCCAAATCATTCATATTTTGTGTCAACAAAAAATTAACACAATATGTTACACCAGTATCTGGAATTATCACATAACAGTTTCCAGTGCAACCAGTAGTTGCACCTGTTGTGGTTATCTGTAAAAACTTCTTCTTAATTAATTCCATTAAATATTTAGGTTTGTACGCTTACGAAGGAAGACACGAATATCCTTTTCTGGGTATTTTATCTCAAACATGGAATTTTCCGAAGAATAAATAGTTTGATTTTGTAACACTATTTGACCAGTTACTGTGTTAGATATTTCTTGTGGTATTACGTTGACTGAATAAAGACCGTTTATTTTATTATATACTATTATATTCAAAACATTTATTACACCTGTTACATTATTTATTGCTTCGATAAGCGGTCCTAAATAAATGTCTTCATTCATATTATGAGTATTAATATTAAAATAATTTGTCACTGTGGTAATAATTGAGTTTGCTACTTCTTTATTACTACCATCTGTCACATACACATCAATATCAAAAGCCAAATTAAATATTCTACCGTTACGTATCTCAATATAGTCATTAACCATTCTATATTCAGTTAAATATTCGGCAATATTGTTTTTCAATACAGTATTTGATGTATTGCTCAACTTACCAGCACTATTTAAACTAAGTATTGGTATTACCACTTTATTGTTTTCTCTATAGGCATTCGCTCTAAATGGAGAACCATATTTACCGGGTATTTTAAACACTTGAAATAGATAATCATTGATGGTGACATCCCTATTTTGTGAGGAAAAATTATATTTTATTAAATTTCTAACCTCTTCAACATTCAATGCATCATTACCACCAATAGCAGGTATAGGATTATTAACCGTAATACTTCTTCTTACTTGTGTATTAAAATCTTGGCGAGGACCTTGTACTGACATATTAAAATTACCTAATGACGTAAGTACATTAGTACCAACATTTGATTGGCTACCACCACCAGTACGATATCGTATAAACAATGTATTACCTTTTGGTAGAATATCACCCAATGCTCTATTACCTAATAAATTATTTAAAAATTCTTGATTAGTTACTGGTATTTTTAAGAAACAATTTTCAGCATTTACTAATGTTTGGTCACCAGAACCCCAATTAAGAGTACAAAACCCATTAGGTGTGAACTCTTTTAAAAATTTCTTGGTAGTTTTTAACCAAACACCTGCTTTAATTCCTGTATTACCTGTTGTTAATACGTTAGTACCACCGTTAGTGTCTTCAACAAATACATTTTGTTGTGCCAACCAATTAACTTCATACCATTTATTGTCAGGATTATTCCATTCTGCTTCTGTTGGATTACCAGTAAAATTAGTTCCTTGAAGAACAATCATATCTTGTATCTCCAATACGTCAGGGTCTGGTAATGTTAATTCATAGAATGGTACTGTTTCTGCATCACGAATAATTCTTTTAAAAATATTAGTTCTACCATTCTTAACTAATTCACGCTTAGTTACTTGATAACTTTGAATGATACCATTAGAATCATAATTAGGTATAATTGACCTGTTTGCTTGTCCTTGATTACTTATAGGGCTATTCCAATCAATTACTTCTTGTGTTTCGAAAGTCTGTCCAGCACCTACTACTTGTGAACCCACCAATAGTTGTGGATAATAATCAGCATCTGGCGTGTCACCCTTTACTGGAACTGTTACCGTAAAATCAACAAGGGTTATTGATGGTGTTTTACCACCAACATTAAAACCTAAATTTTTTGCTATTTGGTATATACTTGCTGTTTGTTGTGCATAATCAATCTGTGTTTCCTGAAACGCTCTATCGGTGTTGACAGAAAGGTTATTCGTTACACCAGCATTAAGGTCAATTAATAAAGAACCAATTGAAGAGTCAGTAAAATCTTGTAATATTTCGGGATAATATTGCTCTATAAAGGTAATTAACTCTGCCTTAATTTCAGTGAAGGTTCTTCTGTTATATGATATTATATTGTCTGCCATGTTTTTATTATTTCAAATTAAAAGTTTATTGTCAAACGTCCAGCTTCACTAAACGTATCTTCTGAATAAACAAAATTAATAACTACTCGAATTTCATTATCACCTACTGATTCCCCTATATCATCTAAACCCTCTGAATAGAAAGATACTTTGTTGATGGTGAGTTCTGGTATAAATTCTTTTACCGTTATTTTTATTTCTCTCTCAATCTCACTAATAGTTAAAGTGTCTTTTGGTTCAAAAACATACTGTATTAAATTTGTTCCAAAGTTCGGATTGTAATATCTTTCTCCTTTTTGTGTTAATAACAAAAAAAGTAAATTAGATGTTAATGCATCTTTAGTTACCTCATTCATTTGAAAATACTGATTCTTCTCAGTATCATCTGTTAAAGGGAATTTTATGTTGATTGATTTCATTAAATATGTTTTTTATAAATACCCACATAAAAAAAAATCCACCCGAATTGAGTGGATTTTTCAACTAATAAATAGTTTGAGTTTTAAATAAAAACTCGAATATGGAACTATTTTTTCTTCTTATCTAGTTTTGTTTGTGCTTTTTTCTCGTCCTCTTTTTGTTTCTTTTGTTCATATAAAGATTCAATTGACATTTTTAATAATAATACTTCATCAGCACCATGCTTTTCCAAGAAACCACTATTAGTAGTAAAATCAAATGGCTCTACTTTAATAGTACCCTTTTCAAGGTCAACTTGTAGTCGTGTTAATTCTTCATCAATAACCTTTATTTGAATATCTTCTTCTACAAGACCATCTAAAATCTCTTCGTTAATAAAAACGATTGCTTGTACACCGTCAGTAATGTATTCTACTTTAACATTCTGCTTTTCAATCTGTACTGGTCTTTTTTTCAAATCATCATTGGCAACCAATCTAAATTCTACCCAACTAGGTATTGATGTGTTATCTAATGCTTTGTTAAACAGGGCTTTTGTTTCATCTGAAACTTCTCTAAAATTTGTCATATAATTGTATTTAAGTTAATAATATTTAATCTTGACATCTCCAATAAAAATCGGAATTACTTGCTAATCCACCTTCTTCTTTTTTTCTTTTTTATTGACTTCGAAATTTTCAACCAATTTTTCGTAAGGAGTTTTAGTTGTTTCTACAACACCATACGTTTCTTCAAATTTCTTTTCTGACTTCTCAATATTTTCTGTTATTTTAGAAATATTGTCTTCATACTTCTCTTTTAATTTTTCAAAATCAACTTTCAGTTTATTGAGTTCACTCTTCATATTTTCTATGATAGCAAGCATTGCCCATTTTTCGTCTTCTTGTTTAATTTCATCCATAATTTCTTTGTTATGTGCTACTTTTTCAACGCTTGAAAGTTCTTCTATTTCTTTATCAGATAGAATTTTCTCACCAGCATCTTTAAGTCTATTTTCGATTGCTTTATTAGGTTCTATAACCTTTTCTGCCTTTTCTTCGATGGTTTTCATATACTCTGTTAGCTCTTCGTCTTTTTTACCAGTTACTAAGGCTTGTTGCATTTTTTTTAGGAAATCACTCATTTTAAATTTTTTCTATTTTTTCACCATTTAATTTTATTACTTCAAAAATCGGTTTCTCAATTTTTTCGTTGTTTTCAGTAATTTCGATTTTTTGAAGGATTCTTTTTCTAAAGTTTTTTATTTTAAAACCATATAACTCACCATATTCGTCATTTATCCAAACTTGCTTTATATTAATTAACTCAACAAATATATCACTTTCTTCTGACAATTCAAAGGTTTTATACTTAGCAGGAATAAAAAATTCCAATACTCTATGTTTTGAGTTTATTTGTTTAACATGTAAAAATTCAGTTAACTGTTCAATTTTATTAATAGCTGTTTCGTTTTCACGTATTACTTTTAATGGGTATTTTTTATTAAGTGCCTTTTCATATTCATTCATAGATTCAAAACCTGTATTAGATTTATCTGTCTTAGTTTCAACAATTTCATTTACTTTGGCAATACCATTTTCAACTGATTTGTTAGTAAACATAAATTCAATTGGGTATGTGTCGTCTGTTGTTACTCTTTCTGTTATTTCATTGCGAATAACATCACCTAATGTTTTACCATAATTTCTACTCTTAGGGTCAAAGAAACCATAATGTTCATACCTTCTTCCAAACTTATCTTTTCTGGTTTTAGATTTTGATTTATCGTCCTTACTTTTAATTATTTTACCGTCTTTATCTCTTTGTATTCTCTTCGCAACCTTACCTATGTTTTTAACTTCATCATCAGTTTTACCGTAGTTATTTAAACCCCACTTAGTTGCTGACATTTCTATTTGTTCTGGTGTAGAATTACGCATGAATTTGTCTGCTTTCTTTAAGATTTCATAATAATCTTTGATTATTTTTTCTTGTCTTATACCACTTAAAATCATTTCAATAAAAGAATTTCTGTGCTGCATTCTAATATTATACTTATTTTTCTCGTTTATGTTGTCTGGTTTTGTTCTAAATATATCGTCTTCACTTCTATATAAAACTAATGATAAACTAATGATAATTTTATACCATACACCAATAAACCATAGGAATATTTTTTCAAAATATTTTTTCATTCTCCAATATTTTTTCTATTTTATTAATATTATTATATTTAATTCTAATTAGTTTTATTTTTTTTCTTTCACAATAATTATTTTTTATTTTATCTGTTTTTTTTAATAAATTAAATGCACCAACACCACCAAACGTATTTATGGGTTTATAATGTTGTATTCCATCAAATTCAATCAATGTGTTATTATTACATAAATAAAAATCAAAAGGTAGTTTATTTTTCTTACCCCTACAGTCCTCAAACGTTTTTTGATATTCAAAAGTAATACCCCTTTCCATTAAAATATTTCTTATTATTTTCTCACCCTTAGACTCTCTACAAATTGGACATCCTTGCCCATTTAAATGCATTGAAGGTGTTTGTTCAAATTCACCATGTTCTGGACAAATAATAATTACTTTTCTTTTGGAATTCAAATAACTAACCTTAGAATAATCATATTTATTGTTATGTATTACCACAGATTCTTTTATGAATACATCTGTCTTTTTTGTATATTCATTACTTTTTATCACATAAGCACATTTTGGACATCCTTGCCCATTTAAATGCATTGAAGGTGTTTGTTCAAATTCACCATGTTCTGGACAAATAATAATTACTTTTCTTTTGGAATTCAAATAACTAACCTTAGAATAATCATATTTATTACCATGTATGTCTTTTGCTTTTTTTATAAAAGAAAAATTTGTTAGAAATTTTTGTTTTCTTGCTTCTTCAATCCCGCAAAATTTACAACCACAACCCAATAAATGTCTATTGGGTGTTTGTTCAAATTCACCATGTTCTGGACAAATAATTTTTACCTTTATTTGACTATGATTATATTTAATCAACGAATAATCATATTTATTACCATGTATGTCTTTTGCTTTTTTTATAAAAAAAATCGTATTTAATCTTTTTCTCATATTTATAAATACTAACTTATTTAAAAAAAAGTTTATTAAAGACTAAAACCTTTCTTAATTTTATTTAAAATCTTTTCCAACATATTTTGTTTATACAATATTCAATTGTTCCATAACTACAGATTCATAAAATTCTGCACGTTTATTAGTAACATTTTTTAGGTTATATTTTTCGGAAAAATCTCTATGTAAATTTTCACCTAATTCTTTACGTAAAACAGGATTAAGAATAAGTTGTTTAAGATACTTATACCAATACTTATCTAAATTCTTTTCCTTTCTTTTATCACCTTTACTATTCGAAGTAGGAATCAATACACAATTCTCCATATGACGACCATCAACATTATAAGGTATCACATCAGTACAAACAACTGGTAATTTACGTGACCAGCATTCAACTTGTTTCAAATTAGAGTTATGGTTTATAATGCCATTACCATTATATTTATGTATATTATCTACTTCCACATCATATACATCATTTGTATTTTCAATAATATCAGTAACTATAATCTCGAAATTTTGTTCTTGAAACCTATTACTATGTGGTTTTTCTGTTAGTAGTTTAAGTTTTTCTTGTTTAATTTCTGAGACAAAACCAATTTCTTTATAAAACATATCCGATGCTGCTCTTGTAAGACGTAAATTATAATAATTTTTCTTATAGCGTTTATTGGGTGCAACATCAATCTTACCTATTATGTCAAATCCAAGTAATAATGTTTGTACTTGTTTCATTAATATTAAACTTTTACTTGTTAATGAAACAAATGAACCATCAGTTGAAACTGTACCATCTGCTTCAAACAAACCACGTAAAAATTCTTTTATCACTGATTTAGGTGATTTAAGAATAAAATGGGGAATTTCAAATACTTTACCATTTTCATTTTTTAGGTTTTCTTGAATACAAATACTTGCCAAATGTTTTGATGTTAAATTTATATCAACACCATATCCTTCTTTACTAATTGTAGTTTTACATCTTTTATCAATTTTGTCATAAATTAATTTTGGATGTAACCCCATTTTATTGGATAATTTAACTATATCTTTCACTACATCATCATATCTTTTATCACATGAAATTCTTAAATAATTTGTTGAAAAATGACCATCACCAATCATATATCCAAAAAATCTACCATAGTCTTCATTGATGGTTATTGATGGCATCATTTCTTTTGTTGCACATTCAAGTGTAATGTCATCAACCCTTTTACTTAACAACATAGGGTAATGAATTTTTTGATATTCAGTTGATTCGAAATCAAAAGATGTTAATTCTATTTTATCTCCAACACCAAATTCAGACATTGGTTTCCATTTATCATCAACAAAAATTCTATGTGTTGGTGTACCTTCTAACTCAACACCAATATTTGTTTTTAATTTTAACGTTTTTTCATTATCATATTTAAAATATGATATAACATCATTATTTAATATTTTCAGGTCATCATATTTATTTTCAACCAAATCTTTTATTTTAATAATACCTTTATTTGTGTTTATTAATGTATCACCAACAACACACTTCATATGATTAAACTCATGGTCTGCTAATGGTGCTATTGCAATGTCAGTTTCATTTAATACTTCTGCATATATATTTGCTTTGCGAGTCCATCTACGTGCAAAATTACCCTCATTCGGATACGTATTACGTTCGTAGTTATTCAACCATTTTATATATTCATCATCTTCAATAATACTATGATTATCAGTAAGGATATTTTCATAAACTAAATATATTGATTGTTCAGAATCAATAGGTCTTTCTTTAGTAGTGAATACTTTATTTCTAAACGCTTCTTTAACATCATTAGGTACTCTTGTCAATACATCTACATTACCTCTTGATTTATTCACAGCATTAACCATATCTTTATCCCAAATACCAATTCTTTGAAGAACCTTTCTAAATTCTTGATTGAATGTAATGTCTGTGGTATTACCTTCTGTATCCCAACCAGCTAATTGTATCTTAAATTTACCTTTGGTTTGTTTATCATTATTTAATCTGGCAATTGCGCCTTTTAATTGTTCAACATCACCTTTATGGCTGGACCCAGCCATATATGTAATACGAACTAATCCGTCAGGGTCTGGTTTCCAATTATTTTTAAATTGTTTCATCCATGTTGGGTCAACAGAGTTAGGCAATACAACCACATTATCTTTACCAGTTACTTTTCTTATTTCTTCCGCAAAATAGTCAGATGTAGTTGTTACATAATCAGCAATTTTTAGGTTATCTAAAATCTCTTCCCATAATCTTCTTTCTTGTGAAATAGAATAATAAGGGTGAGACTTATCTAAGTACCAATAATCATCAATATCCATTACAAGCGTAACATTAGCTTCTTTAAGTTCATTTGCTAATCTTAGCATATTAGGAGTACCACCCACTAATTGTCTGTGATAGTGAATAATATGAAACGATTTCAAATAATCAATAGTTTTAGGATTATTAAAATCCAATTCTGAATTAAATTCAACTCTAAATTTATCCGAATGGTCACGTTCTAATTGAGTAGCTGGGGTTTGTGTACGAAAATAGTTTACACCTGCCGTATCAAAATTTACAAATAATATTTTAATTTTATCGTTATTGTTCATTTAATTTTTATTTAAATATTTCTCAAATTTATTTTTCTTTCTTTTTAAGTATAATGAGGCATCATTATAAATATAGTCATATATTTTCTTTGTATTACCATTTCCACAATAATTTAAACTTCTTATATTATTGTTTCTTTCAGGATGTCTAATTCTTAATTTTGTTTTATTTAACTTACAATTTTCAATTAAAATATCTTGAATTGATAGTATCATATTTTCTGTACCAGTAAAATCAACAGATAATCCATTTTTATAATAATATTGTACTCCACCATCTCCATCAAAATATCCTCTTATAAAATGAGAATATAAATTTTCATTTAACCAATTTGGAAACTTTAACTTAAACGTTTTATTTGGAATAACACCAATATCATTTAACCTATATGACATATATTTTGAATTAATTGTCATTCTATAGGTTAATTTTCTACCACCCTTTCCTTGGTATGTTGATATAGGTTTATTTGTTTTTAACAAATCTTTTAATTCATATAATATATAAGAATCTTCATCACCATTTAACCTTAATGATATTTCAGTCTTTTTTGTTGAATTTGTTCCGTCAGCATATAAAAATCCTAAAAAATATGCTTTTTCTTCACAATCAATAATATCAAAAAAATTTTCATTAAGCATAAATTTTCTTCTTGTTTGAAAATCCTTATGGTGTTTTTTAAAAAGATTCCTTTTTTTTAAAAAATTTCTTAGTGAATATACAGGAATATTATATTTTTTAGATAAATTAATTAAATTTCTATCAACACCATAATTTCTAATAATTTCTTCGTTTAATAATTTATTAGAAAAATAATTATTTCTTTTGGGAATAGAAATACCATATTCATCTAACAATTTACGAATAGTATTTCTTGAAGAATTATATTTTTTTTTAAGTAAAGAAATTTTACCATGTTCAATATAGTCATTAATCATTAAAGTAATCTTGTCTTCCATGTATATGTTGTGTTTATTATAATTTTTTATAATTTATTATAAATACTAAAAAAAACCAAAAGTTTTGGCTAACACTAAAAATTATTATAAAATTTTATTGTTCTGTTTCTGGTGTAGAAATTACTGTTGGATTTATATCCCTTTTCTTTCTATTTATTTTCTTTATTGAAGTATCTTTTTCAACTGCACCATCTATAATTTCCCCTTTTTTTGGTGCTGTTACCTTTGGTGGTTCTGGTTTTTGTTTTTTATAGAAATCATTTTTGGAAACTTCAACGATAGAAATCATACCTTTCATTCTTAATTTGTGAATACTTATTGGTAAATTACCTGCCTCAATGTATGCTTCTGCACCTGAATTTAATTTAAATGATTTTTTTATAAAACCACCAGAATATTCGATTTCAACCATCGAATCTTTTTTTACGTGTCTTTTCGGTAATGAATTGGTAATGTTTTTTATTTTAAAATATCCCATATATGTAAATTTAAATTTAATCTAATCCTTGCACCATGATATCACTATATTTAATTCCATCGTAACCCATTTGACGTGCTTTTTCACTTATCGCTCTGTTCATAATACTTTCAGGTGCTACACCATATTTTTCACCAACCTTCTTAAAATCAACATTTGGAAACCAATATCTTGCCAACACTGCAACTGGATTAGGTTCTCTATGAAAAGAAATTTTCATATCATCCGTATCCAATAAATTATCAAACTCAATATCATATGCTTTATAACCATTATCTGGTTTTAAAGCAAAGAAATTACCTACTTTAGATTTTTCAGTTATAGGTTTTTTTCTATATGCTTTTATTTTTCTTTTTTTTGTGTTTATAACACTATCATCGTGCAAATACCCTCTATCATCATCGTCACCCATCATTTCGCTTTCTAATGCAGCTAAAAATTCAGAAGTGCTAACGCCTGAATCGGGTTCGTTCATTGCATTTATTTGGTCTTGTGCCACAACTTCTTCAATTCCTGTTTGGTTCTCATATTCCCAAATATCTTGTATTTTATTTAAAACCCTTGCAGCATCTTTTACATTCAAATTTACTTGAAATGCGGTAAATGGTTTTTGCTTTGCTATTGCTTTACCTAACCTGTGGTGTCCATCTAAAACTGAATTATCATTAGCACACCACGATGGTTGAATATTATCGTCTGCAATATCGGAAATCTTTTCCAAAGAAACAAGTCCTTGGAGTGGTTTAAATTCACTTGCAGGTAATTTTATTTTACGATAACCAATACCATCATCATTTAGTTTATTTAAAACGTATGTGAAGGGTGCAGAAATCTGAGGAAGCCATTTTGGTTTGTAACGTAAATCTATCATAATAAATATCGTATTTTTTTATAAATACTCTGGATTGTGAATTTTATCCTGTGCTCTCTATGAATTCAATATCTTTTACAGGTATTTTTTCAGGTGTATCATATGATTTACTTCTGGCTCTATGTGTATAAACATAAAAACCATTCTTATCTGCACCCAAACTTATACCATCTGTTTTAGGTGATTTATTTTTTAATTCTTCTGGTATTGATATCCCCTTAACAAAACCACCTTCCTTATATTCACCAATACCGTATTGTAGTATTTTCTCCTTCATTTCTTTAGGAATATTCTTGGATGCTTTTAAAGATTCTGTTGGTGATTTACCCTCTGTAATTATTTTATAAATTTCTTCATATATCAATGTTTTAATGCTGTTGACTGTTTCCAATAATCGTATTGAACCATTATCAACAGCATAAACATTAATTCGAACTACGTCAGCTAGTTCATCCCTTAATGGGAGTAAAATTTTAAATTCTTTCTCTCTATCATCATAAACATCAACTTCCTTTACATTAGGAAATTTTTGTAAGAAACGTTTAATTCTTAAATCCTTATCTTTATCAGCACCACTATTGGCCGAGATTTCATCTACTTTTATATTATATTTTTGTAATATCTTCTCGATAGCTGGTATGATTTTAGTAACTCTAGCAGTAAGAATTACCACATACGTATCTGGCCTTGCCATATCCGCATTTAATCTCCTTACAGTATCGGGAAATACTTTTATGTCAAATACATCTAAATTTAAACTCTCAGGTATGCCCCACCATCCTTCATGTGAGTATGCCTTACCAGTTTTCTGTTTCCATATTTCTCTACCAGTATCTGGCATCGGTGAATCAACCAATGTACCATCAAAATCGTAAAATGCTATTCTTGTTATCATCATCAAAATTAAATTTATTATTTTACCAAGGTACTTCAACCACCTCACCAGTTAATTCTAAACCAAAAGCAATTGATTTCCAATTTGTTATTTTATTAGAATCATAGGGTTTACCACCATTTTTTCTATTAATAGCAATAGTAATGTGTGGTATTTCAGTAACACTAGGAACAACAGTTTCTACACCAACTGCCATTGTTTTATCATTATATCCTACTGTTCTTACTTTTAATAATACTTTTTCACCTAAATATTTTTCCCATTCAGGTTTTATTTTTCCCATATTAATAGTCATATGATGTGCTATTTTTTCCCAACCATTAGGAATATTACCAGCAAGATTCGCAAGCAACATTGACCTAGAACTTTCATCCAAAACCACTGCACTATATGTAATGTTTCTTTTTTTATTTTTCATTTCAGATTCATTAAGAGAAGAACTATTTTGCTTAACAAAGTTTAAAAGTTCTTCTCTATTATTATTTAATCTATCATTATATATGTTTCTTATTATTTCATTTAGTATAACACCCCTATTTTTTGGTGGTATATTCATTGCAATTAAATCATTACCATTAATCTCTAACTCACCAACATTCAATGGGTACTTAGGTGACTTCAATTCTTTAACCGCTACTTGCAATTCCTGTGGTAATATCTTACTGTCTAAAGTTTGCGGAGCAGTTTTTGCCATTAAATTCACCACCAATCTATTCTTGGGTTTATTATTACTAACGTTTTTAAATGCTGTTTCCAAAGCTAATATTTCACGATAAACTGGACTTCCTGTTGATTTTTCAGTCATAAACGTGTTTATAAATAACCCAGAAGGGCTTTGAGCATTACTTGTTAATAAGTAAAAGTATTCTCCAAGTGTTTTAACTGCTTCAAAAGGATTTCTATCAAAAGTAGATTGTTTTGGTTCGAAACCAAATAATTCTTTAAATATTTTACTATCCTTTAATAGTTGAGCACCTTTTCTTTTATCACCATTCTTATCAATAATTTTCATAATTTCACCCAAACTTCTCTCCTTCGCCATTTTGCTGATATTACCAGCATTGGCTTGAATCAACTTCATAGTTTCTGGTTCAATGTCATAGGAAAATCTAGCTGCGAACTGAATCATACGCATCATACGTAATGGGTCGTCAATAAACGCTTGTGAATTAGTCATAGACATGACTTTATTCTTAATATCTTCAAGACCATTTAATGGGTCTATGAAACTACCTGTGTTTATATTGATTGCCATAGAGTTTATTTTAGCATCCCTACGAGTCAAATCTTGCTCAATTGGTAAGTTTTCATCACTACTTACATCAAAATCTTTGTGACCACCACCAGTTGCTTGTTCAGTTCTAGGTAACCCTATATCGTAATCAAGACCATCTTGTTTATTAATAAACTTAATAACACTAAACGATTCACCTTCTAAATTAGCTCTACCAAAATTTCTAAGTATGTTAAGCAGCTTTTCAAATGGTATTAGTCTAACCACCAAATCAATATCTTTATTTGGTTTACCCAATAAAATATCACGTACTATACCACCAACAGCATATACCTCACCTCCTTGACTCATAATTGCTTTCATAAAAGGTTTATTTCTCATTTCTTCAATAAATTGAGTTATTTTTGGATTCTCATTTATATTCATTTCACCTTCATCAAGTAATTTTTGTCTCACAGGAAACTGTGTTTGATTTTTATTTTTATCTGAAAACACTAACAAATCGCTTTTCACTACTATTGGTTTTTTAAATTTATGTACATATTTTTTACCTTCACCCTTTTTCACATAAGCAATTGTCATGTGTGGATGATAATCTTTATACGTAAGGGTTGCAGGAAAGGTTTCAACTTGTTTACGTAATTTTAACACTTCTGCTGTTGGACGTACATCTATCTTAACAACATCAAAATTAGGATTCTCAAACATAGAAATACCCTCTAATTCTACTTCAATGGGTTCTTTTATGTTTTCTATAACATCTTTAAAACTATCTGCCGTGATTTCTTTATGGAAACCATAAAGAATGGTAATATGGGGTTCATCTTCTTTTCCGAATGTTCCTGAACCATCATCATATAAATCTTCGTCCTTAATCTTACCAATAATACTATCCCATTTTGGAATATCAAAGTATGCCATTAACCAACCGTAGTTAATTTTTTCTTCTTTTAAGATTCCTTTTATTGCCTCAGTAATTATGTTTTTAACATTGATAGACTCACTAAATATTTCTTTATTTATTTTAGCATAATCTTTCATTAAAATTGCTGCAATTGCATTTGCTTCATTTTCAACTTCCGAACCAACACTATTATCCATATCACGATTATCCAACTGTTGTTTCTTATGTACCAACTCATGTGCCAACGTTCTAAGAATATCTGCTGTCAATCTTTGGTGTACAGACACCTCAATTTTATCCAAATCACCATAAAACGTACCTAATGATGCTTTTTCTTTACTATATTCATCACCATCTACAAAAACTATTTCAGGTGCTACTTCAAGACCAATTCTCTTCGTTGCCCAATTAATAAAATGTTGAATAACACTTTCTTTATTAGAACTCATTTCTTCATTCATTGATGGTGAAACAATTTTTCTATTGTAATCACTAATCTTTTTATATGGAAAAGATAACTTAGGATTAATCATTTTAGCTCTATCTAAAAATGTATGAAATATTAAATTCGATTCTTCCTGAGATAACCCAAATTTGTCTAAAATTGATGTGTCTGCATCATGACCATATAAAAATTGTGATTCTCCAACCATAAATTGGTTGGTGCATCCTTCTCTATGAACAGTTATAAATTCAACGGGTGGTTTTTTCCACCATTCATCGACAGATTTTAAAACACCTAAATGATTTAACTCTTCAATCATATTATCATGTAACAAATCATCTTCACTATTAGTTTGAACATACAGATTCCCTTTATTATCTATAATTCCTCTAACATCACATTTAAACCCTTTTAAATTTTTTGGGTTTTTTATAATATAGTTAGGAATATTATCATACCTTGTAATATCAGCAACAACATTTTCTTGATTTAAAATATCATATTGTTTGTTAAATTCTTGTTCTTCATCAGGCATAACCCCTCTATTTTGTAAGAATTTATCACCAACACCTTCTTCAACACCCATTTCAGATAATTCTGTTATTTTTTTATGTGGAAACTCTAATTTAGGATTTATTTTTTTTGCTAAATCTAAAAATCTATCAAAATATTTTCTATTTTCTATTTTTTCTGGACTCATACTATACCATTCGTTAGATTCACCAACCATGAATTCATTAGTACAACCGTTTCTTTGTACTGTTACAAAATTCTCTGGTAATTTAAGCCACCATTGGTATTGTTGTACTAATAATTTTTCATCAATTAAAGCATCGACTAAATTTATATGTGTAAACCATTTTTGGTCACTTCTTGATGCAACATATAAATTTCCTTTACTATCAATAACACCCCTTACATCACATTGTAAATTATATATATTTTTAGGATTTTTTATTAAAAAATTATCTTTCTGTTCTGGATATGTTTTTAAATTAGTAATGATATTTTCTTGTGCTGCATAATATTCTTTGTTGAATTCATCTTCTTCATCAGGCATAATCCCTCTGTTTTGTAAGAACTTATCACCAACACCTTCTTCGACACCTTTATTAATTTCACCGTCACTTATCACATAATATATTATTCCACCATCTTTAATTGTTCTTTTAACTGGAATACCATTTTTCTGTAATCCCTTTTCAATAAACATTTGATTTATATTTGCACGTCTTTGGTCTTCCGCATTATCCTTTTTAGGAATATAAGAAACCATGTTAACAGTTCCATATAATTCTGCTGCTTTTTTATATGCTGCTTTTGTTGCTAACGCAACAGTAGATAATATTTTTAATGGTTCACCTGTATTAAGTGTTGGATAATTATCTGGTATATTTTTACTGAATCTATTTTTAACATTATCTTTATGTGTTGCTGGTGTCCCATCACGCATTTTTTCATGATACTCTCGTAGTGTATAACTAACCGACATAACTAACATATTTAATGGCATTTCACTATAAAAGAAAGACTTGTCTGGTTCACTTAAAGTTTCGTTATTAAGAAAATATCTTTTAGGTAATACATTAAAAGCTGTTTGAATTACATATTCACCACCATCATTAGTTGTAAATGAAAACTCCACACCTTCTTTTGTTACTAAATCAACAGTTAATCTATATGGTTCAATGTTTGCTTCACCAATTTCATTTAGGTTTTCTTGCTCATACAATCCATTAACATATTCTATCTCTTGATTAGTTGAGAAATAGTTACCATCCCAATATAATTTATCTGCATCAATATACACATTCATTATTACTGGTTTACCTCTACCCATTAACATATTACCATATGTTGTTGCGGTTTTTTCGTCTGTAGAAAAATAACTACCAGCTAAAAATTTATTAGATTTTAATATTTTTTTGTAATTTGCTGGTGTTGTTCCGTGCCACACACTAACGAATTTCTTACCGTCTCTTTCTACAACAGGCATGTTTTTTTCAGCCGCAATCTTCAAAGTCATATCACTAATATACCCTTCTGCTACATTAACAGTATTTGGTTTATGTGAGTGCCCATCTTGTAATTTTTTATATGATACAGCACCAGTATCACCCTGACTACATGGTTCAGAAGTACCATCTGCCTTACCACCCAACATACAAGATTTTTTAATGACAGGTTCTGTCATTTTAGGCATCCAAGATTTAATTCTTTCTTCGAACACAAACGTTGCATCTGGTTTTCTTCTTATTTGTGAATATGCTTTACCTATGTTTGTGAATGTTGGTTTACCTTTCTTTTCAATATTACCATTCATATAATATAATGCAGCTTCACCATTAATTCCAATTAACACAGCGTCTTGTTTGTTTTTTTTACCCAAATCAATTATCCAATTCTTAAATGTTTCGGATGTCATAAATTCTGGTCTAGGAATAAAAAATGATTGTTCTCTAACTGGTACAGTACCTTGTTGACCTGTTGATAATTCTTCCCAATGACCTATTAGTGGAGTAAAACCAGCTTTTTTTGCTTGTAATTCTCTTGACAAAGTATCGTTTGCTATTTTGTTTTGAGCAAGAGTATTTTCATTTCTATTTGCCGACATTATAGCAAAATCACCTTTCATGTGATTGGTCAATCGGTTAATACCTGCTTCGTCTATTTCTTCTTTATTAGTTCCAACAAAATCAAAACCAACATATTCATTATCATTGAATTCAATACTCCCCAATTCCTCAATACTACCATCTTTACTAATAAGAAAAGCATTCTTATTTTCACCAACAATAAATGCTTCTTGTTCAAATTTATCAGATATTTTTTTCATTAATCTAATAAATTGACCGTTATCCAACCTATCAGGTTTTTTTACGATGTAAGATTGTTCTTGTGTGCTTGTATTACCATCCCATTCACCAATTCCAATAACATATTCAAAATCTCCTTTATTAAAAAAATCACCTAAAATTTTACTGTTTTTATTATTTTTTTTGTTGTTGCTTAAACTATGTGGTGAAATAATACCAAATACACTACTAATAATATTCATAAGACCATCCAACTCATTTTTATTAATCAAAGTTTGGTCTTCATCTACTAATTCATCATCTGAACCATTTTGAGTCATATATAATGATGTACCATCTTCCATAACATATTTATCAGATTCGGGTGATGCATCTGACACAAAATTATATTCTAAATCTTCACTAACCAAACCAAATCTCTTTAAGAAATCTTGTAGTTTCATTAAATTATTATAATATTTAACGTCATCATTTGCCGTTTCTAAACCCTTTTGATAATTCTGAACATTAATCAGATAGTTTCTATATAAGTCAGAAATATGACTATTTAAATCACCACGCAAATTATCAAAATTTTCAATATAACTAATGGCACTATTTAATACCTTTTCAGGAATATTTGTATAGTCTTCTGTATATTCATTTAAATTTTCTCCAAATGTAAATGCTTTACCAATAGGTAAATCCATTTTATTAGTACCAACCAAACTATCAGCCAATCCTTCGTCTAATGTTTTAATTAAAAGAGAAGGGTCGTTTTCGTATGGTACAAAACCGTAATCACTGTATAATTTATTTAAAAATTTTGTATATTCTTTACCTTGTGTAATATCTGGTTCAAGTACTATTGTTTTTTTACCATGTGTTCTGGCAAATTCTTCAATATCACTCATTAACTCTTTGAAGTGTCCTTGTCCTTTGTCAAATACTTCCAAATGAGATACAAACAAATCGTTTTGGTCTGGTGCTAATCTTTCATCATAGTCAAACCAACCGATGTCGGATTCAATTTTTGCTTCATATACCAAACCATCACCAACACTTTGAAGCATAATAGCAAAACCACCATAACCACCATCATATAATTCTCTACCCACTACGAAGTTAGTTAATTCATCTTCCATGTTGGTGTCTCTCAACTCATTTACTTCACCCTCATTCCACCTACTTGGTTTTTCATAATTAGCAGCCCATACATTATGAGTTAACCCATAATCAGTCATAACCACTTCTGGTTGACCATCACGAATAACCTCACCATATGAAGATATTCTACCTAAATCCCCATCTGGTAAATCATAAGTATTCATTAAATCCATAATACTTACAGCAAATTCATTTTCCCATAGTTCTGCATCCCTTTCAGGTGATACATTTGCTGGAATATATCCACCAAAACGTCTTGGCTTATTTGAACGATACATATGACCCAACCATTGTGCAAGTTCTTGTATTTTAACACCTGTTAATTGAAAAAATCGATTAGGTGTTATTTTTTTTGCTCTTTCTGAAACCAACCATAGGTTATTTTTATCAGCATCAAAAACTTCTGCCACAGAATCTTTGGCATAATAATCATTCATACCCATGTTTCTCTCTACTTCATTTTGGGCAATACCCTTTGGATTTGCTGCTAATTTTAACACTTTTGTTGAGTCTATACCATAGACGTGTCTACCTGAACCAGAGGCTATTTTTTGTAGTGTTTGGTCTGCATACTTTTTTCTTGCTGCAAACGAATTTAAGTTTTCAAATTCCTTAATATTAAATTGACCCGCATTTTCATTCATAGTCCATATTTCTCTATTAATCACATTATTGATTGTATTTTCATTTAAATCTAACTCTCTACTTGTGCTTGATTCTTGTAAATCCATATTTTTTTAATAAAAAAACCACAGCAGAAACTACTGTGGTTAAACTGCTATAAACATAAATACTAATTAATTTTCAGTTTTTGCTGCTTGTGCTTTTTTACGGTCACTTAACATTTTTATTGTGTCAATTACAATTTTTTGTATCAAATCTCTGTTTTCATCCAATGTTTTTTTAATTCTTTCAATCGAATACATTTCCATTACTGCATTCTTCATTGCTTGTTCTACAATAACACCCATATTTTCATTTATAAAGTTATTTATAGCACTACCTACTTGTTCTGTGATTAACCCATTTTGTGGTACTTGAGTACCACCACGTTCAGACATTAATTGTGCTACTTGTTGTTCACTAAGCATACCAAACTGATTTGGTTGTGGTCGCTGTGGTTGAGCACCTGTTCTATATTGGTCATACAAACTATTTATTTGTGAATCAAATCTATTGTCTCTTTCATCATATCCCTCATTCACTGGTTGTGGATTATATTGTGATGATTGTTTAGGTGTATTGACATGTGCTAATAAATTAGGGTCTACATATTTACCACTGTGTTCAGCAGGTACTCTACCATTAACAACTTTGTCAGATACCTTTTCAACAATTTTAATTTTTTCAGACGCTTTTGTAGGGACACCATTGTTTCTTGAATGTAATAATTCATTTAAAAATGAATCTCTATTCTGTTTTTTTTGCTCTGGGGTAGCACCCACTTCATGTCTTCTTTTACTTATTTGTTCTTTAATGATATTTAAATCTATTTTATTATTTCCCATGTTTCTATAAATTTCTATAAAATTTTATTTTTTTTTATAAATACTACAAAATTAGGAATAATTATTAATTATCTTAATTTTTGTTGTAATTGATTGATTTTATTCTCAAAATCTCTTTTGCTTTTCATGAAATCAACTCTAGTATTTCCAAAATATTTATCTTTTAGATTTTGTAAATTACCCACAACTCTATCCTTATATGTAGCATTATTTTTTGGATTATCTCTAACCCAATCGTATTTACCGTCTGGTCTACTAACTAATATCCAATTACCTAATTTTTCTTTTTGTGAACCAGCATCACGACCTGTAATATGTCTATTTGCATTAAGAATAGCATTTTTCAGCACCATTTCTTTATTAGCAGTATCCATTTTAAAGTTTTGTGTTTGCTTATCAAATACAGATGCATCTGTTTTAACTGGTATTTTGGTATTACCAGCTTTAATACTAGGTTGGTCACTTGGATTAGCGGAAGCAATTATACTAACCATGTCACTATCATTTGATTTATAACCTGCTGTTGCTTGTGCTTCTTTAGGGTCAAATCTTTTATCGGTAAATTTGATTTCTTTTATTCCATCTACTCGAAACATTCTCCAACCAGGACCGATACCATTAACATCATAAATATTGTATTTATCATTACCACCTTTAGGCCAGTTCATTCTACCTCTTTTGTGCATTGACTCAGAAGAACCAGCTTGTTGCCAACCCCTTAAAACCATATTTCCACTATCTGCATGTGTACCAAGTACAAAAGGTTCAACAGTGCGCCATCCTCTTGCATCAGTATTAGAACCTTCATAACGAATTTTAATTATTTCATTATTATTAATTGCATCCACCAAGTCCGTTCTACTAACATATTCCTTTAGTAGTTGACGAAAATTATTAATTTTTTCGAAGAGTAATATGTCTTCGGTTTTATGCATTATCTATGTTATATGGATTGTTAAGGTTGTATTTATTTCTAGCTTGTGATTGAAATCTTTTTGCTATGTCAGTATTATTACCAACACCACTATTAGTTTGACCTTTACCCTTTGCATCACCATCAGAAAGTGCATTTTTATGCCCACTCACATATTCATCATCCAAGTTATATTCATTACGTGCTAATTCTCTATTACGATAATCTACACTTATTCTTGATAAGTTACTTGGTGTATCATTTTTGTTTTGTCCTGCTGCCATTGTTTTTTCTTTTTAAATATAAAAGTTATTCTTATAAATACTACTCATATTCTTTAAGAGTAATATTAATATAATCCATCAGATTTGGCACTGTATCAAGAAATCCAATTTCTTTAATACCAAACCATCCATACCCTTGGTTTTCGTCATCTAATTTTATGTTGAATGGGTCACCATCATATTTACCAACGAATATATGTTCTACTGAATCCACTTTACGTTGCATTACACATCTTTCAATCAATGCATTAATTACTAACCCTGTTTCTTCTTTAATTTCTCTCTTACAAGCATCCATAGGGTCTTCACCCTTTTCAACACCACCACCAACCAACCCCCATTTGTTGGGCATCCACTGGTCAGGAAACGAAGAACGTTTTAACAATAAAAATCTTTTTTCTGGATTAAAAATTACTGCTAATGCGTTTTTAATTAAACTTTCAATATTTTTTTCTTTTTCATCTGTTTCATGGATATCAACTATTCCATTAGATGCTTTCAAATTCTCAGTATCACTTGCAGTTTCGATTGAACTATTAGTTTTCTTTGAAATATCCGTACTACTTCTTTCCGAACCCAAAATACTGTTAACCCAACTTAACATTTCATTACCACCAGATGCTTCATATTTTGCATCATCACCTGTAGCAGGGTCATAGTTTTCTAAATCATGCTTTAGTCGTTTTAATTCAGAATACGACACCATACCACCCTTTAATAAATTTTTTGGACGTTTATTATCACTATTTGGATTTTTCATAACCCAAGCGTTTAGTCTCATTATTATTGGTGTTGGAATTCTATAATAATTGCCGTATAAATTACTATTCATTATAAATATATTTTATTGTTCCACAATCATAAATACGAAAATATCCCATATCCAACATTATTTCATGTTCATTTTTATTAATTATATCTTTTCCCATTTTTTTTAAATTATCTTTTCTAAATCCAAACCTGTGATATCTTTTAGTCCCATTTTTATTAAAATATGAATAACTCGGTTTATTTGTTTTTGTTTTCTTAAACTTTAAAGTTAAATATAGTTCACCATTTGAATATCTTCTATCGGCAAAACTTACCACTTCACCATAATTAAAATTTAAAATAAAAAAGTTAAATAACTTAGACGCTCCACCAATAACACTTGTGTTTAATTTATTACAATATCTATTTAATTCATAAGATAATTCATTATTACTTATTGTTTTGCGTGATTTGGTAAAAGTCATTAGTGAAATCAATTCATTTTCATAAAACAAACCAATTTTATATTTTGACCCAACATATCCTTGTATGTGATTATTATCAAGAAAATTTCGTATTAAGTCATTATCGTTAATTTCTTTAATAATTGTTTTTCTACCATAAATTTTATTTATATTTAATCCAAATTTATTTCTTAACATGGATTTAACAATCATTTGTTTATGTATCCATTCATCTTCAAAAATATGAATTAAATTTATTCCTTGTTTTTTACATTCTTCCGTTTTATTAAGATGATAATTTTTATCTTTAAATAGTTCTGAATGCCAATACAACCCATTAAATTCGATTGCTAAGTTATGCTCAGGAAAATACATATCTAATTCTTTTCCATTTAGAATTGTTCTATCATTTTTTATTATATTAGTTATTTTAAGTTCATTTTCAATAAAACAAAAAATTTCTCTTTCAGAAATAGATATAAATTTACCACAATTCATGCAACCATACCCCTTTAAGTGAGAATGTGGTGTTTGTTCAAACTTTCCATGTTCTGGACAAGTAATTATTACATTACTATAGGAATTAACGTATTTAACTAATGAGTAATCATATTTATTATTGTGTTTTTCGTTTGCCCGTAAAACAAAAGTTTCTAATCCCAATGACAATGAATCATTTTTACATTTTGGACATCCAGTTCCTAATAAATGGTCACTCGGTGTTTGCATAAAATACCCATGTTTTAAACAACCAATATTTATTTTTGTATTTGAATCTAAATATTTAGTTTTTGAATAATCATACTTGTCACCATGTATTCTTTTTGCTTTTATAATATATTGGGGATTATTATACTTTCTATTTTTACTTCTTAGTTCAATTCCACATTTTTTACACCCTGCTCCTTGTAAATGGCTATTGGCTTCTTGTTCAAACTCTCCATGAATTTGGCATATTATTTTTAATGATAAATTATTACCATAATATTTTGTTTTAGAATAATCATATTTATCACCATGTATTTTCTTAGCCTTTTCTATAAAATCAATGGTTGTTAGTTTATTGTTATTACTTCTTTTTTCATATGAACATTTAACACATCCAGAGTTATAATGCCCCATCGGTGTCTGTTCAAAAATACCATGGTTAGGACAAATTATTTTTACTTTGGTTTTAGTGTCAACATATTTAACTAAAGAATAATCATATTTATCACCATGTATTTTCTTAGCCTTTTCTATAAAATCAATGGTTGTTAATGTGTTTTTACAATTAGGACAACCAGATTTACGGTTTATATGATTTCCCGGTGTCTGTTCAAAAACACCATGCTCAGGACAAATTATTTTTATTTTTGTGTGATTATTAACATATTCAACCAATGAGTAATCGTATTTATCACCATTAATTTTCTTTGCTTTTTCAATGAAACCAATTAAACCACATATTTTTGTCATTTTTTCTTCTTTACTTCAAGTAAATCCATTAGCTTGCCCAAATCATTAGACGGTAGTTTTGACAATAAATCAGCAACCTTTTCCATTCTCTGAGTCATATCTTTTTTATTTTTCTTGACTATTGTATTATCTGTTTTTTTCTTGGTTATTTTATCTTCAACAACCTTAGATTCAGATACAATCCCTTCACCAATTTGCATTTCATCTAATGTAGCTTCAAGATGTGGTTTAATAACATTCATTACTTTCCATGCTAATTCTTCTGAACCCAATTCATCCATTAATTCAAGAACCACTGGTGGTATTTCTTTTTGTTCTGCTTCATAAAAATAAAAACCAAATCTTCCGAGAAAATCGTTCTTAAAATTTTGTCCATGAACTGCTACGTTATAATCTGTGGTATGACTTGCTTCTGATTCTTTGTTTCCACCTGTTTGTGGTAAATCATCAGTACCAATAATATTACCATCATCGTCAATTATTTCTTGTATTTTCTTTTTAGTAATATTCATAATTATACTTTTTTATATAAATACTATAAAAAATGGGGATTTTAAAAATCCCCATCATCTATATTCAAATATTCTACATCTTCCACCACATTCGAATGCTCTGTCACAAAATCATCAAAAGCTAATTTAGACTTGGGTGCTTCGTTATACAATCTTTCTTCTGTATATTCATCAGGAATACCCCATTTCTTTTTAAAAGCAGTGAATAATTGTTTTCTTTCTTCTTTTGCATTAAGATATTCTTTTTGTTTATCATCTAACAAATCACTATCCTGTACTCTAAGTTTTTCTAATTTAACCTCCATTTCTATTTCACTTTGTGATTTTGGAACTGATACATTTTCACGTAATATTTCAATATGTTCACCATTATGATAGCCAATACTAAATATATGATTAGTTATTTCTCGATATGTTTTGGTAATGTTAGCATTTTTAAATAAAACATAATCACCCTTACCATATTTATCATTAACAGATTTTAATCTAGGTTTTCCAGATTTTTCCATTTGGTCTGAAAGATATTTTAATGCATTATTATATATTTCAGGTGTTAATATTCCATGTTTTTCATCATCAACGGTTTTAAAACCATTCCAAACCATATATGGGTCATAACCATATCTATTCCAAAAGATAATTTCTTTTCTTTCTAAATGCATTGATTCATCAAAATCATCTAAATCGAAATTTCTCAATTGCATTTGTTCTTTTGTGAATGTTTCCTTCTTCAATTCTCTGATTTTAATTTTCTTACCAGAAGCATCTTCGGTTGTTTTAACAACAATTTTAACTAAAATATTTTTTTGTACATCCACATCAAAACCATCCAAAAGTACTTTAACACGTGTGTTAAAAGCATCAAGATATTTTTCAACATTATAATTACCCTTCAAATCAGGATTTTCTTCTAAATCTTTAATGTCAATCAATTTTGCTCTGAATATCATTTCACCAGTTATTGGGTCTTTCTTAACATCACCGTGTGATTTACGTTCACCTATGTTAATATGATACAACATCGAATCTAATTCAGGTTCTGGTGGCATCCATACATCAACAGCAGTTAATATTTCAACCTCAGAATATTTTTCAATATCTTTCTTCTTAATCTTATCTGATGCAAGTAATTCATCAAACTTTTGTTTAAAAATTTCTCTAGCTTTTGTAAGACGGTCAGCAACTATGAGTTCCATATGTGCTTGACTTGCTTTTTGCTTACCAGTTTTATCCTTACCACGATTCAAATATTGTTTAATGGTTCTTTTCATTTTATTTTTAGAAGCCATTTTTTTCAACGGTATTTGCATATAGTAAATATCTTCGGCATATTGATAGTAATATTCTACGAATTCAGCACCTTTACCATTCAAAATTAATTCAAACCCCTTTTCAATGAAGTCTTCAATGTATTCAGACATGGTTTTAGATTTAATTGTATTACCAGTAAGTTTAACCTTATTTTTTATTTTACCTGTTTTCTTATCTTTATCTTCAATAAGCAAAGCATAGTTAATTCTTGAAAGGTTAAGACAAGCTAAAAACTCACCATCGTTATCGACAGAAATGAAACACTTTGTAGATGTATTATGACATAATATACCCCCAATTCCAGAAACAAATGTTTCATCTTCTGTTGAAATATCATATACATACGTATTTTGATATTTATTAATTATTTTATTATTTGATACAATATTTGTTTTTATATTAGACGATATAAAATTTCTATATTTTTCATTATATTCTTTATCAAATCTAAAATTAATAAAACTTTCTTTGTCTTTTCTTGTTGATACTCGAAATTCAACATCAATGCTATTTAATAAGTAAGCAATTCCTGCCATTCCTATATATGTCTTATTACCAAACCCATCAACATCAAAAAGAGACAAATAATATCCATCGCCATCAAACGAACCCCTTAAAAACGCTCTTTTTATATCATCACCCGAATTTAAAATAGTTTTTGGTATTCTTTTTTCTCTATATGTAGTATAAAATATGTTTGAATATTTTTTTGACAACTCACTATCAAAGCAGGTGAGTTCAAATAATTCTTTAACATTGTTTGATTTTCTTTGACTTTCTTTTCTTGATTTTATTTTGGAATGAACTTTATATTTTTTTTCTAAAATATTTTTAGCTTGTTTGAGTAATTCAACATCAGTATTTGAAATTTTCCAAGATTTTCTAATTAAATTACTTTCTTTCCCTGATTTTAATTTAATGTTATTTCTTTTTGAAAATACAGAACTTCCATCAGCAAAGAAAAACCCAAACAACCAAGCCTCTTCAATATCTACACTAACATTACCACTAAATTTAGGTATATTAACAACATCAATATTATCATATTTTTTTATGTTTTTTGGTTTTATCTCAATATTGTTTTGAAAAATCGAATGGTCCTCAGTAACATTTATTAATCTGTCTTTTGTTTCTATTCTATGAATAGCTTTGTTTGTTTTATGTTTAAAAACATAATTAACTTTAGACCAACCACTTTTTGTTAATACCTTATAATTTTTTTCTGAGAAATCTCTTTCTTTTGTTAAATCCAAATCATCTGAATTATCATTAAACATTTCACAAATAGGTATTATATCTATTTCATTATTACTGTCTAATATATAGATAGGACTATCATACGTTACAGATTCTTCTTCATGTTTGGTTTCTATTTCAATATTAAACTTCTCGATTAATGCTGATACACCAATCTTACCATTATATTTCCATGCTTCTTCTATTTTAACCATACCCCTAACCTTTGTAACACCTTCTTCGGTAACTATTAGATTTGTATAATCTGGAATACCAAAGTTAACACCATCAGTTACAGCCAATAATGCCTCACAACCAAATTGTTTAAACCAAGTAATAACATGACGTAAATAAATTCTTCCTGTACAAGTAATACGTGCTGCACAAGTATTATCAGACCAGTTAAATGCGAATGCAGAACCCAAAGCACCAAATAATGAGTTGTTCAATATCTTAATTGGTAACTGTTTGGTTTTATACATTTTACGTTCTTCATTAGTAAATGAATTATTAATGTATTTATCATATGTTTCATGGTCGATTGTTTCCATTAATGAAATTTCCTCTTCTAATAAACTATCACCATTTGCAAGTTTCTTATAGATGTTACGAATGGTTGTCATATATGTAAGCATCTTCTCAATTACACCTGTAATATCAAACATTGGGAATACACCCCAAGTAAGTTGAATCATTGGATATAGCGAGGCAAAGTCAATCTTGACCAATCTGTTCGTCCATCCTTTTTTATAACAACGTGCCAAACCACCCGAAAAGTTTTCAGCAACATCTGGTTGAGGTATTGCCAAATTGTTTTCGTAACTCCATGCTGTCATTAATAGATTCCAAACAGCAGCATTACCCATAGTAGATACACGTGCAAAATTAGTAGGAACTAATTTAGCTAATAAGAATGACGATTGATTATAAAGATTATCCACTTGTTCAGTTTCCCAAAGGTCGTCAAGCAAATATCTTCTTAAAATGTCTTTACCCTCAATAAAATTGATAACTGGTTTTTCTGATTCATCGTCAATGAATAGTCGAATAACATTTGTTCTAAACCATTTAACAAATTCGTCATCTTCTTTTAAGAAAGCATTTCTATATGTAATATAATCAACCTCTGATAAATCGGGTTTATTTTGTTGCAATAATAACAATTTACTAGCAATTTCTTGATGTTTTTCAGGTACTTGAATATAGTTGTTGTTAAATGGGTTAATTATATGTATTTTATTATTACGCCACATTTTACCAATAAAATCACCCTCTATGTACATACGATTTTCTTTGGCAATACCTTCGAATTTAGCCACGTACTTTAACTTAGTGTTTTTCAAATCAGTGTTTACAGCAGCAGTTCTTTTAGCAGCATGTTGTGTGTCAATTACATTATAACCCCACATGATTGTTGAAACATAATCTTCTTTGGTGTTACCTACTTTTAACGTTGCGTTTTTATTACGTCTGTACTGAATTTTTTCGTTACGACTTGTAGGTATTTTCTTCCAATCAATATTAAGATATTCCTTACTACCTCTACCAAATAAATAATAAAAGTCAAAATTTTCAGAGTTGTAACCAGTAATTACAGCAGGTTCAATTACTTTAATTATGTTAAAAAAATCTTGTATTAATCTACGTTCAGAATCATCATCGTCCAGTTTATCAGCTTCTAACACAATTTCAAAACCTCTATTATCTCTTACACCAATGGCAAAGACACGTGAAATTTCAGGTCTTAAACCAGTTGTCTCAATATCGAAGGTTAGTCTATGAACATCTTTATATTCTTCAAGACCTTTAAATAATCTAATACCAGTGGAAATAAAGAATTGTTCGTCTGGTTTAGGTATGTTAAATAAATGCATAAATCTATATGCATACCTACTACTTTTCTTATCTTGTATAGGATTACCATCAGCACCGTATTTTTTTTCATATGGATACATACCACCCTGTTGGAAGAAATTGAATATATCGTTAATAGTACCAGTGGTTGTTACTTTATATTTATATCCATTTTCTAATCTTGGTTGATTACCAGTTTTCATTTTGGTAATACTAATACCATATTTTAACATCATAGATGATTGTAACCCTTTGTCACCACCATATAACTGATAACCCTCTGCTTTTAAATCTTTTATATATATGAATGGAGTAAACGGTATCATTTCAATCCACGACTCACCGTTTGGTTTTTGAAAGAAGCAAGTTGCTTCTTTTTTGTCACGACTTACCTCTACGTTTACAAGGTATTTAACTTCTGTGTTGTGACCTTCAAGGAAATTTTGTATTTCCTTAATTATTATTTCTTTTTGATTTATATTACTCATGTGGATTATTTAAATAATTTCAATTTTTTTATTTTGTCATAGTATTTGTAGTATCCGTATTCAAAATAAAATTTATTTTCAACTATAATATCTTCAACATACACTGGAAATATACCACAAAACCATAGTGCTGTAACTATGTTATTTGATATTATTTCACATTTATCGCCAAAGCTATCGAAGTTTACCGTAAAATCCAAGTAAATCAATTGTTGTGGTTCATAAAGAATTTCTTTAAGGGTTTCAATACATTTTAATCTTATAAGATTTTTAATGCTGTCCGTCTTAACTTTCTTATTCATCAACATCATTACTTCTAATACTATAGACCCTAAAGGGTTTTCATTATAACTAATTTGTCTTCCCATATTTATTTCCTATCATTTTCATTACTTCACCCATTACCGATTCAGATACATTAGAAACATAGTCCTCATTATCCATTACTTTATTAATTTGTGCTCTCTTTGCCTCAATTGAATTGAACACATATTCATCAATTGTGTTTAAGTATATTAAAGAATATGCGTTAACCACATCTTTCTGCCCTATTCTGTGGCAGTTATGAACACTACTTAGCCCAACAACAAAAGAACTATCATCTTCCACCTCCAAATCATAAACCCTTTCATCCTGCCTTTTTGGTTTGTATTTAAATATTTCTTGAATGGGATATAAACCATTCCCATTATCGTTTATCATTAGTGTTTTCCTTTTGATTTTATCTTGTAATGAATATTCAAAAGACCAACATTTTGCCATTTCATTATATTTTAATGTTGATGAATTACCTAACATATTTTCCAATAAAACTAACTGGTATGATAAAAATCGTGATACTGTACTTGCTTGTTGAGTATTTTTTCTTTTATATCCATCAGCACCATAATATCCATCCAAAAAAGATTTTATCTTACCCCTTTCCAAATGAAAAATAAAATCAGGTATTTTTTTGTTCTCAGCACGTTTTCCAAACCAATTTTCAAAATTAACCGTCAGTTCTTTACTATAGACATAACAGCTACACCTATTATGGTTAGGTTCTAATCGTTCTCCATAGTTATCTATATTGAATTCTCTTTTTAAAACGTTTATGCATTTTTTAACTGTCTCATATTCTTTAATAAGACCACAAATAGAAACATCATTATCAGATACCCAACCATCACCAACAAACCTACCAAAAACATACAACAATTCATCGGTTAAACTAATATTTTTATTTATTTTAATTAATCTATTAGGGGTTTTGTTATTTATTTTATGTTCTAAAACATTAAACTTTTTCGTATAGTTGTTAACATTTAATTTAGAAAAAACCATATAATGTTTAAATATATTTAAATCTTTTGCTTCTGTCCATTCATAGCAATTAGTATTAATATTATATACATAGATTTTATGGTCACCAGTACATCTAAGTGGTTTGTGGAAACCATGATATTTAATATCATAAAACTCCTTCTTTTTTTCTATTTTATTTTTTGTGTTAATTACAGACTTCCAGTTACCCTTATGTGTATATACTAAATCACCAATATTTACATTCTCTATTGGTGTGTATCCTTCCTTTGTTAAAACCAACTCTCCTTTTAATACACACCTATCTATTACTTGGTCAAACTCACCAACCGAATATGGCAATGACAACACAAAGATTCTATTAGCTGCTGTTAACGTTAAACCATAATTACAAGTTTGTATTGAACCTAAAAATATTTGTATTTTACCCATAGAGTCTTGGAATTCTCTTACCATTTCCGCTCTGTCTTCTACAGCATAATCACCAGTATGAAGACAAGCAATATCTTTATAGTGTTCTTTCAACTCACCCAATGAATCTTTAAAATAATCAACTATAACTACCTTCTGTCCTTCTTCGAGTAATCTATCTATAAACTCAACTATTGCTGCTGTTTTTAATGAAGAAGTATATTGTCTTAAACGCAACATAATAGTTAACATATTTTCAGATTCTTCGGCAATAAACTCATTGGCAACACCCGCCTCTATTTCATCATATAAGGCTTGCTCCTTGGGGTTTAGCTCTAGTATAATCTTCTGATATATCTTATCAGGTAAGTCCTTTAGAACATCTGCTTTCCGCTTCCTATGGGTATATGGAGAAATGTTATTATATAGTTCTTCTAACTTTGCCATATTTGGTTGAGTAGTCCAGCCACCAAAAGCAGCAGGGTCATAACCCATCCCACAATAATACTCATAGAAATGTCTTTTTGTTGGAAATTCTATCGGAGATATTTGATTAAGCACCGTATATAATTCCTGCACTCTATTAGGCATTGGAGTACCAGATAAAAATACCTTACTAACATTCCCATTTCTAAATATTTTTTCATTAAAAATTCTTTTAAAATTTTTAAACGTATTTGATTTAGTGTTTTTAACTTTGTGCGATTCATCACAAATCAAGCAATCAATAACATCAATACCAAGTTTTTTGAACTTAGTATTCATTTTCCTTGTATCGCTTGGGTTAAAATATTCGTAGTTTACTATTATATATTTGGCCTCTTCAATACTATATTGATTCTTTTTCCAATTTACTATATGTGCTTTTGAGTTAGTGAATTTATTTACTTCATTATAAAAATTAAATTTTAATGAATTAGGTGTTATAACAAATACTTTTGAAAAGTCATTCATTTCAACATACGCAATACTTTGAATGGTTTTTCCAAGACCCATCTCGTGTGAAAGCAGTACATTTCTAGCCTCATTTATAAATAATACACCACCAATTTGGTAATCGTATAGTTTTATTCCCTCTTTTAAATTTTTATGTACTTTTTCAAGATAATTTAACCCGTTTTTATCTAAATGTTCTTTTAATTTTATCCAATGCTCTTTTTTTACTATTAGTTCTTTTAATAGTCTTTCTTTTTCCCTTTGTTCATCATCAATTTTTCGTATTTGTTCTGAAAATACTAATCTACCTACATCGCTACCAAAATCAAATTTTATTTTATTTGAACCCTTATACATTTTAATTAATGTATACAATCCTTTGGTGGTTATCTCCCAACAACGATAGTCTTGTAAATATTTTCTTTGCTCTTTAGGCAATAGTGTTACTCTTCCGTATAACTGGTCGTTATAAGGAAATGATACACGATATTTAGCTTGCTTGCTAATACGTTCACAGGTCACCGTAAAGATATAATTATCCATAGGTGCAAATGTAAATAAAATTTATTGGAGTTGCAATTAAACTACGTCCGTTTTAGTAATAGAATCTTCAATTATGATAGATATTTGTCCATCCACAGGCATTTTTATCTTACCACAGTTGTTTCCTAAAAAATCTATAGCAAATTCACCTGCAAATCTACCACCCTTTGAGGTTTGTTTAACCGATAGTTGGTATGTTAAGGTATATGTTTTTTCATCTGGGTATTCAGGTCGGTTATTATTTATAACCAATTCTGCCTCAACGTTTGCTATCTTATATAAACCAGTATTTTCATCTATCATTGAAAATGTAACGGCTACATCTTCAAGCATTTCATGAGTAATGTCATATTTTTCTAATAGACGTTGTTTTAATGGATACTTAATTTTTGGTAAAGTACTATTCTTTTTAATAAAAAAGTTTAGATTGTTATATATTGGATATGTTTGCATATTTAAAATTAAATTTAACTATTATTTTCTAATAGAATTATTCTTTGTTCAAGTTCCTTTATTTTTTCAAGTAATATTGGAACTAATTGTTTATAATCAACAGTTTTATATTTATTTCCATCTGTACCAGTATAATTTTCATTAACGATTAACGGAAATGTGTTTTCAACTTCCTGTGCTAAAACACCATATGCTTTTTTACCTTCATTAGGTGTTAAATTATTATATTCAAATCGTACCCCACTAAAACCACCTAAATTAATACCATTTATTGGTTCTATACATGTTTTTAATCTACAATCTGATGGACTTGCATATGCAACAGCACGAACTTTCTTACTTGTTGCATCCCATGTTAATACTGAATCACTTGCAGCACCAGTTGCTGGCGTACTCCATATTGCTAAATTACTTACTACACCAAAATTGTCAAACCCTGATGATGTTATATTAATATTATTACCACCAATAATAGTAGTACCTGTGTTTGAAGCAGCAATACTATTATCATTACCACCTAATATTGCAGTATTATTGCCAAGTGCACCACCATTAGATACTAAACCATTTGAATTTTGAAATATAAATGAGTTAAAACCACCAGCACAGTTAGGTTCAAAACCATCTAATGAAAATCCACCTGCAAAAGAAAAATTACCATTTGCTTCACTATTACCAAATGCAAATGAATTATTACCTGTTGCAAGAGAATAACTAAATGCTACTGAATAATTACCCTCTGCACAAGCATTCTTCCCTAATGCTATTGATGTATTACCAGATGCATGAGCAGCATGACCCAATGCAATTGAGTACTCACCATATGATTTAGCAAAAGTTCCCAATGCAATTGATGCATTTCCTACTGAACATGATTTATAACCACCAGCCATAGAATAATTACCACTTGCCTCTAAATAATCTTCTGACCCAACATAACCACCATTACCCCATGCTACCGAACCATTACCAGTTGCACAAGTATATATACCTGTTGCAAATGAATTATTACCTGTTGCTGTTGTTCCCGTACCAAATGAAATACCAAAGTTATTTGTATTAACATTAGTATTACCAGTAAGTGAACCACCCAATACTACATTAGTACCATTTGTTGTTAATCCATTATTAGCCGTAGTTATTCCACCACCTCCACCACCTAATGATGAATTTAATTTAACTTTCTTGTCTGTATTATCCCAAACTAATGCACTTGTACATGTAGAAGTTGCTGGTGTATTAAATATTGCTAATTTATTGACTGCTGTTGTACCTGAATGTATAAAATTATTTAATGTTAAATTATAACCTAAAGCTATTGCACAATCAGCACCGTTATTTATATTAGAACCCATTGCCATTGAGGTAATACCAGTAGATATAACACCATTTCTACCCATTGCAAATGATGTGTTATTTCCTATAATACAAGATGAACCACTTACATTACCCATTGCAAATGATGTGTTATTTCCTATAATACAAGATGAATTACATATATTACCCATTGCTAATGAACCAAAACCTGTTGAAACAATACAAGATGTATTACATACATTACCCATTGCAAATGAACCAATATTAGTTACACAAATTCTGGATGTATTTACAGCATTACCTATTGCTAAAGTACCATAACCAAAAGAACAAATAGACGAACCAGAAATAGCACGACCTCTTGCTATTGAACCACCACCATTTGATTGAATAGATGAACCAATAGATACTCTACCCATTGCTTGTGTACCATAACCATTTGATTGAATAGATGAACTACTAGAAGCACTACCTATTGCTTGTGAACCAGTACCATTTGCATGAATAGATGAATTACAAAATGCAAATCCAATTGCTTGTGAACCCCAATCAAACGACCCAATACTTCCAGAACAACTAGCATAACCCATTGCTTGTGTACCAGTAACATTTGCACAAATAGTAGAACCAGAAAATGCAGTACCCATTGCCATTGAACCAACACCACATGATATTACACATGAGTTATGTACCCCACCACCCATTGCTTGTGTACCAATACCATTTGCACAAATAATTGATGAATTAAATCCATAACCCATTGCTTGTGAACCAATACCATTTGCACAAATAATTGATGAATTAAATCCATAACCCATTGCTTGTGAACCAACACCATTTGAATGAATACAAGATGTACTTTTACCAACACCTATTGCTACTGAACCATTACCATTAGCAACAACACTACCATAACCTATTGCTACTGAATTACATGTAGATGTTACTCCTGAACCAAAACCTATACCAAAATTACTTGTATTAATGTTAGTATTACCTGTTAATGTTCCACCTAATACTATTTCACCACCACCATTTATTGATAATCCATTATCAACAGCAGATATGCCACCAGAACCACCAGAAATTGTAATTACATCACCAGCTTGAGTTAATTGTATATTACTTCCACCTGAAATGGTGTAGAAACGTAAATTATTACCCGTTGTTTTATCTTTAAAGATGGCACATGCACCACCAACATTTTCACCAGATAATTCTGAGCCTATAAGATTTAATGTACTTCTATTCATTTTTCTTTTTTATATAAATACTTCTAAATAAACATAATTACATTATACTTATCTTTATTATCTATTTAATAGACATACATATTAGACGATTTATCCCATTAAAGATTTACGTAAACTCCTTGATACATATAATCCTTGTATTGTTGTTTCCATATTATACATCATAAATGGAAATGCTGGTAACTGACCAATTGAACCACCCCATTTTAACCCTTCATATGCTGGTATATTCATAGTACTAGAATATTTATGCCCTACCACATTTAAGTACATATCTTGTAGCTTTTTTTCTTGGTAAAAAATATTTGCCATACTTAGTCCAACTTCTGGCAATCTTACAATATCAACACCACCATTATTTACCCATGAATCCAATTCTGTTTTTCCTGATGTTGATGGGTCTGTAGAGTGTCTTGGATAACTTAATGTGTGTTTCTCATTATATGACATTAATATGTATTTAATATAATTAATTTTATTATAAAAACATTTTTAAATCAAATAATTTTTATAACATCATAGTTTTCTATTTTTCTTTAAAAAAAGAAACCCCAACTATTAACTTGAGGTTATCTTTATATTAAATTTTTCATCTTTACTGTATAAAATAAGTTATAATTCGCTAACCATATACAAAATTAAATACTTATCAAAGCATTAATTATTTCTTTTGTATCAAACAAATTAACTGTGTTATATGGAAATTGTTGTATTTGTCCAGATATATCGAATTTTTCTACATATGAATATTTATTAAATTCATTAACAACTTTTACATTAGGTAATATATTCTTATGCATATCATATCCAAACACTTCTGGTTTATTTGCTATCCAAGTAACAACAGAAGGTAAACCTAATGCTGCTGCTGCGTGTTGTGAGAAACTATCAATAAATAATCTTTTTTTACTTAATGTAAAAACAGCATATAATTCTCTATGTGGCAAAATCAAAGGTTCAACGTTTTTTAATTGTGGCTGGTCTTCTCTTCTAATATGTAATATTCTGTATGATTTAGCATAATAATTTACTAATCCTTGTGCTATCTCAATAGGCATATCCCTTGCCCAAGATTTCTTAGAATATTGTTGGTTTGAACCACCATGTGTTTGAAGTAACATGATTGGTCTACCATCTGGTTTAATTTTATCTCTTGCTATTTCAATTTCTCTTGGATTTAAGTATATTTTAGGTTCTTCACCATCAAAAGGAATACCATATAAATCACACCAAGTTTTAACCAAATGTTTTCTTTGCATTATATGGTCTTCTGTATGATATGGGTCTATTCTAAAAACTTTAGTATCATCAAACATAAATTCATCATAAAAATATGGCATTTGACCAAAATTATACACTCTGTAAACATCGGGATTAAAAAAGAATGGTGCATCATATGCGGTAACAACAATAATTTTATGATTGGGGTATTGTTTTTTTATTGCTCTTATTACTGCTGTTGACATAATTGATTTTCCCATACCACCTTGGATTTCGAATATTATATACGGACCATTTCCATTTCTTTGTTTATTTAAAATTTTTTCCATTTCTTCTGTAATTTTCATAATCATTTTTATAATTTATAAGACAATAGTTTTTCAATTTCATCAAATAAGGTATATGATATTCTTATCATATTAATATTATTTTCTTTTGCAAAATTATTTTTAATTTTATCGTTTTTTTGAATTTTACTTAAATTATTTTTACCACCAAAATTGTTTTTTTCGTTAAAATGTTGAATACCGTCATATTCTATTAAAATATTTTTTTCAGGTAAATAAAAATCAAAAGGTAATACTTTTTTATTTTTACAATCCTTAAATGTTTTTTGAAATTCAAATTTAATATTATTTAATTCTAACCAATTTCTTATTTTTCTTTCACCTTTAGATTCTCTACAAATAGGACAACCACAACCGTTTAGATGATGGTCTAATCTTTGTTTAAAGATACCATGTTTATTACAAACAATTTCAATACAATTCTTTGCATTAGAAAACATAATAAGAGAATAATCATATTTATTATTATGTATTTTATTTGCAGATTTAATAAATTCACTTGTGGTTAATTTTTTATTTTTTCCACATTTGGGGCAACCATAACCGTTTAAATGGTCATTGGCTATTTGTTCAAATTCACCATGCTCTTTACAAATAATTTTTATTTTTGTTTTAGAAATAACATAATCAACTAAAGAGTAATCATACTTTTCAGAATGTATTTGTTTTGCTTTATTTATAAACCATGACGTATTTTTTCTATTAGAAAGATTTTTTTTAATAATCCCACATTTAGGACAGCCTTGACCCTTTAAATGATTTTTTGGTGTTTGTTCAAACTCTCCATGTTCTTTACAAAGAATTTTTATTTTAGAATAACTATTTTTATATACAACCAAAGAATAATCATATTTATCACCTTGTATCAAATTTGCTTTTTTAGAAAAATCTTCTTTAGTAATTCGTTTATTCATAATTATCTTTTATTTATTACTGAATATTTATTTATAAATTCGGTTATGTCTTTAAATCTATTTTTTTCAATTTGATTCATATAATCTTCTTTATAAATTGTCATATCTCTTGGTTTTGGTTTTGTTAGTTTTCCTTCTTTTATTTTATGTAATGAATGTGGTGCAAAACCATGCATTAAGTCATGTTCAACAATACTTTGTTTAATATTTTCAAAATCGTGTTCGAAACTATCTATTTCTAATCTACCATATATTCCTTTTAACATTTCTTTAGGATATGTTAATAAATCATCATAAGGTACAATAATTAATCGAGATTCCTCACCTCTGTAGATAATTTCACGTAATAATAATAAAGGCATCCCAAAAACACCATCATCTTTAATAAAATTTTCTGCTCTACCAATAGTTGACTGTTCATTTAACCAATTACCATTATCACCGTGATTAGTTAATGTGCTTTGTCTATTCTTTTTTTCTATTGATATACAGCAATCAACTACATGTCTAACAGGATAAATAAATTTAACCTTCATTCCAAAAATTTCATCCAATAAATCTAATTGGCCTGACCAACTACGATTTTTATCAATTGGAGTGATGTTGTTAATTAATTCTTCATTATAAAAACCCATCATCATACCACGTAATAACCCTTTTATTCTAGGATAAACATATTCTTCTGTGTTTGATTTGTAAATATCGCTACTACGCCAGTTATCTCTTAAATTGATAACACTACCAATTAATCCAGAAGTTGGTGTACCGTGTAATTTTGGATTTTGATTTAGAATGTTCATTAATAATGTCGTTCCTGCTCTTGGAAAACCAGACATAAAAAATATAGGTTGTTTATTCATATTTATAAAAATTTATAGTTTTATATAAATAGTTATAAAATTTTTAAAAGTTAGGTTTTTATATAAAAAAAAAAAGGAGAAATTTTCGAATCTCCTTTTTATGTAAACCCATTCATTAATTTATGAATGATAACGTCCACCATTCAGTTCCATCAAATACAATTTCAAATGCACCGTAGTTGGTATTAATAGTAGCAGTGCTTGCACCATCAATATTATTACCGTTACCATCAATTGTAATATTATTTGTTAATCCATTACCATTGTCCTTAATCTTATATGCTTGTCCTGTTGCAGGAGCAGCAGGAAGAGTAAATGTTATTGCTGAACTTGTTGTATCAACAACAACCACATATTCATTCGTTGTCCCTGTTGCGTTTGCTGATATTCCACTTATCGTGTAAATATTGTTATTTCCACCTCCACCTAATGAACTATTTAATTTTACTTTCTTATCAGTATTATCCCAAACTAAAGCAGATGTACAGGTAGATGTTGTAGGTGTATTAAATATCGCTAATTTGTTAACAGCAGTTGTACCTGAATATAAATTATTTGGTAAAGTTAAATTATAACCTAATGCAATACCACAGTTAGCACGGTTAACTATATTAGAACCCATTGCCATTGAAGTAATACCAGTAGATATAACATTATTACCACCCATCGCAAATGAAGTGTTATTTGCAATAATGTTAGTTGAATTACATGCATTACCAGCAGCTATTGAACCATTACCACATGAAAGAATACTAGATGTAATACACGCAGAACCCATTGCTATTGAACCAGTACCGATTGCACAAATATTAGATGTATTACATACATTACCCATTGCTTGTGAACCAATACCTAATGAATAAATAGTTCCTACACAACGTGCATAACCTATTGCTTGTGAACCTTTACCTTTTGAATAAATACACGACCCAAAACGTGAATAACCCATTGCTATTGAACCAGTATCAAACGCAAAAATACATGATGAAGAAAGAGAGACACCTATTGCTTGTGAACCATTAAGTCTACTCCAAATAGTTGAACTAATACATGCATTACCAGCAGCTATTGAACCATTACCCATTGTCAAAATACATGAATTATTACATGCATTACCCATTGCTTGTGAACCTCTACCAGATGAATGAATACATGATGAAAAACTCGCATAACCCATTGCTTGTGAACCAAGAGCCGTTGAACAAATTGTTCCTGAACAACGCACATAACCTGTTGCTCGTGAACCAGCACCAGATGACGTTATAGTTGAATTTATATTTGTAACACCAATAGCCACTGAATTATTACTCGCTGTTAAACCAGTACCACTACCCATCGCGATACCAAAATTATTTGTATTAATTTTAGTATTACCTGTTAAAGTACCACCTAATACTACATTACTGCCATTTGTTGTTAATCCATTATTTGCAGTAGATATACCACCTCCACCACCTAATGAACTATTTAATTTTACTTTCTTATCTGCTGCATCCCAAACTAATGCTGATACACAAGAAGAAGTTGCAGGCGTATTAAATATCGCTAATTTGTTAACAGCAGTTGTACCTGAATATAAATTATTTGGTAAAGTTAAATTATAACCTAATGCAATACCACAGTTAGCACCGTTAAATATATTTGAACCAAATGAGAATGATGTTTGACCTGTAGAATTAATGCCGTTTTTACCAAATGCAAATGATGTGTTACATGATATGATATTATTATTATCAGTAAAACCCATTGCAAATGAAGCATTACCTGTTGCACAAATAATACCTAAACTAGTTGATTTACCCATTGCTATTGCACCACTACCTTTGGTTCTAATATTACCACCACCACACGCAAACCCCATAGCTATTGAACCCCCACCAATGCCTACAAATTCACTACATTCTGAAAAAATTAAACCATTGTTTACATTACCTATTGCAAGTGAACCTCTAGCCGAAGAACAAATAGTGCCACAATTAGTATTATATCCGATTGCTACTGAACCATGACATGTCGATATTGTATTACCTGAGTTTGTACTATTACCTATTGATAATGAACCGATACCAGTTGAAGAAATATTACCATTTGTGTCGGCATTACCCATAGCTAATGAGCCACTACCTGTTGAAGAAATATTACCATTTGTGTCGGCATTACCCATTGCT
>Ga0210043_1000298_pt1 | contig 53115 bp, 80 predicted proteins | sample CryGeymet201501t_FD_183990 | JGI IMG/M metagenome (GOLD analysis project Ga0210043, IMG submission 183990) | Groundwater microbial communities from Crystal Geyser aquifers in Utah, USA - Crystal Geyser metaG 2015-01t (SPAdes) (version 2) | ecosystem: Environmental > Aquatic > Deep subsurface >... | reverse complement strand
GTTAAACAACATAGGAATCTCTTCGAAAGACCAATACGGAAACATTTTAAGGTAATACGAAGAATCGTCTTTATAACCGCCGACTAGTAATGTGCTACGTGGATCGGTTTCAGCACCAGCGTTTGTGGCTTTGGCGTAAACTTCAGATACCCACTTGTTATCATTATACATATAATCCCGAAGCGGAAGAATAGTAATACGACTCATAACAGATACTGGTGGTTTATCTACCCAACTTGGGTTTAAATCTTCTCCGAAGAATTCTCGAATAGCCCGTTCGGTTACAGTCTTCCGCGTTTCATATGACCACGGGTTTTTCAAATCAGGTGGTCTATTAGCAGATCCTATGAAAAGAATAAGATGGTCTGCTTTACTTAGTGCGATTTTGATAGATTCTAGATGTGCCTCATGAATAGGCTGAAATCTACCAATATAAATGGCGTGCTTGTACGACATATGTTAACCTCTCTGGTTTATTTGTTATTCAAACCACTCTCTGCGGTTCTATAAATATAAGTATAACTTATTGTTAGATTTTACTCTAATATACTATCCTACGTTCCACTGTTTAATTGCGTTTGCATCTACATCATATAACGATACACCAGATGCACCACTGCCAATTGAAAGACTACCGTTGTATTCATACGCCCCGAATAAATAAACGCCTTTAACCTTACCGTTTAAGTCGGCATTTACCGCTTTGAAATAATAGTATTCGTTTGTTCCAAGATCTTTAAGCTTTTTGTTTTTTTCAGCACCTTGCCAGTCGTACTTTGTTTTTTTCATTGCAGTATCAAATTCTTCAGTCGCAACTCCTAAAAATATAACAGGAAACGTATCTTGGCTGTAATTAAAATGATGTGCTGTATTTCGTTCACGCATCATATAAACCGTGTTTTTCTTTAGGCTTCCGGGTCTAACATTTTTACCAGTTAAATCCGCTACTGCGCGCTTTGCGTCACTTGGGTTACCTCGTTCATTTGCAGTAATAGCCGCAATTTTGGTTATACTAGCGGCAGCCAATTCATTCATTTGAATTCTGTCAACTTCTCTAGATATCCCCCTGCTAATAGATTCTAAAAATAAGTGTTTCTTATCCATTATAATGTTACCCGATTATTTATGATACCAATCTCACACATATAAATATAATCTGTTATTCAATTTCACTCAGTTTTAGATCAAAAGTTTCCGTAAATAACGAACTTTTTATCATATCAAATGACGGCTTTTCTTTGAATTCAAACCAATCTTTTTCAGGCGGTACCAAGAAAGAGCCGTATTTTCTACCGTGATATTCCAATCCCGTAACAGCCTTGGGTGACATCATTATAAGTTTGTCTGTTGTGGATTTACCGGTTAACTCTTTGTGAGAAAACTCAGTTCTTGCCTGATCGTTAACAGAGTTTCTAAAACAGTCGCGGCTTCTCCACAGAAAATAATTAGCAACCTCATCCTCAGATGGTACGTTCCACGCACGGGCATCAAAGAACCCAGGAATATGTGATGTAGATTCCTGGTTGAAGTACCATGTAAATATAGACGATAACACGGATGTTAATTTTTGAACCTTACCACCAAAGTATTGATTTGATTCTTCCCGTTCAAACCCTCCAAAAAGAAACGATGCTTCATCCGAATGGGTCTCCACGGCTATAACCTGTTGTGATTCTTTGATAACGCCCTCAACTCCCCGCTTCATAGCACGTGAAAACCTCGTATCAAACGGTCTATTAAAGTTCGATGCCTTGACGTATTTACTAAACGATTTACCGTCTATTCGAACAAGAATGGGTTCGTTAGAGTTAAGTACTACTTGACTGGACCGCTCGTAATACTTCATACGATCCCCAAGTTCCATATCCAACTTATTTTCCATCGCGCCACCCAATCAATTCATCATATGAATGAAATACTGGTATGCCGTTACTCTTTGCAAGTTCAACCTCAGCATCCACACCAGACGATGCTCCAGGAAGTCTAAATACGACATCACATTTTAATAACCAAATAGACGTATACTCAACCCAAAAACTATAATCATGATTAAAACGTTTATTCCAATAATGAACTAGCAATGGATTGAACGGAACAAATCCAAAATAAGACAATGTTTCCGATGCCTGTATAGAGATATCAACATTCCAATCTTCATTACCCGTATACGGAGTTGATATGAAGACTGTTATTAATTTGTCCATCTTATTATTGTATTGTTTTATGTTCTGGGCGCAATGTCTTCCAAACATGAACTGATGGATCCTTACCGTCTAAGATAGCAAACCTAGCGGACGTTGGCTGTTTACCATATTGGGTATAGTTAATGGCTGTCTGTTTTCTGTCATCCGCAACCGTGTGTATGCGGTAATCTACATATGCTTCGTACATCAACTTATGATAATCTCTTAGCATTTCTGTTGATACGTCTACAACCCACGGTAAAAATTCTTCCGGTATAGTTGAGCACAATTCTTCGTACGTACCATTGACGAGAGACTCCCATATAGATACACTAGACAATCCGAACACAATTCGGTGCAAACGTACATAGTCCTCCATCTTTACCTTCACGCGAAATCCGCTTTCGAATTTGATTACAAACCCTTCAAAGTTGGACTCGTTATAAGTAGACAATTCATCTATCTTTAGATCAAACTTACGTGGAACTGGAAACGTACTGTTTGGGCCAATCTCAACACCAGTCTTTGTATGAATAGACCCTAGTGATACAAGTTTATTGTCACCACCGTAATCCACTACAATTCGATTTTGTGCATATACGACCTCAAACAAATGAGTATACGAATCATCTAGATCGTCATAAGAATAACCACCCGATTTGAACATCTCTTTCGCAAGAACTACTTGGTCGGACGTGAACGATCCCCTGGTTGCCCAAATCCACTCACCCTTATAATTGAATAGAATTCCAAGTGAACCGTCAAGTTTCTCCCACACAGTATACTTTTCATCAACAGGTATTTCACCATCTTGATGTTCTGTTAGATTAAAGAACTTTGAAAATGGTCTAGCAACTATTTCGTACGTATCAGTATCAATTACTAAACCGCGTGCAGACAACGTAAACTCATCCCACAGACGGCCGTATTGAACCGCCTGTGTGTAGTTCAATATAAGTAAATTTGGATGGTCTGGGTGATACTGAGAACGTATCATACCATCTGAAATATACCTTTCTACTAGTTCTGGAGTAATAGTAATCATATACTTATAATACGAACGTGCATCACTAATAAAAAACTATTTATATGAAATTCACGTGAATATATCTGGCTATACCATCTCTGTATCTTTTTCACAATACGCGTCTATACGAGATTTCATCATACGTACTAAATTCGGTATAGTAGTAGCACCAGTGTCTACGAAATCATCAAGCACCATCGCTGAATTTGACTTATAAACCCGCACATGCTTTGTGTAAGTATCTACCGGGGTTATATTAATAATAAACCCGCGGTATGATTTGTTGCTCCCGCGTTTCATCTAATGTTTGTATATTACGATTGACGGATTGTTCTAAGAACTTCGTGAGATACGTTAGAAATAACTTTTTGCTCCTTGGCGTCCTTTGCGTTTTCCATAAGCGTTTCTAGAATATCTTTTACTCTAGTTTCAATGTGATTTATAACTTGTTGTTGCGTCATTATTTTGTTTCCGTTTGTTAATAAAAGTTCGTCTATCTGCTCTTGGTATTCTATAGCAGATTTAATTTCATCAATACCATCTAACCCAAACGCGCGCCTTGGGTTTCCACACATATAACATGAACAGGGTTTTAAGTTATTATAGTTCTCAATAGCCCACTGCTCTAGGTCGGGTTGCAACCAAATATGCTTAACCATGTCCAGTGCGCGTTTCTTCTTAACCTGGGCCGTATGCCGCCTATAACGTAGCCCCTTCATAATCTTGTTTTTAGATGTGTGAGCCGATGGAGGGATTCGAACCCCCGACCCTCTCATTACAAGTGAGAAGCTCTGACCAGACTGAGCTACATCGGCGTAGTGTGTTAGTATAAATATACAGAACGTTTAGAATCGCTGAATCTAAAGTTTCTGCACGCATTCTTTGATTGTTCTTTTTTCTTTGATTTAACGATTCTGGTACCGAATCTGCCATCAAAAGCACCGTCTCGGATCATATCAACCCGGCGATTTCCTTTAAACGATTTGTGAGTTTTTGTTTTCATTACACTTCACTGACAAGTTTGGTTCCAAAATGTATATCCCGTTCAACCGGAAGTCCAAATGGCCCAGTAACACTTTCTAATTCATCAAGTGAGAAATACCCCCACTCAGTTTCCATACCAACAACTAACCCAAATGCTAATCGACGCACTGGATCGTATTCAGTCATATACCACGTCCACCCCGAATCGGGTGTAAAAAACTTTGCAGTGATTTTCCTTTCCAGTGTTGGAACATTCTCCGTCTCATATAAATTCGGAGTAATCTTTTCAACTTCTTTCGTAATAAGTTTCATTTGATGTCGTACTGATTATGTTATATACCCATCATCAACAATATCAATATACAACAAAACTTTTAAAATGTAAACTCCTTCACGAAAAATTCACACAATAAATAAATTTACTAGTATTCTGATCTAAAAGTTGATCAAAATTTTGTATTATTGTATGAATTATTTTAAAAACCTAAACCGGACCTTAATATAGTTTATATGCATGTCCTTTAAAAGTGACAATTTGTTCTTTTCCAGTTTTAAGCCATTTTAACAGTACCACTTTAGCAACAGGATCTTTCATCATTTCTTTAAACAATTTACTACGATAAGCTTTCATATAAAAAATAATTCTCAGTTGGAATACCGATTCGTCACCAACCCTACCCTCGCAAAACGGTCTTATTATATCCGTTCGTTAAAAGATTAAACTAACCACTTGGGTGTGCGATTTTATCGATCGTCTAATTACACTATCTTGAATTACGCGTACTCTTGGAGGGAATCGAACCCCCACGCCCTCGCGGACATCAGATCCTAAGTCTGACGCGTCTACCAATTCCGCCACAAGAGCATGTAATGTACCCGGTGAGGGATTCGAACCCCCGACATTCTGCGTGTAAAACAGATGTTCTCCCTCTGAACTAACCGGGTGTATGTCCTCACGGTAGGAATCGAACCTACATGTGACCAAAATTAACCTTTCAACCGCGTATCAGACGGAGGGTGTACGTGAGGATTTTATTATACTTTTAGAATTACTTCAAACTCTATATCCGGGTATTGTTCCCGCATTTTATATAAATATTCTACTAACTCCTTTTCTTCATCTTTATTAAAAAACCCGATATTGGTGTAGTGCTCCGTCCTAACAGGGCGTACAACTTCTCGTACAACTCTAGGTAACTTTAAAAGATCCCTAACCAATCCGTGCGCTCGAACAACAATCGCGTTATCCAGATCTTTGCCAGCCATAACCAACTCTTTTGGTTTTATCGCAATACTTTTAGTCATATGATGTTATATTATTTGGGCGGTAGGTGTAAGATTCGAACTTACGGAACCCGTCTTAGGGGTTCTCAGCCTTTCCAAGACTGTGCATTTGACCGCTCTGCCAACCTACCAATTATCCCGTCTGTGAATTGTATTATTCAGACAGCCACAGTCGTGATTTTCATGAACTTGGGGTACCGGAGATTCTTTTGGGACTTTAAGAACATATTTAACTCCGCAATATAACTGTCCACTTTCAGCAAGGTTCCACATTCTTTGGTTATATTCAATGAACTCGCATTTTGTGTATCCGTATGGGGCAGCGTATTTCTTATAATATGCTCCCAGACGGTGTAATGCGAATTGTACGGTATTTCTATCCAATTAATTTCTTGTTCTATAACAATGTGTTGAGTTTGGGTACGCGTTACTTCATTTATTACACACACATTATTAACAAGTACTTGAGCACTTGTATTTAATGTTGTAAAAAACGTAAGTAATATAACCGAACAAAACACCTTTTTAAGTTGTTTCATCTTCTTTTTATCTATTATTTTTTTTAACTATTACTTGTTTTGAGAAAACTCAACGGTATCTATAATACCATTAAAATTTGAGTCAACATCGGATAACATTTGTACGGACCATACTGATAATACTAAGTATGCCACCAGTAAGATGGCATCTAGAGTAACCGATATTGTACCGGTTTTATTGTCGTTTTGCAACATTTATTTATTAAGTTAATGTGTTTACTATACATATAGTACATAGTATTAATCACAATGGCGCCCTAACTGTAGATTTCTAACACAATCTTCTAATTTAGCTACCCGCTCTTTACTAGGGATACTGCTTCGGATCATATTGTGCTCATTACTAAGCATTTCCCGTAAAATATACGCATCGTTAGTAGTAAATCGATTTTCTTTAAAGATAGCGACATCCTTATCCAACGAAAGTACGAGCATAACTAACCATACTAATAGCGGTAAAACTACTATAGTAGTAAGCCTTATCAACCATTCGAAAAGTATTTTAGTATCAACTTTATTATCTGTGTTATTAGAATCCATCTGCGCTTCTCTATTAATACATGTGTACACACTAATAAATATAACCGACAGACACTTTGGAATATCTTATTAATCAGCAGCAGTTATTTGAGATATGAATACCTCAAGCTGTAATGTATTATCGTATATAGCCGAAACACGTAAACTTGCAGGCACATAATACCCGTTTTTATGGATATATCTAATGTCGTGACGATATGTTTTAATATCTAAGGATAACATTCGTTCGATGAGTTCCGAATCTTCTCTAATATCATCATGGTGTGTTATATCAGATAATCTCTTACCGACAAGTTCTTGTTCAGTATATCCTATTACTTCACAAAAACTGGCGTTTGCACGTCGTATTTTACCGTCACGTTCTAGTATTACCAACCCGTTATCTGAGTAGTTAAACACCGACTCAAATAAACTAAGATCTTCTCTTTGTTTCATTAAGCTGAAATACTTGTTTAATATATCTTCGTTTCTGAAGAAGACATATAACCCACCGATAAAAAGTCCAATTGCCCAAGACAAGATGCTAGTAATAAATGCTATAGATGGACTCATAATGACCCTCGTTTGTAGAGTTTATCTATAACTTTATTATAAATATACCTAGATAAACGAAAGCTATACCATATTGTTACATAAGTAGTTAGAAATATTATGCCGTATATTATGATTCCCCAAAACACCTCCAATATTAATCCCACCACGAACGCATGTGGGTACCATCCGTATAATAAGAAGTTACACATGGTTCAGTACATTCAGGTTTCCCACAGTACATTTTTATAGATTCGTCGTATGAGACATCAGACCCACGTATAATAGTCCACATCTCTTCCCACATATCTTCTTCTAATTTAAGTGACAGTTTATATACCTCATCCCACTTTGTATTATATGAACCGGGGCCAATCTGGTCTTCAGCCAACTGTGTAGTATTCTCTATATTATTTGCCAAATAAACAAACCGACGCATTTTCTCAATTTTAGGAATTCTAGATACACAAACTTCTTGTCCGTACTTTTCTATACCGTTCGCTGTAACTTCAATAGACTTCGCAAACATCTGTAAATTAAACGAATAGTCGAATGGTCTGAATCGCCATATAACTCTTTTAAACGTCCACAAATTACGTATACCGTACCACAAATCGTACCGAAAGAAATCTACTACTGTTTGCATGTGGCTAATCATAATATATAACCTCTACACCGGCCTCGTTTAACATATCAAGTGCTACATCCAATGAATCTTCCCAGTTTTCTGGGTTTAACGTTTTATCTGATTTGCAGTACAGCCGGCGAATACCAGCATTTATAATTGCACGAGCGCATTCGTGACACGGACCTTCGGCTGTTATAAACATATCACACCCTTTAGTAGATACACCGATTCTAGCCGCGTTGTATATAGAATTTCGTTCAGCGTGTTCAGTCCATTTATATTTTAATGGGCGATAGTACCTCTCGTCTATATCATCATTAACACCCCGCGGAAACGAATTATAACCAGTAGATACTATCTCATGTTCAGCCCCTGCTATAACGGCTCCACATTTAAAAGACCGATCTTTGGACTTTAATTTAACTTGCTCAGCAATTCCAACAAAATATTCTATCCAGTTCATATAATGCACGTATAACAATTAAACATTAAGTTCAAATTTAACTTTATCACCGTTTAGTAATTTATGTGTATTATTAATGTTATTTTCGTAAATATGTGCGTTACCAATAAAAAATGTAATATTAGCCAATGGTATATCTATTAAGTTACTTATTAAAAATACCTGGTATATATCCGATGGCAACCCTAGATTACTATCCGCACTCCGTTGATAAACCGTTATATATAATTCACCGTCACTTATTTGAAATTGAATTAAACTTAAGCATGGTAATTGATTTGTTTTAACACCCGTTTCTCCTATAAACAAAACATAGTTTTTTGAAGATCGCTTTTCTCTGTTTATTTGATCTAATAATGCGGGTAATTTTTTAAAATATGTAGGATAACTATTAATCAGTGTGGGTGCACAATAGTCCCACCATGTAATACCGTTTTCATTATATTTCGCGACATCGGTCACCCCATCAAAATATAATGTAAGTTCTTTTTTTAACTTTTCTTTGGCGATCGGATGCTCATCAAATATCTTCAATAAGTCCGGTTTATCCATTGATATTACCGTATTAATAAGGTATATTATATTACCCTTTTTATTAGACTGGGTTTTGCCAGTTTCAAGAATGTTTTGTAAAGTTTGGTAATATTTATTCATTTCTTTTTTCAAATCCGTATTTTATTATTTAAGTTATCTTTTGCTTATTAGACGCATTAATATTATAACTACCTGTTAATGTGTGTTTCTATTATGGTGATTAAGTATTTCTTGGTTACTTAGCACGTCTACGATCATCTCTAGCGGCACCGGAGTAAAGTTGTGGCAATCTACCCCTACATCCATAGAACGTCCACCACGGGCCTCCGTGTCGCCGTGAACGTGTCCAAACAGATGGTACGACCCATGATGCATTTTATTCCACGTATACAACGGGTAATGGAATAATACAAAAGTTTCTTTATTAAACTTCAACTCGTGATAGTTTTTACACCACACAAACATCTTTTGGAGTTCTTTGTTCTTCTGTATAGTCTTATCATGATTACCCCATAGTAGATGTATTCGCCCATTCAATTGGTTTATGATCTCGTATGTCCTAGCAGCGTTTGAAAACGAGAAATCACCAAGGTGGTATACCTCATCATTTTTACTGACAAGTCGGTTCCAACGTTTTACCATTTCCGCGTCCATCTCAGCTACAGACTCGAAAGGTCGATTTGAGTATTTGATGATATTTTTGTGTCCGAAATGGGTATCTGAGGTCACAAATATCATAATAGCATAACCATTTTCATTTTTTAGTAATCTCCGGGGGATTCGAACCCAACCACCTTGGCCTTCGCAGAGCCACGTGCATCCAATTACACTAAGAGATCATGTATTATCATTCTATGAACGAAATTAAATCAAAATAACCGCTGGTTGGTATTTTGAGTTTGTTCTGTAATAAAAGTCCTACACCATACTTTAGTACAAGTTCCATGTCAACACCATCTTTATAAAACGAGTTAACAGACGCGTGTGTATTTAGGTTCTTAACGATACTATATAATTCAGATTTTCGCTTACGCTTCAATTCGTCTACTAAATCCTTTGTCGTTCTCTTATTGATTGCCATTATAATATCCTCTACTTTTTGTCAACATCTGTTACATCGGCGTTATCTAATGATACAGATGAACGTGTAGTAGGTTTCATCATGAATTCAAAGTTATCACGGTTTTTAATGAGTTTTTCAACCGATGCTATATTCAGATTTGTCTTAAACTTATCACTAAAGCTCTTAGAAATGAGATCATCAAATAGTTTACGTTCAATCTCCATAGAGTACTTCTGAATCTCATTAATGGAGTCGCCGGAATCCAGCGTCATATCCAATATTTTAACGTCAACTGGGTTTTTCTGTCCGGTTCTCCATGCTCTAGCTGTTCGCTGCTTCATGGTTTCATTATTCCAACTATCCCTATCTAGATGAACAACTGCATCCGCTGACTGAATATTATGTCCCCGGGCATACGCAGATGTTAGATTGAAAGTAGAAACCGCAGAATCTTTCTGCAGAGTCTTGATTAAATGTACTTGCCAATCTTGTTTAGGAACGGGTTTACCTGTATTTGTTGTTAATTTACTTCTACTAGTAAATGTTTCAATAACTTCACCGTTTTTCCAAATTTCAATACGGTCTGCCAGGGCAACTACGTGCTTCTTATACGGAACTTCTTCAGATAGTTTTTTACCAGTCTTAGACGATAACTCTGGATTATCAGTAAATGTTACAGTTTTAGACGATTCATTCTTACTAATCCGATCCTTTACATAGTCGACAGTAGTATCTACCTTTGGGTTGCTAGCTCCTTCAACATAATTATCTGGGTTATTACTAAAATCTCTCAGCTTCTGAAGCTGTCCCATAACTCTGGATAACTCCTGGTTTAACTCAGTCGATTGGAGATCATTATTATTATACTTCTCAGCCATTCTACGGAGGGTATCCCGAATCGGTACGGCCATTTCTTCGTACTTTTCCCTGATAGGTCCTGTCATGGATATATCGTGGGTCTGCCTCTCAGGCGGTGTTACGGGCGGAAGATCTATTTCCTTGACCTGTGTTTTATCCATATACAAGGAGTTGGTTCTAACCCAATCTCTAAACTTACGTTTAGACGTCATATCACTTTTTAATCCAATAACTTTACCACCGACAGAATCGCAGTACGTTTTGATGAATTTTAACTTTTCTTTCCTGCGGATCTTAGGGTCTTTTACAACGTTTTGTGACACATCAATTAAGTTATAAAGATCCATTGGACTCTTTTCTAACATACTTGCTGTTAAATTTATCTTGCGAGGGTGATCTAGGTTTCTAGCAGTTTTACCAACCTTTGACGTAGAAGTTCTAAGTTTCTGGGCCTCGTCAAACACAATTGCCCCGTAGTTACTATATTTATCTACGTTCTTTCTAAAGTCGTCATACGTTACCATTTCAACATCGCCTAAGAATTCCTTAGCAGCGTCTTCTTCCATAAAAGTAGCCACTTCGCCCGGAAAATTCCCTTTTAGAGACGGTTCTGCAACAATGATTGCTTTTCCATTTTTGCCATCTTCTTTGAGGGTACCGTCGTTCCGCCACTGTTGAAGTATTCCAATAGCCGTGATGGACTTTCCTCCGCCCGTTCCAAAACCAATCGTAGTTCCTTTCTTAGATTTGGTCACGACATCAATAGCTTTTTTCTGATGGGACATAAAATCCCACTCTTTATCACCGAGTTTATGCTTAAACCCTACTATTTCTTTTGGAGTAATATGCGAGTAAGTCTTTTCATTTTCGGCTCGTATCTGTCTATGTTTCTGCTCGATCATTTCTGTTACAATAGATGATGCCGTATCTGACATAGCCATTCCCTCTAAAGCCTCGTTGATAGTTTCGAAATCTTCAGGCGGGATTGTCCATGAATTTCTACCAACGTTCTCCAAAGTCTTAACAGTATCTGTTAATTTTCTCAAAGCCTTTCCGCGTTCACTATCACCCCACGGAATAATAATGTTTAGATTACCGTCTGCGTTTACTGTAGCATATGGTTCATGTCTAACCCTGAATTTGCTCGAATCCTCACCTTTATATTCAATCTTCCGTGTCTTACCATCGTCATCAACGATATACCCGGTCCCTGCAACATGCCTACCTGCCTGATTTATCATATCCTCTAAGTAATGCCCGCTGAACCTGCCACCAACAATCAGCTTTCGGCCATTATAATTCACAACAGGATAACTTCTAGTTAACTTATTTTTAAGCTCTTGATTATCTGAAAGAAACTCAAACGAGACGTCACCGCTTTTCAATTTATCAACGATACCGTCATCAACCTTTTCTATGGACTTCAGATACAAATCGTTCTTATGGATATTATTCAGTCTAGATTGAACTTTTCTACGTTCCTTTAACAGATCTTTAAATTCTTCAAATCCGTATTCAGAGCCATCCCAGTCATATGCTACTCGGTTATCGTACGGGTCAACCCCTATAACATACGTTGAGCCGAACAACCGTCTATACTGAACCTCGTGATTATTGTTCTTTGCCTGTGCTTCTAACTCCTTACGAATCTTGGTTCTGATTTCCTTATCTTTAGGTTCAGACATACCGTGTTTCTTAATAAGTTCCAGGGCTTCAGATTCAGTCTCTTCTGGCCTCGACGTTGGTTTACTGTCAAGTTCACCAGACTTTTTCATTTTGATAAGATCATTCTTATCTAACGTATCGTGTTTTTCATCGTTCACGTTCTTTACAAAATACACGTTACCGGTTTTCTTGTTCTTTACAAGGGTTTTACCACCTTTTTTGATAAGAGTTTTCTTAGACCCTTCGTCCTCTAACGACTGTTTTATTGCCTTATTAAAAATTGACATGTATTTTAAAATTGTTATTTTGAGACCAAAACCATACTATAATTATAATTCTAAATTAAAAAAAAAGAAGGTATGTAATAAAACACACCTTCTCCGAGTTACGATGAACTGGGATTTTTATACTAGAAATGAGTTAATTCTTTTGCTAGATTTTTATCCATAATAAAGTATCGTTTAATACGACCGTCTGACCTGACAAAATCCTCAAATTCTCGTTCATTAAATGCGTATCCAAGACCACTGAACGTCCTATTGAACATTTCAACCAACAATGCTTGGTCGTCTTTTATATCAGAATAACTAGCCGGGCAGCGTACTTCAACAGCATCTCCAACATTTACCAATACTTCTCCTTTATTATTTGCTGGTAGAGGTACACCGTCTGAAGTGGTGTTTACATAAAATCCCATTTGTTTATTATTTGTTTAAGTTATGTTAAAGTGTCTACACTAAGCCGTTTGATTCTAACCACGACTCAAATGCATATTTGCGAATAGCAACTTTCTTAGCAACGCCATCTTGATTATAAAACGAAACCATATTATCGTACTTACCAAAAGACCACATAAGGCCCCAGTTTGGATTAGAAGTAAGCACTTCGGCCTTAGAAGATCCCATACGATCGACTTGCTTTGCTCTCATGTGGTTTTTAACAAGCCACAAAACTGTATCGTAATCAACAGTATCTGGCATAACACTCGCAAACTTCTCCACGTATTTAGCGCTTACATCCTCGTGGCCATACGATATAATATGACCCGTCTTAATATTGACTTTAGACGTTTCAAGTTTACCGAGATCGTGAAAAAGGCCAGCCCAGATAAGTTCTGGTGAGTTGCCGTTCACAATCATTCCACCGGTAACGATAGCAATATGATCGTACACCCAGATCTCCGGGTGGTAATCCGGTCTCTGTGGCACATTCTTTAATTTAGTAAGACACTCTTGAATGGAATCCTGGAGTGTCGTATGTATACCTAAGTTTGGAGAAAGGTGAACTGAAAACCGATCTTCCATACGCTTCAAATGTTCAACTGGAACACCGTGCGTATTTACGCCACCGTGTCGATTTTCAACAATAACCGTACGAATCTTATAGCCATGTTCTTCAGCAAGATTAAAGTATTCTTGCATCTCCCAGTCTTCGGTAAATGTATTGTGGACAATAATAATACTTGTACCACCTCGTAACCACTCTCCAACCCTAGACCGGCACTTTTGGTGCGCCTCCTTACTAGGTATTGAATTAAAAACATACTCACCGTCTACCATACGAAAGTCATCTGCCGCAACCATCTTGACAGATCCGCCCTTTGAAACAGACTTAACAGTTTCAGCAAACTCAGATTTCCCAGACCCCGGAATCCCGCGAATTAACCAAATCTCCTTCACTTTTCTATACCGTCTTTTTCTTTCGTTTTAACTGTAATAACTACTTTACCAAGAAACCACATAATCTTAAACCAAACAACAAATACGATACCGGCATAAAATACGAGCATTAATATCGTAAAGAAAAGAGTATCCATTAGTGATTGAGTAATTACTGATTACATTTATATAATACAACACAACGGATTAATAAGAAACTTATTTGTGTGAAGATTCTGTGAATACTACTACTTATCAATTTACCAACCTAATGATCCACCTACCGGAATCGAACCGGTATCACAACCTTACGAAAATCGGGTTCTACCATTGAACTAAGGTGGATTATTGTTGATCCTTCACCCGGAATCGAACCGAGATTAACGCCATACCACAGCGTAGTACTACCATTGTACTATGAAGGATTATTATTTACAATACTATATCCTCTTGTAAATCATCTGGGTGTACCCCGTACAATTCTGCAATTGGTTCTTTTAACTTGGATCTCAGGCTATTTAGTGTAGACTCTAATTCCTGAATCCTAGCGGTTTGCGGATCATCTTTTGGGTTTTCTACCATAGCATCTGCCGCGTTACGTCTATTGGCAGATACATAAGACAAATCACCCCAACCAGATACAGAATACCCTATTAATTGGGCTAATTGTTCCCAATCTTCTCTTGGGAACCCCATGTCTGCAAGGTCATTCAGAGTAATATTTTCCTTGGCCCCACCGCTTACTAAATAATCAACAATAGTATTTGGTTTAAACCGAACCACACCATCGTCATCCAAATAAATTGGTTGAAGTGGATGTGTTGTTTCTTTTAGTGTTTTGAACTTCTTTTCACTCACAATGATGCCGTATTTTAGTGATTGGACTTATTTCACACGCATATAGTTCAATTTCCCATTTACACCACGACGGCCTAACGTAAAATACGTCCGGTGCCAGTTTCCTAGTTATAACTCCAGTTCGTATTTTACGATGCCCAAGCTGGAAAATATCCCGCCTAAGAATGGTTATTTTATCACTGACATCATAATAATGTGATATATGACTTATACCGTCTTTTGTAGTATAAACTAGACTCTTCATATGCATCATGTTGTTTATCTTCATTTGCACCGGTACTCCGAATCGAACAGAGAGTAGTGGGTTTGGAATCCACGGTGTTACCATTACACTATACCGGCATGGCGTTCGGGGGTGGTCATCTAAGCCAGACTACTTCAAGATTCTAGACTCTTGGTTCATCACCCATCTATCGGTGTAAAGCCGATTATTCTATACGTTTCATGACAACGCATTTGTTAAACTACCCGGACATAATATTGTTATCCACCCAGGAGTCGAACCTGAAGCCTTCGGATTCAAAGTCCGACGCTCTACCAATTGAGCTAGTGGATAATGTTAGGACTATTCATAATCCCTGAGAGTTAGCCCTACTGGAAACCTTGGAATCCCCCCGTCAGTCAATTCTTGGTATTTCACAGTCAATAGATTACCTACTAATGTGTGTCTGTTTACATACCATAATTGACGTTGTTCCGTGGTACCTTTTGGACGTACATTAAACGTATTACCGTCAGCGGTCTCGCAGATAAATACTGCACATCCCTCTTCTTTACCAACGCCGTCAACGACATCAACTACTATAAACTCATTATCTTCAAAATGTTTAAATTTCTGAAGATCTGCACTACGTTTACCGTCTTTATAAAGGCCATCCATATTTCGAATTATTACACCCTCATACCCCCGACTTACATATTCTCCATGAATATCATTAACATCCGTCTCTTTAGTTATCTCCCGGGTATCTACAAGGATAATACTGGGGTTATCTATATGCCCAACTAATCCATTTAACAAATCATACCGTTCATCAAACGACATATCAGGGTTTTCAGGATTTATCAAGTCATATACATGAAATTGTAGATACGGAGTACGCTTCGGGTCGAACTTTTTAATAGCCGATATAGTCTCTTGAAATGTAAACCGGTCTTGGTTGAGCATCAACTCTCCATCCAGAATCACATCAATGTCACAGTCGAATTTAAGATGTTCAATAACTTCATCAATATAATCTTTACCCTTTCTGGACCACCCAACAGACCCATCAAATAACATTCGAGTACCATCTAACTTTGGCTGTACAAATGCTGGGTACTTAATGTTATGTTTGCGTTTCTCAAAAGGGTGCGCAAGCATAGGGAGCGGCCTAACAGGTACTAATGACTCGCCTTCTGATACATACCCAGAATCCCGCTTACGCTCATATGCTGACTCTATTTCAAGTACAGCCTGCTCACGCGGTTGGACTTCATTAGACCTACCTTCATTTTTGATGGTAGCAATCTTGGGTGCAGATAGTGTATGCTCCGATTCTAATCCATTCGCCAATTCCTGCCAGTATTCAGTACGAGAATAATAGTTCCCGCCATCGGTTACCGCGTATCCAATCCAAAATTTCTTGTTTCCCCTAGATGTCAGGGACACCAGCATATTTGTTGTATAATAAGTTTCCATTAATCGGTATTTGTGTCTAAATGATTACGTTATAGAATGTCCCCCTAGTCAGAGTCGAACTAACATAACTTGATTAAGAGTCAAGGATTCTACCATTGAATTATAGGGGAATGTAGTACTCCGAGAGAGAATTGAACTCCCATCTCAACGTTCGAAGCGTCGTATACTAATCCGTTGTACTATCGGAGCATTAATTATTATCTATAAGTATACTCACAATTAAGAGATACTTGTTTAGCATCAGCAGTCATTCTGAGTACAAATGGTATGTCATACATCTTGTTATGCCTATTTATCCACTGGCTCACTGTATACTGCTGAACTGGTGTGACATATACGTTGGCTTCGTTAACCAATCCACACGAAAAGTGTTGAATGTATTTTCCTTTTGGATCTTGCCAATTATCGAGAAGATCCACTGAGCACCGGTACGTTTTCACAAGAGAGACATACTCACATTCATGTTCTACAATCAAGGACTCTGGTCCACTATTAGCAACCCCGTTTTTTGGGGCAGTGTCCATTATGATCGGCTTCAATTCACCACCGATAGAAAATACAAAGTATAGTATGATTGCTGATATTACAGCGAACCCAACAAATCTCAGAATATTTGTTGCGAACGCAGCACCAAGGTCACCGAACCCTGAATTGTCCGCATCCGTTGGCCAGAATCCATACTCATCATAATACAAGTTTCTAAAAAACGCTTCCGACGATTTAGACATGCCGGCCCCGTTACTTATCTTTCTGGCTTTGAATTCCTCAAACGTTTCCATGTTATATCACATGTTTGATTATTTTAATCTAGTACCCTTGGAGGGAATCGAACCCGTCACTCATTGATTAAAAGTCAATTAGACTACCGTTATCTTACAAAGGTGTTTTACGTCACCCCGTGGGAGCGACGGATAGAATGGTCACCTAGTTGATACTTTTCGTGTTATGTCATCTGCGGATTGACACACTACTCTGTATCTCAGTTGGAATTACTATCATCACCATATTCGTAGACAAGTTTAACTACTTTTTAAGGAGAGATAAACCTGCTTTCGTGCGCCACATGGGGGATTCGAACCCCAAACTCCAGATAGACAGTCTAGTGTGTTACCAGTTACACCACATGCAGCGTTTCATATTGCTCATTCCCGAGGAATCGAACCCCGACCTCGGCCTCTGGCAACCGCGTGCTTCCGTTACACTAAGAATGAAACTGTGCTGCCACACGGCCGGGTTATGACATTATAAGACTGGCAGGCCATATTAGTCATAGCCGTATATCTATGCTCTTCAACCCGACTCTCACGGGGTGCCTTTTCAGGGACGTTGCATCTGATATTTTGTGGGTCCCAAGGGAATCGAACCCTCACCATGAGTTTTTCAGACTCACATGCTCACCAGTTTACACCAGAGACCCAAAAATGTTGCTGAGGTCGTTTCCGACTCCCGGTTCTGCTGTGCTAATTACGCTACAGGGCGTTAATGCCCTGGCAGGGTAGGCCCGCAAAACCTGTGCTTTATACACCACTCAGCTCCAAAGCTGATCAGGCTTTGGTTGAACGCAGGCGTGCACTCCTACGCTCGTGTGGGTGACGGACGGGATTCGAACCCGCGATGGATCGGGTCACAACCGACCGACTTAAACCAGACTTGTCCACCGCCACAGTGGGTGTATCAGGACTCGAACCTGAAATGCCCCGAAAGGCTCAAGTTTTACAGACTTGCGTGCATACCTGTTGCACATTACACCCAAAACACGGAATCGAACCGTCTTTCCCGTATACAGGCGAGTTTCCAGTACTCCTTTTTTTGTATCGCCGACGGGATTCGAACCCGCGATAACTACAGTGAAAATGTAGTGACTTAAACCGCTTGTCTACGGCGACGTTTATTCTCCCAATTAATACTATATTACAAATATAATATCTTGTATCCCTGGTGGGATTCGAACCCACAAACAATAGATCTTAAGTCTATTGGCTTTGCCAGTTTGCCTACAGGGACATAAAAACAAACAATTGGCCCCATGTACATATTCCTTCGAAGAAAATATGAAACCACCTGTCTTTTTTGGTTAGAATCTATGCTGAGAATTATTTAGTGGTAACAGTTCCCAAGGTCCGGTCTGGTTCATTTTATCGCACTAGTACAACCGAACATTTCATCTACCAATTGTTTGTTTGTACTCCCACCAGGACTCGAACCTGGAACCGCCGGCATATAAGACCGGAACTCTAACCATTGAGTTATGGGAGCAAATATTAGGTTGTATGTTTGTTGATATAGGGAGAACAACCCAGTAATCTCCCTCTGGTACTCTCGGTGGGAGTCGAACCCACAAAACTCTAGATTCTAAGTCTAGCGACTTTACCAATTTGCCCACGAGAGCGGGTATTAACAGGTGAGTGAATGAATCGTAAAACGTGTCCGCTTTCAACGGCAACCCATTAGACTCACCTATTAATGTACCCCCACCAGGGATCGAACCTGGGACTCACTGGTTAAAAGCCAGTTGCTCTACCATCTGAGCTATAGGGGTATTTTGTACTCTGGGCAGGATTCGAACCCGCATGGAACACATTAGAAGTGTGTTGCCTATCCATTCGGCCACCAGAGCAAGTTTTCTATGCCGAAGCAACTGCCTCATTTAATCGGTTCCTTACTATGTATGGTTTTTAAACAGATACACAGCACATCCCAAACATAGAAAATAAACTAGTCCGTATTTGGTCTTTCCCTATGGTCTGGGCGGAGAGAATCGAACTCCCGGTTTCTTGCTCCCAAAGCAAGCGTCTTACCTGACTAGACCACACCCAGATATTTATGTTTATCTAGTGCCATGGTCTCTGGAATCAAACCAGATTCTCTCGAAGGCGCATTAGTCATGGTATGCTACACCGCAGACTAGATAAACATAAAGTTTACATTTTAACAGTCGAACCCACATCTGTTATGCCTCTCCCTTTCCCCGACGACCATATATTTACGTATTGCACTCAAATTGAGTGTCATTGATCGCGCGGTTACCATTACATTAGTGAGGCTTTCCGTTTAATTAAAACTTATCTACCTTAGACACCCTTTGATTCCGTCTTTTAGGATTTATCCCATACACGGTATACGGTGCTAATCCACCCTCTAGCATTATTTACCCTATATTATAGAACCGGTTCTGGGTAAACGTCCCTCGATAAGTTTTGCAATGTGTGAAGGGGTTGCACCTTCATTTCTACAAATTGACTGCAGCCTCCCGGCGTGCTCGTCAACTAGTAGCGTCTTCTCATTGTTAGACGAACCCACTGTTTTTTGGTAAATCAATAAGTCAAAGAATCAGTCCTAGTATCCTGCGATACTAGGGCTGGTATTGCTCCCCTACTAGGAATCGAACCTAGGTCAAACGGTTAACAGCCGTTCGCTTTCCCATTAAGCTATAGAGGAATAAAGACGAATGCGGTAGGATTTGAACCTACGTTTATCCAAGAGGGAATCGAACCCCAACACCCCGTCGGGTGACGACCCAGCCGCGCATTCGTTTTTAGTTTCAAAGAACACAATGTCATTTATCATCTATACCTAATATACAACGTTAAGTTTCAACATGACACATGGTTTTTTATATTCACACAAACTTCACAAAAAAAGAAAGAGAGATGAGGGGTTGTTTTCTCATCTCTCTTTTCCAAGGCTAGTAGTCTGTGTATGTGGTAACGCGTTACATAAGATTCTCAGACACTACGGATAGAGAGATGGATCCCGGAAATCGTTCCGGGTTTAAATCCAAATTCCATATATAGTTTTTATGTCTGAGTTGGTTACGCATCATTGTTCAATTTTTATATAAATATGAATTAACTTTGGTTTTGTTCCAGTTTTTTTCAAATTTATTTTTTTAGTGTACTTACACAGGTACTACGTGACGGACGTTCTTGGGACTTACTGGCATATTATAATTATCAACGCCGCTTAAACGGACGTTTGTAAAATCAAACACTAACTCATCTTGCATGGTAGATGGATCAATTCGCATCTTCAACCTCATGAGTGTGCCGCTCTTAGTAATTGAATTGGTTCTAGACGCAAATCCACCAACCCTAACAGATTGTTTTGTCTTTGATTTAGATCCTCTATACGTCCATCCATTAATAATATCTGTCTCGTTATATGTACCGTCATTTACTGGAGTATCTGAAAAATACGTATTATCGGGCATTAATTCAACGAATTCTACGCCGCGTGGTAGTGATACATCAAACTGGAAAACAAAGAATCCACTGTTATATCGTTCTACATCGTCCAGTTTAACATCAATAAAAACCTCAGAAGAGTTTAACCAGCCGTGCCCTGTACTAACGTTTATAGCATCATCTACAATCTCAGGTTCGTATGTATCCTCTATTAAATTACTTGAGGTATCTGGATCAACTGCGTCTTCAATATAATCATCAATACGTTTTTGAATAGCCAAAAACTTCGTAGTTAAATCATTTAATTCTTGTTGCAGTTCTTCAATACGTGTAGCCGCATCAGTAGTATCTTCTGTTTCTAAGGTCTGATCTGTTGCCGCCTCATTAACTTTTTTAAATAGACTGTGTGGTTTGGTTTCTGCATCTCCCACCGGTTCCTTAACTGTAAAATATAACTGAATATCAGACTTCATATCCGTGTATGGCAGCCCAGTAATACTACTTTTTACGTCCCACCTAGCAGTTATTCTGGCACGTATTATATAGGTAGAACCTACCGCCCTAGGGGTTACAGTATAAACTATAACAGGCCCTCGACTCCTGTCGTATCCGTCTACATCTGGGATGTCACTCTTAACTAGTATACCCCCAGAGTCATATGAAAACCCATGAAGAAACTTAACAACTCCGTGATTTTCGGCACCATTGCTAGTAACTGCTTTGAGTTTAATTTCAAGCGGTTTACCAACGTAGCAAACAAACGGGTCGCTGTGAAGGCCCGACCCTTCCAGTCCGTCTGTAAGTATTTCATAATTAACCGGAGACGGCTCCAATTCATCTAGTGTAGGTTCACTAGGATTTCTTGGAATGCTCAAATATACTTTTACCTTATCAGATGTTTTACTAATGGTACCTGGAAAACTGGAATGTACCCTAACTAGAATCTCGTCGTCTACTTCATCTTGGCTTAGATCCCGGCTTGGGCGCAGAATAAACTTCTTAAAAGTTGATCCGGGGTGGGTTCTGTGTTTATCTTGGAATTCCTTATCAACGTCTACTGCATCTGCATATGTTGCAGTTTCGGTTCTATGAGAGAACGATATTTCACCGCCCCACGCTTCTAGAATTAGTTCGTATTCATCACCCCGGTAAACTGTTAATCTATTATCTGGACTGTTATCCTTCAGGTCTTCATTTACGACCCGTACATGTGTAAGTACCATAGTAGTATCTCCCCTAGTTTATTATATTTTTAAAGACAGAACCGCCTAAACGCTTCATCCAACACTTTAACACTAATATCTGGTCGTTCAAAACCTCCCGATAATAGTATGTCTTTAGTGTTCATTATTTCATTTTTTAACCACTTGGTTAGCGGACTAAATTCTTCCCAATAACCAAGCCCCATATCTTGCGCGCCTTGTTTCATACGTACCAGTTTTCGAATACTGTGTACTATATCAGTCGGTACCCCTATTACAGACCCTTTATCTAAAAGTACACTTATATCCATTGGCGGAAATTCTTTTAGTACCACAATATATTTACTGGATAATGCCGCCCTACATACGTGCAATACTTGCTTTAATTTAAAATAACCGCCGGTATCAACGTATTTGTTAAGATTACCACTTGCTAAACTGTTGTAATGCCAGGCCGCTGGAACTGGATCAAAAAATTGATGCGATAACTTTGTAATCTCATCTAAAAATTCCGGGTATGAGTAATACAATATAGGAGACCGTATTATTTCATGAGCAGACGCATTGCCGGATTTAAGAAGCTTTAATGCTTTTGGCAATATCCACCCCGTACATTCAATTTTACTAAACCCGGATTTATAATCAATAGTCTGATCCCACCCATTATATAACGATAGATACCAATCATTGGGGCGTGTATATATAAATTTTATATCCCAATCAGACTCCGCCGACTCAAATCCCCAAGTCCTTGACCCGGATTCTACCATGAGAAGTACTTTTACACCCCGGGTATTCTCGATCTGTTTAACTATATTATTTATAAACTGGTCAGTTATCATACTATGATTTTTATACATAAAATGAGAGACGGGAGACGGATTTGAACCGCCGTACGGGGCTTTGCAAACCCCTGCCTAACCGCTCGGCCATCCCGCCAATATACCGTATCTAGCAAAATATCTAGCAAAATTGCTAGATACAGGGGTATTGATGCGTATTTAACAGAATATCTAGCAATTCTACTAAGTATGTTTTTGTGTATGTTTAGAAATAGATACCCATGACTTAGGCGCACCCGATTTAATAACCAGTTGTTCCTTGCAAAGACTTCTAAACTCTCGCCTGAATACAGTCTTTCCCCGATCTGGGGATTCATATATGTATGTCTTATTATTTTTCATAATGTGTTACACGAATAAATAATCTTTCCACTCATCTGGAATATGAGATGTAAACGAGTTCATCAACACTAAATAATGTGGATGTTGTGGATTTGGGTGGTCCCAACCCATTTCTGCGGGAGTCTTATTATCCTTTAGGTTATTACAACTAAAGCAGCAGGCCACTAGATTGGTCCAACTGTTCTTACCACCCCGTGAACGTGGTAACACATGGTCAACTGTCAACTTGCTTTTTTCAGTACTACCGCAATAAACACATGTGTGGTTATCCCGTTTCAATATATTTTGTTTTGACAATGTTGACTTGGTGAACGGTAATTTAACAAAATTCCTAGACCGGATAACCGATGGTATTTCCCAGTCTTGAGTAGTTGATCTAAAACTACCGTCCTTGTATGTGCTTATAAGGTGTACCGCATCTGTATACACGTTCTTGAAAGCACGTCTAGAGTCTACAATACCTATTGGTATGTAGTTATTATTTAAAACTAGTGTATATTTCATGGTTATTATCTTACTTATACATTTTTAACAGGTATAAATATATAGGAATTGTAGTTTATCGACGTACCCAATATAGACAATACTACATAAAATAAATAAGTTAGTTCCCTAGTTCATCAATTCTTCACACAGGGCTTAACACGATATTGTCATCTTCGGCGTATCTAGCGAGAACATTCTTAACTATAGTACTCCGGATTACGTCGTCTGGTGTAAACTCCATATAACCAACGCCTTCGACACCGCGAAGTCTCATCCAAACATCATAAAAACCGGAGTCTCTGTAATCCCGGTATTTATCACACTGACCCAAATCCCCTTGTAGAATTAGTTTAGTATAATCATCTATACGAGTCATGAGTGTCTTCAACTGCCTAGGAGACGCATTCTGGGCCTCATCCAATAGTACTACTGAGTTTTCTAGGTTAACGCCTCGCAGGAAGTTTAACGCCCTAAATTGTATCTTATCTTTCTCGACCAATTCGTCTACTTTCGATGGTGCCATTAACTTACATAAGACATAATACGCACTCTCATTATAGTTCTGTAACTTCTGGTCTAGTGATCCTGGCAAAAACCCAAGTTGACTTTCGTTTCCAACATCAACTGTCGGATTTATTACTATAAGCCGTTTCTGTGGTTCCCCCTTCTTAAATAAGAATTCAAGCGCCTTATGCAACGTTATATGCGTTTTTCCAACCCCTGCCACTGCATGGCACATTATAATCCGGTTTTCTTCTTTAGTTATCTCATCATACCACTTTCTTTGGTTCTCGGTTATAAACGTTAACTTCTTGACAAAACCCGGCATCCCATTATTATCACCATCGCCAAACTCGCCTTCTTCATGTATAACTACTGCTGCTTTAGGGGGTCTTCCCATACTATTCCTCACATATTTATTAATGAACGAACTAAAATTCTTAGTGTTTATTATGAACACCATCCACCTATAAATATGAGTAAAGACCCAATTACACCGTGTATAAAGAAATGTAAACTAAATGATAATGTATGTGTTTCATGTAAAAGAAATCTCCATCAAATAGTAAATTGGAATAAACTATCAGATGGAGACCGCTTGAATATTATTAAGAAAATAGAGTCTTCTACTAACTCTCAATAACATGTGTAATACCAGATTCTTTTGAACTTGTAACGTCCATATGAACCATTGGGTATTCTTTCTCGTAATATGCAATAACACGGGCTTCGGACTCTGTAACTGTCTCGGCGTCAACTAAGAACCGTTCTTTGACTTTCTTTAGTTTATCGCCTTGCACGTCTTCCCATACAACATTCACTTCAAAGTATTTCATACTACCTCTTTATTTGTTTCTTTTTTGTTTCTAATTGACCAAATGCCATTTGACTTTCAGATTTATCTTTTGTAATTCTGAAATAGTACTATTTACAAATGATTGTAGTTCATTTTGACTTTCACCTAGAAAGTCCCGCTTAACAACATACGACACCTCCCCAACATAACTATCCCCGCCTTCAACACCTATGAATCTAAAAGTTATATACTCCTTATTAATATTCATATTATCGCGACGACGCCTCACCGTATAAATCAAATTTATTAGTTTGTTTAGGTTGTTTTACTAGTTCAGCAACGTCATGTTCCTCAATTTTAAAAATAATCCCGTTGCGAACATCAAACCGGAAATCTGTTACACCGTACGTTTTCACACAATACGCGAACGCGTCATATAACGTCTCAGCAACAATATCATCGTCAACGTTGGCCCACTGATCTCCCGGCGGTACCCTTTCCAAAAGAACACCAAATGTATATTCCTTCATAGATTAGTACATAAAATGTTTATTGTTTCCAATCAGGTTACCAACTTGCAGAAAATAACAATTGTAACATAACAATTCTAAATTATCGTATGTATGATTCCTGGAGTTTCCGTCTTTGAAATTTATTTGTATAGGTACTCTATCGTCTGTGATTCGTTTTTCATCAAACCCACAACATGAACATTTCTCTTCCAAATAACCAGATCGTATCAACCTAGACTTCAATCGGTGCGGTTCATAATTGGGATACTTACCGTCTAGTATATCTTTTAGTGGGTATTTGCCCCTAGCATGCCCACTCTTTGGTATACCTATACCGTGCGGGTTCTTAAAACTCTCGTGGATGCCATACATTTTAGCGTACTTAACATACGTGTTGTATGATACCCCCAAAATTCTAGCAGCCTCTGCGGCCGATCTGGCGCTCTTCTGGGCATTCTTTATTTCAAATTCTAATAGGGGTCTTGCCCCCTTTCCACGCATCATTACTTTACTTAATACCCCAATATCTTCAGTTTTATCTTTCTATGTAGACAAACGTACCGCACACAATATTACTTAGTGTTTATTCTTTATAACCTATTTCTGTTACGTATTAAATCCGTTTATATTTGGTTACGTTTTTACGTTTTTTTTCATCCCATTCTAGGTAGGCCTGCAACACTTCATTTCTGTTATTACCATCCAACCTCAGACCCACGTGTACCCACGCCGGTTCTTCATCAGTCCCAAACTCGTGTATTAACTGATGAAACTCGAAATTGTTCCTTATATAATCGAATATTTCTTTGTTTGTAACCCCGCCGAACATGTCAGCATCTATATCAATAGCCTCTCCAACACAGTGTTGTGAATTTTTTGACCCCCGTAGTTTCTTATTTAAAGCAGGGCTTCTATAAAAGGAACTTACACCAATAGGTACTCCAAAATGTTCACGCGTTGGATCAAATATTTTAGTAGCTACATTTTTCATAGACTTCAAATGCAAATCGTTTGCCGGCGAGTTATCTATACCGTACCTAACTGCAGTCTGTGATTTAATTGCCTCTTTAAATGAAATATATTTTGATATTCTGTTACTCATACAACGTCAACTCCTGCGTTTTTAAGTTTTCTCTGAAGTTTGATCCACTCAACTCCCACTCGGTTTTTTATTGGCCTTTTCATAAAAGCATCCGCGGCCTTAACAACATCCTTTGGGACCGGGCCATACACACTGTTATCTACGATCAAAAAATTACTAGACCCAAATAAGTTCTGAAATTTACCCATGTTGTCTTGGGCGTCACCCCACAACTTTTTAACCGTATTTTCCGGAACTACTCTACTCCTACGATTATTACGTTCTAAGGCTACGTCTAAGGATGTATTAACAAATATCATATAAGTGTCATACCCAAGTTTTTCAGCAATATCTTTTTGTTTCTTTATCTTAGAAAAGTTACTACCGGTACCATCAATCAACATCCCAAGTCTACCTTCAAAGAACAACTTGCGCATTTTGTCTATAGACGCCTTCGCTTTATTTCTAATAGAATCCGGTAGATCCCCGGTCAACCCTATTTTCTTAGCAAGTTCTATATCATTACCAGATATACTTGCCAAATCTTTTGGATCAATCCCGTGTTTTTTTAACATATGAACGAACATTGTATCCGAGTTCACTACTTTAAGCCCAGTATGTGAGAATGATGTTCTAAAGTCCTTATCCCCTTTAAGCGGTGCCATACCAAACAATTCGCTGCCAACAAACCCCTTTCCCGACCCCGGGCCGCCTGCCAAAAATACCATCTTAAGGATACCCGGGTCATCCACACCTTCTTCTATTACGTGCTCAATCACCCCCGTTTTTATGGATTTTATTATATTCTCGCTTATCTTACTAGAAACTGATAAGTATTTATTCTTTGAAGGTGTGGATTTTTTTGTACCCGGGTAATTTGCCATATTACTACCTCAATAGGTAGATATGATCCTGAGTTATTGTTACGTGATCTACATACGCCGGGTACGGCCTACCAACCTCTACCTCAGAAACATCTATTGACCCGCTTTCAAAATATACAGTTCCGGCGGCAGATCCGGTCGGTACCATAAACCCCCATACCCGATCCACGTCCGGAGATTCGCCCTTCGTAGAAACGGTATTAGGTAGCCAAACCGATGCGCTCAACTCTGATTGAATTTTAAATACACGATTTATCCTGTAATCTGACATCTATTATCTTCCCTCTAATAATTCTGGGTTCTCTACTTTTCCTTCTGTAGGTGCGGTATTATTTGCCTTACCGGTTGATCCATGGGCGAAATGTTCAACAACATTAAAGCCCAATCCACCTCCAACTATCATTACCATACCATTGAAGATAAACTCTTCCATTGGAATACTTAAGAACAAATTTAGTATAAACGCAATACAAACTAAAAAAAATGCTATAAACGTAATAACTCGTTTACTAGATGCTTTCCCCTTTGAATCCTTAAAAATTTGTTCTATGAACTTAATAACATCGTCCATCCCATTCTCCATATATTGTATAAATATATGATTGGTATGAAAATCGCTACACTATTTACCTTGTCCTACTCTAGGTTTTTTGTAGTTAGTAGATGCTTTATTTTTTGAAGCCTTATTCTTTGAATGAATCCCCCGCCTGCGTACTTTATTCTTTTTAGCGTATCCTGCCATATTTTGTATTTATGTTAAAATGTTATTCCGTTAATTGTCTTATTCTTTGGCATATGTGTATTGTTTTCACCAAGAAATGGTTGGAATCCCCACTTATACCTGAATGCCTCCGACGCGTCATACTCGCTTTTCTTAAATTTAGCTTCGTCTTCCGATCTACCTGAGTTTTTTGTTGCAACTGAACCAAAGTGGTAAAACGACACTCGGTCTGTCCTAACAAATTTACGTCCAGCCAATTCCAACTTCAAAAAAAAGTCCCAGTCGCATAAAAAGGGTGACTGATAGAATGTGTCAAATCCACCAACCATCATGTAATCCCGCTTACTCATCAAAAACGGAAATATTCCACCATCTGGTGTTCTTTTATCCGTACGGGTTTGAGATTCCCAGTTAGTATACCCCTTCATATCAAACGTGCCCGGGTTACCGAAATCTTGTATTTTGAAATTGAATATGGACGGACCATTCGGTTCAATTTGGTTTGGAGTTATTACATATCCGTCCTTTACAAACTTAACTTCGTGTTCTAAAACAGTATCCCAAACAAAAGGAAATACATTATCGTCGTTTACAATTAATACGTGCTCACCAGATGCGTTAAACACCCCGATATTCAACGCATATTGCATTCCCATGTTTTGACCTAGATCAATAACACCGACCTTTCCTTTATACTTATCCAATACATGTTGACTCTCTTCAATGAACCCGTCAACTACTACTATTATCTCGAAGTCCGTACCACCGGCGTGTTCTGTTGCGGATTGTAAACACCAGTCTAAACATTTTGGGTTACGATACGTAGGTATCACTACTGAAATCATGTTATATCCTGAGTTATATTTAGTATAGTCTCCCACGAATTCAACACATCATACCTACCATTAAAATCAACATGCGATTTTGATAACCATTTCGTTTCACCGTGCGTAGACCACGATGGGATTGGCGATACCAGCCCACGTCCTTTGTTTCTGAGTTCTATGAATATATCAAAGTCTCTAGGGTAGGTACCTTCAGTATGCCTTCGGAATATTTCAAAATCATCCCTTAATACCTTAACAGTAGATGCAAAAGTCATAGTAGTTGAGTTGGTTAATTTCCACCAACACACTGAACCTAATAATAATCTAGTCACTTCACCACCGTCTTCTACAAATGGATTACCTCCGTCTACAGCATTCACATATTTATCTGGGTGGTCGTATAACGTGCAGTACGGAGATATACTAAGACCATCAAACAGGGCATCTTCCCATCTAGGCATGTGCACGTAATCATCTTCCACAAAGTATACAATATCATCATCATCATACTTTAATGCTAAATCCAGCGCATGCCTGAACGATTGAGCACCGGATCCATAATCTGTTCTTTCAATAGTATCTGTTGTGTTAACTGTGCGGTGAACCATATTAAATGTTTCATCATAAACATTATCACATATTATATGAAATTGGGAATTTTGCCTACTAAATAATATGTTTCTAAGACACGTCTCATTAGTAATAAAATCAGGTTTCTCTTTATTATATCCACCATCGGACAATCTGTAAATAACTCGAATCATCGCTATAGTCTATTAATAACGTCATGTGTACATTGCTTTCCAAGTTCATCCATTTGTTCAAAGAATTCACGAGTTAAATCTATACAAGTACTTGGTATTTCTACAGACGCGTTTTCGCGGATTGATATAATATTCGATACTGAAACAATCTCTTTAGCAAACTTAGAGGTCGTTCTATCCGACTCAAATATCTGATCCCATACCCGCATACCAATTGTAGGTACAGTATTGTATTTAAAGGCGTTATACAACCCTTTAAGTGTACGCATACTTCCAGTAATAACCTCAGATGTGCCTGCGACGCCCCGTGTTGCTAATAACTCTAGATGTTCGTTAGCATTCACACTTCGCTCCTCCATACGTCCTGGAATAATAGATGCGTAATCTACCCCATATGATAATGCCCTAAAAACATTTACTGCGTCTGCGAGGCCCGTTACGTTCACTTTAACCCGACCTTCGTATTCGTCTCTAATATCGGATACTAACTTAAGATACATTGGTGATATTTTTATACCAAGATTTACGTAATCTGATTCACATTCAAGTAATATAGCATCTATAAAATAAAATATGTCACTTTTGTTAAGTGTTTGTGAATTCGGAACTTGAACATGTATCTCTCTAGAATGCATGTATCCAAAATAATCACTTAAGAACATATTAATACTATCTACGTGCTTAATCCAATCTTTAAAGTGATACTTATCTATTTTAGCCATTGCATTAGGGTTTGTAGTAACCCCACGAAACGTATACGGGTTTAAACTAATATTATGTTCAGTACACTTATCTAATACACCCTGTATTTGACTAATATCAGCCGTATCTATAAAAAATCCTTTCATGTATATTATAACCCTAATTGTTTTCTTAGTTGTTCTGGCGTTGTGAACCTGAGCCCTCGATCATCTATATAAATATCAGCCCACGGTTTACCAATCACTAACTCGTGGTATGTTATATTATGTTTCTTTAACCAATCTAGTATAACGGGTTCTTGATATTTCTTTATATCAGATAGGTTTCCATTATACGTCCTCATATTTCTGGCCGTATGGATTATTATGTAATGGCCAAGGTCTGCCAATTCTTTAAGTAACTCCGGCATACCATCAATGGGTAGCACAGTAGAGTAACTCTGATCGAGTTTTTTATGTCTACATATCGTCCCATCCAAATCAAAAACAATACGGTCGCCGCCAAATTCTTCTATCATACTTAATTTACTTTAATAATTGAATACTCTATCGGAAGTGGGATCATGCCGACCCCCAGTTCCGTTAATCTTAAAAACTGTATAGGTTCTGCAACAATACGATATACCCGGTCGCACAGACCGGTTAAATCTTCATATGTTTTACAATACGCTTCCATGGCATTATAATCACCAAACGCGAATTGATCACTAATAGATTGTTTATGTGGACAATCGTTTGGAGCGTATACTGTGTTTTTATGTAACGGTGTAGCAGGTATGTCTTTAATTTCCCAATCATATCTAAGCCTAAATATCAAATCGTAGTCAATACCCGAATCCTCTAATAAACAAAACGACCTATACATACTATAATACATACTGTAAGTTGCCTCCAATGAAACATTTGGAAACATCTTAGACCGATGACTCTCGTTCAAATTGAAGAACTCAACTGGTTTTGGTCTTTCAAATAGTATAGATCTTGGATTATATAATGATACCAGATGATCTCTGTAATTTTCTGGGAATGGCTCCGTTACTACATAACCACCTTCATTAACATATTGACGACCCGCCATATTTGGGTCATCCCAACAGTGCATGTACAGATCTATATCCTTGAATTTATCAAAAATCCACTTCTTTTGAGAAACATATCCCAACCAAAAATTTCTTGGTTGTCCTGATATAACTACTGCTACCCTCATACGCTTAATATCTATCCAATGCTTTACTCAATATTCGTATCCCATTCAAATACATAGCACGTTGTCTACGCTCACTATCATAATGTCTAGAACACATTCCAATGAATATTAATCCTTCGATCAACTGTATTATAGTATGGTCATACACATTATACAGTTCCTGTTCAAATACGTCTTTTAGGATTTTGTTTGTTGGTATATCCAATTCCCACTTATTACCACCTATATTCTTTACAATGAAATTATCATTAATGATGTGTTCGTATCCACCGTGGGTAGAATGCCGCAACTTTGCTAAATCATAATAATGGTCCCCCATTATACCGGTCAAAGTACCAAACCTACCCCTAGGATCTATCAATTTTATAACTGGAGTTTGTGTATAAAACCCGGTTAAAATATTTGAAAAACACAAATCGCCGTGCATAAAAGTGATCTTAGAGCCAACCCTGTGATTTACAACCGTTGTTATAGCATCTTTGATAGTTTTATCTACTTGACAAACCTTTCCATTAATAACCAATTCGTTATATGATAACATTTCCACTAAATTATCAAACTCACTTCTAAGTTCGTTTAAGTATTTTAGTGTCTTATCGTGGTACATGTTGGTTACCTCGTTGAGTGGTAACGTAAGGCCGTCTATCGTATAACGTTCTGCTTTAACTAGATATACCGATAAGCAATTAGACAATCGATGCGCGACCCCTTTTTGTAACATTTCATTGTTCATAATCCAATACGCATTTGGATACGCATAGTATTCTATATACAACGAATGATCCCGTCCGTTATTATTTATATGACTTGAAAAGTGACGTGGAAAGTAACTACTAAATTCGTCACAGACATTTTTATAAAAGTTTATCTCATCTTTTAATCTATCCGTTGAACTACGTTTTGCTATAATAGCATTATCAATAGTCTCAAACCGATTGTATGCTCTAGACACTATTCCCATATCTAGCCTCGTATATCTCTTGAACAGATATCATGTTTAAGTCATAAATATTGGCAAATGTTACCAAGTCTATGCCACGGGCCATTTGACCATTCTCATTCATGATCTCTATAATAACCGCAACATCTGGCTCGTTGGCTAGCTTCATTAATTCTATAGAAGACTCGGTATGGCCCCTACGCTCTTTCAAAAGTCCGTTCTTAGCACGTAACGGGAATAGATGGCCTGGCTGAGTTAACTCCTCAGGGCCAGATCCTGGGTTAACTAATGTTTGAATTGTTTTAAGCCGGTCGTCTACTGACATTCCGGTGGTGGTCCCGTGTACTGCGTCCACAGACGTTGCAAATGGGGTTTCAAGAGGGTCCCTAGAATTACTGTTCATCATAGGAATATCTAATCGATCCAATGTATCCTGCATGCACGGAATACACATAAGCCCCCCAGCGTGTCTTAAACAAAATGTCAAATTATATTCGTTAGCCCTATTCGCAGAAATAACCAAGTCTGCTTCATTTTCTCGAGTATAATCGTCTACGACTATAACCGGTTTACCTCTACGAATATCCGACACTATCTGGTCCACAAGATTCTTTTCTACCATATTATTTTGTTGGCCTCTCTGCTAAATATTTATCACCAGGCGTGCTGGGTACTTTTATTGTAATGACTACACAATCTTCTAAAAAAATTGGATCTGCAACTTCGTATGCTTCTATTCTAAACACGTCACCTGTTTGTAATTCAAACCCGTGAATTTTCATTCGGCCCGATACTAAGTAATTAATTTCAGTACCAGTATGGTAATGACAATCCCATATTTCACCCTTTAGATGTAATTTTGTTCCTACTTCAAACAAGTTAGTTCTAAATATTGATGGCTCAAAATTACCTATAAACCATCCTTTAGTATAGCCCTCTATTCTAGTCACTTCCATCACCGCCACCATTTGTATGAATCTACCCAATTAGTAGTAGATAATATTTCTGGGCTGAGATCCTTTTCAAAGTATGGATATAATATGGGAGTTTTAATCAATGGTCCGTCTTTAAATCTTTTTACCTGTTCAGACAACGGCTCTAATTCCGGATACATACCCCACTTGTTTTTAAAAGCCTCTCGTGCTATAGAATGATACGTCGAGTATTTATCCTTATCATCATTCTTATCGGAGTTTGACGCAGGTCTAACTATTAATTCATTTGGTGTATACGGTAATTGATTCCACAAATATGGGTGTGGTGGAAACTTATGTCGCGTTTCTAACAAAAGTTGATGATATACGTCATTTATAGATGCCCGGTTTCCTAAATATAGCGCTGCTCTAAGAAACATATCACACTCGTGAAACCCATTAGAACTGAAATTAGTTTCATCCCAAAGACCTAGTTGCTTCACACCCACTGGTGTAAACGCGCACACACAATCACCATTTCCTAAAGAAATAAAGTCATAGAAGTATGTTTGCTCAACTATGTGTTGTAAAGCCTTATGAAACCACATAGTATCGTCTTGAGATACTATAACAACATCACAATCTGGTTTATTTAAATCGACAAAACCATTAACCAACGCCGCGTTCCAATCTCTAGGTAAATGTCCGACTGAAAAGTCTGGTCTAGTCTGATTGTGCAGGATGTTAATATGGTACTTGTCGAACTCCGGGTATATTGAAAAATCACTATGATTGTTTATGATGTTTACTTCAAGATAGATATTTGACATACCGCCACTTGCATCATAAGATTCAAAAAGTGTTCTCAGATTTTCATTTAAATGTTGTGCATTCTTGTATGTGACAATATAAACTTTTACTTTTTTCATTATTTACGCCTCAAAACACCAAGACCGTAATCGTTATCATTGATACAATAAAGTTTTTTATCAAACAGCGCCCCATCTATCGCATCAAATAATAACATAGGGCCCGGATGAAAATTAGTATCATGTAATATTACCACCCCATTCTCTAATAAACGCTCTGTATATTTCCAATCGCTTACACACATATTAACAGAGTGCCACCCGTCAATCATAATCAAATCAAACCCGGTAACTCCTATAGTTTCCATAAAATCATATACTAATTGGTGATTATTAGAATCTTGTGATAGTGAATACACATTATTGCCACTGTTATCTAATATATCCTTTGGATCTTTATCAATACCTATATAAGTTGTACTATCGCTCTTTTTATCTAAAATAATCTTCGTAGATGAATCTAGCGTTCCAGTTGGTCTATGAACTCCAATTTCTAATATGCCTGTTGGATTAGTAGAGTCTATAATGTATTCAAGAGTCTTTATATTACAATTAGAAAAATGACATGGTATATTGTTATGGTTGATTACAAAGTCACCAAATAATTGGTCTGCGTCGTTATCGTAGTCTATCATTTTTGGTATATATGATAGTCCCCATATATCACTCTCTAGTTTTTCTATGCTTAACGTATTATCTTTCAACATACACTCGCAGTAAGTGTGACCCACCGGCTAAATGATTACGTCGGTTCATATAATCAAACTCCTTTGGAAAATTAACCCGGTCTAATACCTTCGTTAATCTATAACTAAAATATGATTCCCATTTATCAAACCAATCGCGTTCTTCATTTGTGTGTTCAAAAAGAAACCATATAGTTCCAGTACGAGTGTTATTCATTACCATTTCAGTAATATCCTGAACATTCATTTGGTGCGGTTCAGGCCTATACCCTATATGCATGAATACGAACGTAGATACTACAACATCAAATATAACATCATTAAAGTCTTCAATAGATGTAGAATAATTTACCCGAGATTTCCACTCCGGGTTTTTAATCACAAAATGGTCCAGCATAGACTTATTGGGATCTAGTCCATAATAATTTGCAGTCGTATTTTCCATTATCCACGGAAGATTTCTTCCACATCCGCATCCTAAATCCAGTATATTCTTAGATTGTAATATATAGTCGTTTACCGGGTTTTCTTCAAATATTAATGGAGTAGGAGGCCACATATCCTCACCAACTCCTAACGGGTTATTAGAATCCCAATCCGACGTGTATGTATATGCCTGCGCCTCTTTAAACGTATTAAATGTGCGGTCACACACCCCAAATTGTTCAAATTTTTTAGTCATCGTTATCTATAGCCTCACGCATTTTCAAACACCCGGCTTTAGTACCGCCGTTATACGAATGAATATAACCGCCCGTATTTGCCATATAATCTACACCAAACCGGTCTGTGATAGGTTTTACTAAATCGGGGGTCATACCACAACTTAGAGACGGTAAAACATTATTATTAATTAAACCAGTCATAATCCTCCGTAACTCTTCTGAGTCGGTATCCATATACCCGCCCCACATACCAGCGTGTATAAAGTCTACCCCAGACATAGCAGCTAATTTGCACACAACACTCCACTCAATACCAAACGGGTTAGATCTGTGCGTTATAACTTTGTCCCCACTCTTTTGGAAAAACAAAAACATTGGTAAGTCCAAATCTCTGATTGTTTTGTAGACCCCTAGCCCCGCCCACCAATTGATGTGCACAGCATTACCACCTAAATCATATACTTGAACTACACGTCTAATAACTTCTAATGGATCTGCCGTAATAGATACCGCATATATTACGTTTTTGCCCTCTAAGTAGTCCATTATTAATGGAACCCGGTCCTCTATTGGGCAATGGTTTGGATTCGACAGAATCTCATCCTCTTTGATAAAATTAACTCCGCCCTCAACCATCTCCCTAACTACTTCAAGTAATTTATCCGGGGTGAGCCCTATCTTCGGTTTAACAATGCCGCCAAAAAGGGGTTTATCATATACACCAGTAAAATCTCGTATGCCAGAAATTCCGTATCTTGGGCCTTTAAAGTGGTCATTGTATACTGAGTCTGGAAACTCGATATCCATAAGCCTGCAGCGAGTAATTATATCAATATCCATCTGACCTCCCATCAATTGACATAGAAGATGTGAAACACCGTCGCCTGCAAGGTCTATATTTTCAATTGGATACGCTATAGCAATCGTCTCTCTACGAATTTTGTCAGACTCCTTAGATGTATTACTGATACTAAGAATTTTACAGGCATGATCTTCGACCATCTGCTTTGTTTCCCAATTGCTTCTAGCATTTGGGTTTCCAATACTTTGACCCACCGCAATGGCCCACGCCGCGTCTTCCGGCGTTGCCGTTGTTGATACATCATACGTAGCGATAATGTATTTACTATTATCAACTGTTTTTCTATATATATCCATTTTGTTGTTTTAAACTAAAGCAGACAAATTTTTGTCAATTTCTTCGGGACTTCCAAGTGAATAAAACTCATGATCTTCTAACTTATATATACCCACCCGCATACCGCTACCGATTAATGAATTAAACGATGTTGATAAATAATATTCATTAGTACCCAGATCATCTTCATCTATACTAAGCGTATCCGTTGCTGATGTCAGGAAATCTTTAGCGTCTCTCCAATAATGTATCCCACATAATGCATTTTCAGATATTGCATATTTCTCCGAAACCTCAACACCGTATCCTGACTCATTCAATTTAATGAAACTATACGGATATGTTTCGCCAACCGTAATTGGTTGATGATTATATGTAGTTACTATAGCATCCAGATCTACACGGCTGTTCTTGAAGTCTAAAAATGAGTTAATATTCCACGGAGTAAACTGATCACAATTTGTTATTACGAGTTCGTTATTACCCGAATGTCGTATAATATTATTATGTACGAACGGTACAACAGAAGTTTCAAGTGCCCCACGTGTTGGTTTTGTTCGATATACATGGTATTTATCAACATACTTCGATGCTATATCCATAAGCACTCGCTCATATGAAGATGTGAATGTGTCTGGGATAACAAAGTGATACGTACCTTCTATACCGAGTGAAGATATTGCCCATTCCACTAATCGCTTACCGTTTATCTCAATGAGTGGTTTGGGTGTATAGTTAATTCCTATTCTAGAGAATCTAGTACCAAGCCCGGCCATTGGTATAATAACATCCATACTCATAGTTCTAACAAATTACTATGTCGTTCATTCACAAAGCAAACATCTATTTGAATCAAGGCGTTACCCATGTAATGCATCTCAAACACATCATAAAACAAAAATCCGTTATCACTCATGTACGTTATCATCTCATTTATAAGAGGTGCCCCTTGATTATATCTCATAACTGCGAGTTCTAACGTTACAAACGTAGCAGACTTTAATGTATTAATACCGCCAACTAGAACATCTCTCTCAGCACCCTGAACGTCTACCTTTATCAAATCAAATGCTTTACCAATACTATCAAGGGTTTTTATTGGTATTTGAATAATGTTAGGATCTACGTAATGATAGGTTTGTTCTTTGTAAACCGATGCCCCAGTACATTTGGGATCGTTTCTGTTTACATACATATCTAACACACCTTCATCGGCACCTAGCCCAACACATATAGAATTTGAATTGACTTTTACTAGGTGTTTATATGCCTCTGGGTTTGGTTCTATACTCAATATAGTTGCTTTTGGAAATACCCACCTAGCGGTATTAAACCACTGTCCTACATTGGCTCCAACATCTATTATATTAGTAGGATTAAACCCACGCTCACGTAGTTCAATCAATCTTTGTTGTTGATTAAACATTGTTAATCTTTGGTTGGTTTAAAGTCGACTAAAAGATCATTCCCATCAGTAAAGACTTCTCCTATTTTATGTATTCGAGTATCTAACCGGTTATTATGGTTTACAAGGTGTTTCCACCGTTTAGCAGTATCACTTTTTGGGAATCTAACATTAAACTCCAACGCCCCATATGATAGCAACCTAGGTCTAATTCTAAATCTACCGTAATCATACCCCATTACAAATGAGATCACCGCTACCATCACTAAAGCGCTTATTAAATACATCATAATAACTTTTAATCTTTTTTATTTTTCCAAAACGAATAAATACCCTTATCTATCTCAAACTCTGACCATGCTTTCTGTGGTCTATTTGGTTGCTCCTGCGCCCACCCCCACATTTTAGTAAGACCTTCTCTTAAATCAGTTTTATGTTCAAACCCAAGAATATCAATAGATTTTTGGTATGTTGAATATGCTTCTTTAACCTCATGGCGCTGTTCTAAATAAACAACTTCTATATTAGGGTCTCCTATTACCTCTCTAAGTGTTTTGCATGCTTCATTTATAGAATATTCCTTAATACCACCTAGGTTAATAATCTGTTTAGATGCTCGTTCTTTAATAGCAGCATTCCACAAAGGTTCCAATGAATCGTCTATATAACTAAACGCCCTAGTCTGGTTACCGTCCCCAAACACGGTTATCGGGGTGTCATTTAAGTATTGTTGCATCCAAATTCCCAACACATTTCTATATTTATCCCATATGTTTTGATTAATACCAAATACATTATGCGGACGTATAATACAAAAATCTAACCCGTGGTGCTCTCCGGCGATTTGAATGTCCATCTCACACGCGTACTTTGCAACCCCATACGGATCTATAGGGGTTGGTACCATACTTTCATCAAATGGCGATTTTTGATTACCGTATACCGCCATCGAACTAGTAAACACTAATCGCCTAACGTTGTACTTAATACACATGTTCACGATATTAGCTGTGGCAACTAAATTATTTTCATAATTGAAACAACGAATCCACGGCGACAATCCTTCGGCAGCATACGCTGACAAATGATACACGTATACTATATCATATTCTTCAAATAGATTAGATACGTTATCAACAGATACATCTAGATTATGAAAATAAACCCCGCTTGGTACATGTTCTATATACCCACCAAACAAATTATCTATACCAATTACCCCAAACTCGGTGTTAATTAATATGTAGTCCGCCAACCGAGACCCGATTAGCCCAGCCACTCCCGTTATTAACACATATTTTTTCATACTAGTTTCTCAATTATATTATAAATATTTTGGAATAGTTCTTCGTCTGTAACATATGGGTCAATTACGTAATGTATACTGTCTGTAAACATGTTCGCAGGTCCTAATTGTGGACGCTCTATCTGTCTCATAAGACCGTTGGCCCCGTAGAGGTACCATACCCAATCCCAGTTTATTATAGTCGTAGTACCAACACCACCGGCTATATTACATAATCCACTTTCTGGCCCAACATACACATCACAATTTTTTATAATGGATGCTTCCAAGGATAAACTACGTTGTAAGCTCTCTGACCCGTTTTGTGGGTTTCCGTACGGCAAACCACCAAATATTATATAGTGGTATTGGGATAAACTACTTATGATTTTAGGTATATCGCGTTTAGGGATATTATGGTTGTTTGGGGCCAAATACTTACCGGACTTATATTCTTCCTCGGTGTATCTAAATGCCTTAACATCCCAGTTATGTGGTATGTACACTATCTTTTGACCATCCTTCAGTTTCTCACGACGTATGTCAAACTCATTTTTAACTAACTCATCTTTATCTGGGTCAGTATACACTGTAAATGAAGTTGTTGTATCGAGTATACCGATCAACCGCTGGAATTCTTCAGGTGGTGGTAATTGAAATGACAATTCTCCAAGCTGGTATACTCTATCATATACCGACTCATCTAACGTAGTACTAATGGGCATAGCGCCCGGTTGATCTGAAACGAATACATTATCAATATATGGGTTCAGATTCATCAGTTCTTCGACTTGAGGCCACCCAATTAAATAATCAACTTGGGTTACACCATATTCCTTTATAGTCTTCAGTCTTTCCGCAATAGAAGACGCGAAAAAATGATCCCCGAAGTAGCCGAAACATCGTATAAGTATCTTCACTTCAGCGGCCCAAATCTATTAGAAACTTCTTTTCTGTAATTACCGTACTCGCCAGAACCATTACCAAATCGCTTTGAATATGTTATATCACCACTCGGATGGACTTCGATTAACGTATAATCCCGAGTGTTTTGATCATGTATTTGAACAATCACGCTATTACATTCACTCTTACCAACAAATATATCAGGGTTTGTAGTCAGTTTTGGATCATCCACCGCTATGCTATTAAAAGTTGGTACAAATTCTTCTTTATGGTATTCCCTATTAGATGTATCATCCGGTGTATGGAGAACCCCAAGTGTGCACGGGACCTCACCATCTAAACAATTCATCCAATACCCCTTACCACCACACCACTTACAGTCTTTATTCCCTTTCATATTTCTTACACTCCCATACAGGTTGAACCGTATTATATGTTTTACATAGTTCAAAATTCGCTTGTGCTATTTCGCAGTTATCAATAGCACCAGGCAGAAAAAACTTACACCCTTGATGGCACAGACAGTGTTCCTGGTGTTTGCCCTTTAGATGTGTCTGTACCGATACCTTGCATCCGTGGTGAACATATTGTTCTATCATACCCCGTCACCCCCACTATAATTCATTTTTAGGTCCTTGAAACCCTGCCCGTAGTAATCAACTATTTCCCCCTTGATACCAACCCGAATTCGGTTCTCATCACGAATTGCCACAGCCCGTTTTCCAATCCACTCAAATCCGCAGTCTTCAAGATCGCCACGTCGAATCTCGGTTTCTAGATCCCAGATCTTACCGTTACTTTCATATAAACGGGTTAGAAAATCCTCTATATCGTCATACTTCTGAATCTCATCATAGTAATAATTCATTTCATCCAAGAATCGGTGTCTTTCATCAGATTCTATTCTTTCATACTTAAGTTTGGCAATCGTATACCGATCGGCCATTTCCGCTATTGGGTATTCAATTGACATTATCTCGTTTCCTCATAGTTTCTACTGTGTTTTTTACGTCATCTAACCAAAGTGACAGATTTTCTTGGACATATTTAACAAATGCGTGTTGACATTCCTCACATATATACGGGGTATCCTCTGTTTCACTCAAATACTCATAAACAACATCGTGCATATCAATATCTTCGAGTTCTATTACGTCATACATACCATCCCAATATGGGACTCCTAAATGTTTCTCACAAAAATAGCCTTCGCACGAACATGTATTTTCACCGTGCATACCACCGCACGCATGTGCCACACCACGATCTATTTTTACATCACAATTTGGATGGTCGCACGTTGCCTCGAATACATATCCAATGGGTCTACCTTTACTATCAACTCCGCAGTTACCCCACCCCATGTTTATCTACCCTTTTTAGTAAATTTCCCCTAAGTTCTTTCGGTACCGCCCATTCGTGAACCGTCATGTTGAGCAGTTTTAATATTTCTTTGATATCATCTACAGTCTTTACCTCGTCCCAATCTACCTCATACTCACGACTATCAATGACCAATTTAAAATCTTCGTTCGGAGTTAGAGTACCATATACAAAATTGCTGTCACTACCGATCGATATACTTCCTGACACTGCACCATCTTTAAAATCTAATTTGTCACCGCTTATTAGAGTGTCGTTTTTTAACTTATTTTTCATATTTTTCATTCATTAACTTTTGTAATCTATCAACATAATCAGAACATACTAAAAAATTATACCTAGATTTCTGTTGATCATTTAATAAAGTGTAACCAGTAGATTGAAAGAATTCCAGTGTTTTTTTACCATCTAAATCTACAAATACCGTATCTGATGTACGGATGTAGTTGGATATGTTCATGGTATCCGTCCAAACGTACGCATGGTGTGTTATGGTTATTCCATCATCTTTTAACCAAAACACGTTAGCATCTAAATCTCTTAATTTGACAAATGCCGCCTCATTCTTAGCGTGACTCCATACCCTTCTATCTAACAATAAATCTACAGTAGTTTCAAATTGCTTGTAATCGTGACCTAAAAAGAAACGACCAACATTTACATCGTACCATACATCAACTTCAACATTGAACCCGCTATTAAGCGCCGCTTCGATATAAGACGGTTTGTTTTCATTCCAAGAATCTGGTCCGTCAATATTTCCACGATGTGATATAAGCGTTATCATAATTCTTTGTACCGATCATTTACTTTACCTACAAACTCCGGGATTCTATCATATTGATGAAGAATGCAAAACGGCTCACCATAGTTTGTAACCACACCATCATCTGAAATCTTAATTTCTGTTTGTTCTACCTGACTATCTTTGAATTGTTCCGGTATCATAGTCCCACACTGACAAGAATACAAACTACTCGGTTCCACAATCGTACTGGTGTACTGAAATAATGTGTTAATCAAAAAGTCAAATGCAGGTTGATCACCAAGGGCTGGCAAGGACTGCTGATTAATACTAAGAGATGTTTGATAAATATTGATGCATAAATCAGCAACTTCGTTATGACTTCCAGCAAAACTACCAACATTAAGTGCTAGTTTTTGCTTCAATAAAATATCGTTTACATACGACCCAAACAACTTATGTATCATCCCAGTTACCCACGGCTCATCTGATATTAACACATTCTCACTCGGAGCAACTATTCCATAGTCATCCATATCCATGTTCTCTTCAAACCACGTTGACGGGTTTGTTTGGAAAACCAAATCCCTAGTATCTGTATGAATAACTCGCCTGTACTCAACATCTGTTGTATTTAAGTATTGCCAGAAATGAAAGAAACGTATGTTATGAACCAAAATATTGTAATTATCCTTGGTTGTATTACCGGAATGTGTTTCGAACCTAGTGACCAATCTACCATAGTTATCGGTATTTGGTAGTATACACGCTGCCCCTAAAGATTGTAGGTATCTTGGTATTGATAAATCGCCATCACTGAAATTATAACAGAACACTACAACATCACCCTCAAATCCACACTTCTTTATTGAATGAATCCAATTTCTAACATCCTCCAACTTATAATTGTTACTAATAGCACCCAAAATCAAGTCTTTCATCTATTGTATTGCTGTTTGTATATTCTTAACTTTTAACCATCTAGTATGGTCTCCGGCATCAAATTCCTCTACATCTTGGGTTTGATCTTTATAGCCACACTCAAGATACTTATGAAAATCCATTAGCGTACGGTTGTTTCTTCTGAAATCCTCATCTATGTCTGGTGGGCAGTTATCCTCATGATACAGCGCGTAAAATGTACCAGACGTATTGCGTATGGGTTTATAACCAACCGTTAAAAGCCTTTGGTGGCGGTCAATATCTTCAGCCCCCCACCCAACATAAATAGGGTTAAACCCACCGATTTTTTCAAACATTTCTTTGGTAAGAATAAAAACACCGCCCCAATGCCCCTCTGCCGATTCATAGAACTTACGATACCCTGCCGGTACATCGTACATTGGTCTAACCGTTTCATTGTCCTCTGCTAAGAATACGACCCGTTGCACCGGGTATACCGGCTCCGTATCTATTTCATAGTCAACATCATACGACGGATAGTAGTCTACATCATGAAACACCAATTTAGACCCGTTGGCGTACTGTGCCCCAACATTGAATAATTGAGCCAACTTGAATTTAGTGTCATCATCTTGTTCTACAATAATAATCTCATAATTTTTGTTATGAAATATGGAGTGTAGTCTAGGTAACAGTATAGACAAATGTGTTTCCCTATCACGATATGGTAGTATTATTGAAAACAATCTGGTTAGTACTTTATATCTTCTAAATCCGGTACGACATCAATAATCTTTCGAGCGTCTCTCATATTAAAATCCCGTTGAGATTTACCTTCTAATTGCTCCCGTATGGCCTTACAATGATTAGAGCATATACCAAATAGGGTTTCGTATTCAAGTGCCTCTACGCCCGCGTCTGGATTAAATAAGACAGTCTTTGGGTACTCTATGGCAATATCTATATTTTTCGTTAATAAGAACCCGTTACTAGTCATAGTATACGTAGAATCTTTCTGTAAATACAGGCAATGTATCTCATCTTCACACAGTAGTAAATCAAAAGTTTTAGGGGTTTTAGCGTTACACCATAAACTTGTCTGTTTCAAAAACGATTTATCTATTACATATCTTGGAGAGTCATGACCCAGCCAAACTGTAGAGTCATCTTTATACCACACGTCTACCATAACATTATAACCGTATTGTACAGCCAAATCTACGTAATCTGGTTTATTTAAAAAAAATGGCTTATCACCATCAAAGTTTCCGCGATATGCTATGAGTGTGGTATTCATATCGTGTCGTAAAACTCGTTTTGCCTGCGTTGGCGTGCTATATCCTTATGATGTATGAGAGAAAATTCTTCTGCATATGGAAGGGTTGACCATGTAGTGTACCCAACCAGTTGCTCATGTACAGGTTTCTCCCACTTAATTTCTGGTCTGTTCTTGTACAGTCTTAATTGATTATCCGGGAAGTTAATCCATCCATTACTATTTACATTCCAACCCCATTTAGCAATATCAGCGTCTGTAAGGCCTTCGACTGTATTCACACGTGGAATCCAAATAGCATCAATATCCCGTGCCTCATATAGTATATTAAAAATATTACCTAAAAGAAACTCGTGCGGATATTCGTCTGCATCAAGCTGCAGTATCCACGTCTTCGTACATAAAGAATTTAAGTAATTCTTAAAACTAGCAAAATCTTTATTTAAGGTGTATACGCCGTACCGTTGTATATTTGGGAGGTACTTATTTATTACAGAATCAACTTCAACAGTAACCGAAGTAGAATCAACTAATACAACTATCTCACAGCGATTATCTCCATCTGTAAACTTAGTTAATATACCAAGTAACCTGTCCAGTTCTTTATGCTCGTTACACGCAGTAACGGCAAAACTTAATCCTCTTTCGTATTCTTCCATAAATCTTCTGCAGTCGGCATCTGCTTGTCGCTCCTAGGTATAAGTCCAAGATACTCTAAATCCGGTAACACAACAGCTACGCTGCTCATACCGTCTAAACTGTATGTGCGGTATACCTTATTTTTATGCAAATATCTGTTATTCTTGAAATTACTCGCATAGAACGATGGTAATTGCGCATAAGGAACCTCAGTTAGAGGTAGTTTAAATTTATTAACCATTAGAGACTCTATAAGTTCCCCCCTCTTATTTGCTTTCTTATAGATTTCTCGTAGTTTATGGTCTATAAGGGGTTTAGTTAACAACCTGAAATGGTTTAGTGGCAACGCATTCAACCGTATACAATGGAGCATTTTGGTAGTAGGTACGTACCCAAGCGATAAACAAACACGTCTAGGGCCATCCGCTTTAGTGTAATTGAATTCAATTATCTGCATCGGTAATATTTGGCTTGGACTTATAGCATGCCCGGATACCGCCGCGTTTCTGTATATCGCTGTATGATCTGCCATATTATAATTTATTTAATTTAGGTAACCCAAGGGTTGGTAAATTCAATGGAACATGTACTTGAGTTGTAATATATTTATCTACCAACTTAGAAAATTCTTCGTGCATTCTATCTAGTGAATAGTTTTTCTGAACTTTACTTACGAGTTTTTGAGTCTTACCACGTTCGGTATCATAGTTATTAAATAGATCTACCATAACGTTCGCTGCGTTGGTATAATCGACCGTAAACCAATGAGACTGTTCTAAGATCATATTGTTAGCGGCAGATTTATGAACTTGAGTCATTTTACCGTCTAGCATAATTGCATAGTCCGATAAGAAATCTACATGGCCAGACCAATTAGGGGCAATAACTGGCTTGCCTGAAAACATAAATTCCTGTAGTGGCCTACCATATCCTTCACCTTTAGTAAATGACACCATCGCCTTCACCTTGTTATGATTGAATAACGTATTCATCTGGCTAGGTGATAGGTCGCCGTGTAGTAGATATATGTTTGGTAGGTCTCCAGAGATACTACCCTTAATCTCCTTAATATTTTTAATAATACGTTCTCTATCTAATACACTGAACGTTGCTTGTGACGTCTTTAATATAAGCCCAGGTCTCTTTTTCTTGTTTTTAAACGTACTTAAAAATGTCTTAATAAGCATACCAACATCTTTACGATCCTGCCCAAGTTCGCCAGATAACCAGTGACCGACGAATAAGAAATTGAAATCTTCAATTACAGTTTCTAGTTCAGATTCTACATCCGAGTCTGGGGTATAGATATTATTAAATATACTTGCATCAGTACCTTCAAATAATACTTCGACAGGAACTTCAACCCCATGAGTTTTAACTACTCGGCCAGTATCCTTCTCCTGTTCATTATATTTTGTATTCAATATACACGTCTTAGAATGTTGAGATGGAACTATTACTAGATCCATTTTATTACATCCGTGTACCCAATCTAACGGAATTATAGTAGTCTCCATACCGGCCGATATGCCTACGTTGAACTTACCGTGCTTTTGAAATTCTTGCGGAACTGTTACTTGCACCCACACGTCGATCGGTCTATTGAGTTGCTGTGTCAGTATTCGATCTAATATTGCTTTGTGATCTGGGTTGGTCGTTGTAAGTGCATTCATGGGGGTATTTCCCCACTTTGTTGATATTATCTTAACATCAAATTTATCCATCTTTATTAAAGATGTTACTAAATCTCTAGCATGATCTCCATAACCGGACCGTGTACTGACTGGGGCAGAAATAACCAACAATGGTTTAATCATAAACAAATCTTTTATTTTTTATTAATATTAGCTGTGAAATCTCTAAGACCGTTGAATATTCCTTCATAGTCATCCGGCGATTCAAGTTTTTTTCCATATAAGACAACAAATCGATCGTTCATCCGCAGTATCTCTGTACCTCTGGAATAGAATACAATATCACCGTTGGACTCATAAACCATGACCGGGGATGGTATTGGTTCAGATACTTTAAAATACCTACTCATATACTCTATACATTAATTAATTCGAACCGTTTTATAGGAGTCCAGTTATCAATAACACTGTTTATACCGTCGGCCATTGAATCACACATATATTCGTGACTCAATTTACCGCGAGCCATCATCCACTCACGACCTAATAGACCACACCGTTCACGTTCTTCTTTAGGAGTATTATACCATTCATATATAACGTCAGATACCTCTAAGTAATCTACACGATCATCAAAAATATACGGAGTTGGTGGAGACCCGTTGAGCGATCTAACTCGAGGCCAAACCGGTTTTACCCAGTCCCCGTATTCGACAGTAGCCTCCCATTTTCTCCAGTCGTGTAATGACTGGATTTCAATATAATCTTCTTCGGTTAACTCAACGCCGTTTAAAATAAACCCGCATTGGTCTTGGAGTCCACCGGTTACGTTAACAATAATAGGAGTACCCGCCATTAAAGATTCTGCCGTGGTTAAACCAAACCCCTCGTTGTTTGCAATATTAATTGTAACATCTGCAACGTTATGTAGATAATTCAATTGATTAGTGCCCAATGACCCGCCTGAAAAAACAATATCATACGACGGACATAATTCCTTTTTGACTGCTATTAGATCTGTACCGTTATCATCTACCGGTGACGTATGCATCAATAATAAACATCTTTTAGATTCTTCAACTGGCAATCTATCGCAAAACTCCTTATATGCCAATATCACGTCTCCAGGCATTTTACGACGTATATTACGATTAACCCATAATAATACAAAATCTTTCTTACCGCACTGTGATTCTATCTGATCTTTAAATGATATAAAATCCTTATATTCTGGGTGGTCTTCATTTATGGGATAGTACCAATCCTTACTGATGCCGTGCGGTACATATTTAACAAATATATTTTTAGTGTTACTACTCATACTTTTACTAAATTAAACTCGTTAAGTTTATCATTTTTACGTATAACCCTATCTACAATCCCGTACGTTTGCTTTGATATAGAAAATATTCCGTCACACGACGCATAATACGTAAAGTTATAACTGGGGTCTGGCACTGAATCCCATATAGCATAAAATAAAATAGGAACATGTTCCCGGATCTCGTGCGCCATCTCATACATCCAGGTCCAATACCGTGGGTCAGTGAAGTGCATAATAGCGTCTGGTCGCTCTAACATGATAAGTTCTCTAAGAACTTCTGGTGTGCCATACCCGGAACTTGGATATACTTTAACACTTGCATCTTCAACACCAGTTTCTTTTTGAATCGCTTCAGATAAATCAAATATCTTACCTTGATCTGGATGTTTTATAGCCGCGCCAAGTTGTACCCAATCGAACTTATCGACGGTACCGGTAACAAATTGCCTGCTCATCGTAGCAACGCCACTAAACATTCTTAAATCATCTGATAATAATAATATCTTTCTTTTTTTACTTTCTTTGCTCATCTATAACCGAATACTTTTTAAAAATTAGATCCACTCACTTCTAGCTCGTCAACTGTGTCAACCCTATCTCTGAATTTCAAATCATTCAAGTAAAGGTATAACGACCTGTTTACAACCTTCTGGAGTGTTACTCCCTCCTGAACGCCGAGTATCTTAAATTGCTTATATATGTTGGTTAACAGCTTTATACTGGTTAATTTGGTATTACTCATATTATTGCTCCTTATTTATAAATAAATATATATGAGTTCTATTTACCGTCACAATATGCTCCAAAAAATTCACAATAATCACACAGCTTTGTTGGATTTTTTGGAAAGTCAGCTTCAGAATCTAACTTAACTGTACCATCTGAATTAAACACCGAATCGACAAAATCATCAAAATCTCTAATAGCTCTATTAATACTAACAGTTCCATCGGACGGCGAGAATCTAGACATACGGGGTATAGGAAATTCTGCATTTTTATTAACTTCCTTACGCATTATTTGAAACTGTACATCTATTTTTTCGATTGGAAACCCATACTGTTCTGAATACCATTTCTTATACAACAGTATCTGGTTCTTCTTCTCATCTTTCGCTTTATCATATGAACTCCAACCACGTTTTGACGTCTTTAAGTCAATAATTAAAATGCGACCGGTACTCTCATTCTTTATGATAACGTCAATAAAACCAACAACATAAATACCGTCCCTAATGTATAATTCAAGTGGCATTTCAATACCAACCAAACTATACCCGCGTTTCTTATAAAATTTAGATTGATTCTTAGGGTTCTTAAACCACTTTATTATTTGCACACCATTACCATACGCTTCAGACATTTGCTCTTTTGAGCATATCAATGTTTGATCTGTAACGCCAACATCGGCGAGTTTACTTTTCGCCTTACTAAATTCAGACCGCATATTATCTAATAAAATCTGATTTAGATCTAATAAATCTGCTTCTCGTTTGGTCTGTGTATAGAGTACTGTTAGATATTTTTGTATTGTTTCGTGAACAGCAGTACCAAAAATTGTATGAATCGTACCAACGTTTATGACCGGTATCTTATCAATATATTTTAACTTATACCGACGTTTACACTGTTTCCACAAACCATATTGGCTGTAACTAAGCTTACGATCTCCGTCTTTTTTTATACGTGCTACCATCTTTATAATTTCAATCCCTTTAATTTGTCTGCTTGTACACCATATTTCGTGCACATACTCTTAACAGATTCAACCCCGTTATCTAAACTAAGTAATATATCTAAATAATCTACAGCGTTGGTCTTACTACACACATATTCAATACCCATAAGTTCAACCAACCATTCTGGATATACATTGGTTTTATTACTCGGCTTAGTATATTTCAGGAATTTATTACTCTTTGGAATTATTCCTATCAAAAGTTCATACACAACAGCTGGTTCTAACTTGTGAACATATTTCTGCAACTCGTTCACCACATCAATCCACGCAGGTTCCATAGAAAGGAACCGTATAACCATATACGTTGACCAAGATTTACGGTCTTCATCAGAAAGACTGTTCCAATATAATGGATCTTGAACAGCCGTTATCTGCTTTATATGATCAAATAGACTCTTTGTCTTTGTCGTACTCTTCTTCGCCATTATTTACTTCATCTACAGTACTCTCATCACTACCGCCCCAAATACGATCCCAACCGTCCTCGTATTTTTTCACATCAACCGGTCTATATTCAGACCCCTTACCATTATCAGGCTTTGGTTTCATCTTTACTTACAGGTTGTTTACTGGATTGCGCGTCTTTGAGGAACAGCGCTTGTAGTTGAGTTGGCAGCACCTCATATAATATTGAACCACACTGTATACAATTCATTACCTCTATCGGCTGATATGAGTCTTCAGCTTCGCCGGTTATAAACCTACTAAGTTTTCTAATTTTGAAGTTTGCCATGAACTGGTCAAACCCACATTGGGAACACGCTACTGCACTTGTGTCCGCCAGGGTCAGTCGTTTTTGTGGCCCTGAATTTACCGTATTACTATCCATTTATTAATTACCCCTTTTAATCTCATTCAGTAGTTGAATTATACACGCCGAAAAGTTTATCTCAGAGTCAACTACAAACTCATCTTTATACAAGTATTCAGCTATAACTAATATACATTCTGTTTGTTTCCCGTTTGAATAGATATCTAACTTATCAAATAGTGTTCTATAGATATTAGAAAAATTTGATATATGGTTATCTACAACAATCTGTCTAATATTTTTGAACGCCTTATCTATCGTCTTACTATGTATAATTTCATCAATAATCTTATCGCCAATACTACTCGATATTTTTGTCTGTTCATCAATATGAAGTTTACCGTCCTTTATTTGACGTTGGCAATCGTTGAGTATTTTACGCATGTCCGGGTAGTGCGTTTTTACGATAGTAGCCACATCTTTATTATCAAACAGTACATTCTCCTTATCTAAAATCTTAGATACGTGGACAGCTATCTCTTTCTTACTAGGCGGTATAACTGAAAATGCCTGACATCTACTAACTACCGGATCTATTATCTTATCAACGTAGTTACACGTAAGTATAAACCTGCAATTGTTGGAATACGTCTCCATTAGATTACGTAGTATTCCTTGGAAATTTTTGGACAGGAAATCGCACTCATCCAAAATTATAATCTTACTACCGGTAAACCCTATAGTGGTAGCAAATGACTTAATCTTAGTTCTTACCGTTTCAACACTATTTTCATCAGATGCATTGATTATTTTGGAATCACATTTCAGTGTATTAACGATCATACGGGCAATCGTTGTTTTACCCGTACCTGCAGGTCCATATAATAGTAGATGTGGTATATCAGATTTATGAATCATATCTGACAACTTATCTTTTATATCATTACTTCCGACCAGTTCATCGAGTGTTCTAGGTCTGTACTTTTCCACAAACAGAGTATTCAACGCCTGCTTATCACCGTCTATATATTCAAAAAACTCACTCATCTGCTTGCTTTGTTAAGTAATATTCTGCTTTGAAATCCAATAGGTCATATTCAATACATGCTATGCCGTGTTTAGAAATCTTTATTACCATTTCATCGGCTTCGCGGTTTGCCAGTATTATCTCTCTTAGATAATCCGCGGAAAAGGACATTACATCAAACGGGGGCGGTTTAACATCAAACTTAGACTCTACCTTCATATTAACCCTATGAGTATTTGCTGTTGAATCGTACCCAATAACGACTTCAGTTTTACCAGTCCTCATATCGTTCACAACCGTAAAATTATTATTGTTCACGGCAGGTATAGATTTTACTACGTTATCGAGTGTTTCAGAATCCAATGTCATAGAAAAATCCCACTCGGGCATATTCTCCTTTCTGGGCGGGTCTGGTATAACGCTTAATTCTGAAAGTGCATACTTAATTGTGAGTAATCTACCTTTCATAGTAAGGCCGGTTGGGGTACTGTTACTCGCTAAGTTTACCTTCAGCTTAAAATCGCTGTCCATCATGTTCAATAGTTTAATTAAGTCAGACGTGCCCCTAACCCCCATAGTCACGTCTTCAATATCGTCTATCTTAACGGATACAAATCCAAATAAGGACGAGTCTTCGGTATTAAACGCCGTACTTAGTACTCCATCGGATACCCGCCATTTTACAGCGTCTACCTTACCAGACATGTAATACTTCTTTATGAAATTTCCTAATTTTATCTTGTTCATGTTATTAACTAAATGTGAAAAATTTACTAGCTATAGCTGCTTTAAGGGTTGGTCTACTCCAAAGTAGGGCGTCGTATATTGATCCTAGTTTATTATCAAGTTCTCTATCATAAATTTTTTCAATATCTATGTACCGCTGGACGTAATCTAAAATTTCCTGTGGGTCCCCTTCACCGCGAAACGCTATCTGGGATAATTCTAATGGATTCTTTTTTAAGTATACCCATTTTATTTTGTCACCGTCTGATATCGGTGGATAATCATACGAGCACTCGTAGTACCTAAGTAAATCGTTATATGCCATCGCTGCCTTAACATGAACTGGTGTACCTTTTTTAAATACACCTACTTTATCTAGATTAACCCCCTTTACTGCGTATTTTTGTATATTTTTTACTGCAGATGTTCTTGCAATATCCTCGGGCTTTGTATGCCTCATTTTAGTTTTAAAGTCGAGTATTAGTGCATCTATTTCATCCTTTGGCAAGTCCTTGATTATAATGCCTTCCAATACGTCGTTCATTATCTTCTTAAACGCCGTTGGAAACGACGATCTAACAACGTCCATTCCCTTTACATCCATCTTGTTTAC
>Ga0210043_1000296_pt1 | contig 53315 bp, 40 predicted proteins | sample CryGeymet201501t_FD_183990 | JGI IMG/M metagenome (GOLD analysis project Ga0210043, IMG submission 183990) | Groundwater microbial communities from Crystal Geyser aquifers in Utah, USA - Crystal Geyser metaG 2015-01t (SPAdes) (version 2) | ecosystem: Environmental > Aquatic > Deep subsurface >... | reverse complement strand
GATTGCCTACAATGAGGTGAGTAGGTTCATAACAACATGTAAAATTTACTAGAAAGCTTGGGGCGACTTTATTTACATTCCCAGCTGCATCTCTCGCCCAGGCGTACAATCTTGAATTGCCATTGTTCGGTATTCTAATGTTATTAGGTTTAGTTGTACTCCATCCGATTTGATCATTATAGGGTCTTCTATTATTAAAAGTAATCATCCAGCCTGTAATAGAACTGCTATCATTAGCATTTAAATTAAAAGAAACTATTGGATATTCTGTTGAAGAGGATGAATTCTGGAGAAAGTAACAACCGGAGGAATAATATCTGGGTTATTCGGATCGGTATTTAAGGCAATTTCTTCCATATCCGATAAAGAGTCACCATCACTATCCATTGCATCAATAGAAGTAAAATCTAAATTAGTTGTTAGTTTAAACATATCTAAATTTTCTTCATCTACATCTACAATTCCATCATTATCTGTATCTAAACCAAATCTTGTAGCAACGCTTATTCGTCTCCCTGGAGAAGGATTACCATTTGTATCTAGGGAAAAAAAAGTATAGTTATAAGTGGTTATTGGTAATAGTCCTTCGTCAACCATAGCGAAAGATTCTAATTCATTTATGGCTGTTGCATCTTCGCCATCATTGATATTTGCTGGAAATGTTGCTGGAGCAATATTTCTTCGAACTATTATTTTATTAAAATCATTTTGAGTTGGATTTCTCCATCGGAAAGCTATTCGATCCAATCCTGGAAATGCATAAAGATTTGTGATATCTTGTGGACTTGTATTATCTCGTGGAAAGCATATATCACCTGCTACATCATTAGAGTTAGCATTCGGATAATCAGGATTTTTAATTACAACAAAATAATTTTGAGGGGTTCCGATAGAATTAGGCAAACTATTCCAAGCACCTGGAAGATTTATTACCTCATTCATTAATGTGGATTTATGATAAACAGAATAAATGTGACCTTGATCATTTCTAATCTTATATCCAGTATTTCCATAGCCCATTGAAGTTAGCCATAACGGATCATATGAGTTATCTTCAAATGGAGAAATTATTGCAATATAAACATCAAGATTTTTATGAGCTTTAAATACGATATATTCAGTATTAGTATTTTCTTTGTGATCAATTAGCGATTGAATTGAATTAGGTGTATCACATGGAAATACTCCACCATTGCAAGTTGAAATCCCAACTGAATTTTGAAATCCTAATGAAATAAAATCACTATCTTCAATTAATTTCCACTGCCTGTCTTGATAGTATTGATAGCCTGAGCCAATTGTTGAAAAAATAGCTCCAGATGACCCACTTATTGTACCTAATCCATTGGGAAAATTTCTACTAATGCAAGACGGTGCAATAGGTACTTGTGTATTAGTAGACCTAGGTAAGGCAGTTTAGATAAATGTTGATAAATGACGTGTAATCACTGTAACTTTCGAATTTGTTCGATCTATAGTCACTCCGCCGTCAACCGCTTCCCAACTTTTAGCAGTGTAATCATAATAAAATCCAGCAAATTCTTCTATAAAACCTGATGTGGTTAGCGCATTTAAATCATATGTATATTCCAACTTAACATTATCATTAAAGTAAAAATGCATATCTTTGGCATTTTTCTCTATTTGAAATTTTTCCATTAAATGATCTAATAAATCAATATCATATGATTTTCCGATTGGTATATACCCATTCACATCATTTGGAGCAACGATACTAGATGACCTAACACTGAATGCATTTGAATCAACCCCTTCAGGGAAAATCAATATTGGTTCAGAAGAAATATTAACCGGTTCTACAGATTTTGAACCCCCTAAAGAACTTAAGAGAAGAAAATAAAAGGAATTATTGTCTTTGTCCACCTTAGAACAATTTTCAAGAAATATGAATTGTGACAAAAATATTACAATAAAAAATAAATTCCGCATAAATACATCCTGCCTTTCAAATGTTGTACATCTATTTTATAGGAATTTAAAAGGATCAACTTCTTTTTCTCAGCCAAACATAAATTATTCCTATTATACCAATTGCATACAAACCCCACTTAAAGAAATTCACTGTAGAGAAGATGATTGCTGAGGTTGAGTCGATTGCTTGGATGTCAGCTGCCATATTGAGAAAGATTCGATTTTCTACAAGATCCAAGATTCCACCGAGTAATCCGAGACTACCAAATATCTTGAAGCTTTGAATGGAAAAACGTTCTGAAAGTAAAAGTCCGAGGGAGAAAAATACTAATCCAAAAGATAGTGCAAACCAATCATCAAATCTATGTTGAATTGTAATTAGGTGAATTCTATTCCCTTCTTGCATGATCTGAAGCCATCTTTGCAGCTTAACCTCATCAAAGGAAAGTTGCCTTGTGAATGTTCCCACAGGGAAATCCATCTGCTTAAAAGCAGGGATTGCAAAGAACAAACTTGTTATCATTGAAGTAGTGTAGAGGATAAATGCTATTAGATAAAATTTGAAACGCATGATTACATTTGTTCCCGAGGAAAGGAATTTTTTCAATTCTAAAATAATGGAAGGATTTCAGTTGTTACCAACCCAAACAGTGTGGACGGAGTGATGAAATATTTAAATGAAATTCCACTGAATGAGGCGGATTTAACCTTGCAGGCAAAATAAAATAGCAAAAACTACAATTTTATAAATTGATTATAGAAATAATGAGGAAGTTTTCTATTATTAAAGTTGGTCAGAATGGTAATAAGGTAGAGTCGAATAACTAGGAGAATGGAATTATTGAATCGGTTTATTATTTTCTTATCTGTTTTTACTAGCATTATCGGTGCAGGTTATTTCTACATTGGTTTAAAGATGATCCCAGGATTGGGATTGGATGAAATGTTTTCTCTACTTGCCTGGGTATTGATTTTCGTTTTGGTAATCTCGATTCCAATATCCTATTGGATTTCTCATACAGTTGCTAGTCCAAGAATGCAATCTGTGTTTTCGTATTTTTCTTTTCTAAGCTTGGGATTTTTTACAATACTATTAAGCATTGTTTTATTCCAAGATTTTATGATACTCGTGTTTTCATTTTTGAAGATAGTATCACCTTATTTTGCTAATTTGTTGGAAGCAAGTTTTCTTGGAAAATTATTTCCACTGAGTGGAATGGATACTTTTTTTAGTTCGATAATTTTATTGGCTATCGCTTCTATTCTAACTGCATGGGGGATGTTCGAAGCTCATGTTCGTATTCGAACTATAGAAGTGAATGTTCCAGTGGAGAATCTGCATCCTGACTTAATTGGATTTACAATTGCACAAATTTCAGATGTTCACATCGGGCCGACAATTCAAAGGCCTTTTCTGCAACATGTAGTAAAGCGGATTCAAAATTTCCGACCTGATGTTGTTGTTATAACAGGAGACTTGGTTGACGGTCCAGCCCATTTGTATTCTCAGCATCTTGCGCCTCTAGTGGATTTGAAATCTAAGTACGGAACCTTTTTCATTACAGGGAATCATGAATACTACAATGGAGTGCTCGCTTGGATTGCTGAGATTAAAAAATTAGGAATCCATGTTCTGTTGAATGAGAATAAAATTCTATCTCATAAAAACGCAAAACTTGCATTAGCAGGTGTGACAGACTTGAAGGCAGGATCTATACTTCCTAATCATGAAACAAATGCAAAGCAAGCAATGCATGGAGCAGAAAATTCTGATTTCAAAATTCTACTCGCACATCAACCAAATTCTATCTATGAAGCAGAGAAGGCAGGGTTTGATCTACAATTATCAGGGCATACTCATGGTGGACAGTATTTTCCAGGTAATTTAATTATTTACCTGGCTCAGAAATTTGTAGCTGGACTGCATCGATATAAAAAAACATTAATCTATGTAAGTCGAGGGACGGGTTATTGGGGACCACCTATACGAATTGGCGCACCAAGTGAGATTACAAAAATTGTTTTGGTGGATTCGAAAGCAAAAAATGCTAATATAGTGAAAATTAAAAAAGAGAAAAGATATTAGACAGAGATTTAAATTTTTATAAGGAATGTTATTCAACAGTTACTTAGAAATATAATATTAAATTAGTATTTAAGTTTTATAAAGATAGAGATTCAAAAGTATATTGACAAAATACACGAATAATATTTCGTGATAAGTAGATAGTGCTATGAGATTGAAAGATAAATTTAAATTATTAAAGATACTTTTCATTACCTCCATAGTTGTTACGTTTTTATGGGCAGAAAATTCTTTTTCTACTCAAGAAACGAAGCCACTTAAATCTCAGATAGAAAATTGCAATAATTCTAATCTAACTGCTCAATTCTTTCTTATTGAACCAAATATCAATGAGGAAAGTGAAACACACTCATCCTCCTCGGATCAGTTTATTTCATTATATTATAAAGAAAATTTTAATCACAAACAACCTATTATAAAGCAACGTACTAATTACTCTAATTTTACGATGGGTAATGCTCTTTTCATTTATTCTCTCGGATCTCGATCTCCCCCTCTTTCCTAAATCACAGAAATTCAACTGCTTATTAAGTTGTGTATTGAAGAATTATTCAATACCTTCTAAAAAACAAATATGCTAAAGTCTTCACCTAACTAATTGAGAAAGACTATATTTGAAGTGTTTTGATCTCATGAGGAGAACACAATGTACTTATTATTTTATTTTTTTAGAAATATTTTTCAAATTTTTCCAATCGGAAGAATCATCTTCCTGTCCATACTTTTGCTTACTTTTCTAATTAATTGTGGAAAGAAGCATGAAGAAGAGAAGGAGAAGCTGAAAGCAGTGAATCCTTGGAGACAAGATATTACAATTGAGAAGGCTTATGTGGCTAAGGTAAAAGCTATCCAGCACATTGAGCTTAGAGCCTTTGAGAAAGGTTATTTAACTAATATCTATGTTGACGAAGGGAAAGTGATCAAGAAAGGGCAGAAGATGTTTCAAGTAATGCCAATACTTCTTCGTTCTAAATACGAAAAAGCTAAAGCTGAGTATGAAGCTTCCCAAATAGAATTTGAAAATACAGAAATTCTTTTTAAAGAAAATATTATCTCTAAGGCTGAATACGCCACTGCACGCGCTAGATTAAAGAAGAGTAAAGCAGAAATGGATTTAGCTAAAAACCACTTATATTTAACAACAGTTTATGTTCCTTTTACTGGGATTATGGATAAGTTTCAAGTGAGACTTGGTAGCTTTTTAGAAGAGGGAGCTTTACTTACTACTTTGTCGGATGTATCCAAACTATGGATTTATTTTAATGTTTCAGAAAAGGATTACTTAAATTATCAGAAAAGAAAAAAGTCAGGTGATGAAAGTATTAAAGTTCGTTTCGTAATGGCGAATGGAGATGAGTTCAGCCAAAAGGGTGTCGTTGATACTATTGAAGCTGAATTTGATAGTGAGACAGGAACGGTTCCTTTTAGAGCGACTTTTCGTAATCCTGAAAGATTGCTTCGCCATGGAGAAACAGGTAATGTCATGATCAACAATGTTATACCTGATGCCTTAATTATTCCTCAGAAAGCAACGTTTGAAGTCTTAGATCATCATTATGTTTTTTTAGTGGATGAAAAAGGCAAAGTCAGTACTCGAGAAGTTACTATTGCAAATGAATTTCCCCATCTATTTATTATTAAGACAGGCTTAAAAGAAACGGATAAAGTTCTCATTGAAGGAATAGGAAAAATTCATGAAGGAGAAACTGTTCGTGTAGAAATAGAATCTCCCCAAGAAGTAATGAAAAGTCTTGAGTTAGTTGCTCATTAATCTAACAGGAGAAATTTTATGTTTACTAAATTTTTACATCGCCCTGTTTTAGGAATTGTCCTCTCTATATTTACAGTTTTTATCGGGCTCATCTCAATTAAAACTCTACCCATTGCTCAATTTCCAGAAATTGCTCCACCAAGAGTAGTTGTAACATTATCTTTTCCTGGCGCTAGTGCTCAGGTTTTAGTAAATTCTTCTATTACGATCTTAGAACAAGCAATCAATGGTGTGCCTGGAATGAGATACATAGTTTCTTCATCGACAAGCTCTGGTGATGCTATCATTCAAGTTTTCTTTGAACCAGGGACTGATTCAAATGATGCCCTCGTATTGGTAAAGACGAGGGTAGATCAAATGATGTATCGTCTTCCTGAATTGGTTCGATTAGAAGGAATTTTAGTGCAACCTGTACAGCCAAGTATGCTTATGTATGTGAATCTATATAGTAAAGATTCAAATGCCTCAGAGAAATTTTTGTTTAACTACGCCAATGTTTATCTTATTCCTGAATTAAAAAGAATCAGTGGCGTGGGGCAGGTTAAAATTTTAGGGGCTCGACAGTTTGCAATGAGAGTGTGGTTGGATCCCGATCGTATGCGGGCATACAATGTTACAGTGGATGAAGTTATGAAATCCATTAGTTCCCAAAGTATAATAGCAAGACCTGGACATTTAGGACAAAGTTCAGGTAAAGCTCCTCAATCTTTAGAATATACCTTAACCTATGACGGACGATACAATGAACCGTTTCAATACGAAGATATTATAGTTCGAGCTAAAAACTCAGGTGAGATGCTATATTTAAAGGATATTGCAAAGGTAGAACTGGATAGTGAGTTTTATAATATTTATTCAGATGTAAATGGATTTCCTGCTGCTGCGATTATGTTCAAGCAAACTGAAGGAAGTAATGCAAATGATGTTATTGAAGAAATAAAAACGAAATTAGATGAACTCAAGAAAGATTTCCCACCAGGGATGGACTATCGCTTGAGTTATGATGTTTCCAGTTTCTTAGAAGCTTCTATTGAAAGAGTGCTTCATACACTCTTCGAAGCATTTGTACTTGTTGCTATTGTTGTATTTATATTTTTAGGAGACTTTCGATCTACCATCATACCCGCCATTGCTGTACCTATTTCTTTGATCGGTGCTTTTGCATTTATGAAATTAATGAATCTAACAATCAATTTGATCTCACTCTTTGCCTTAGTCCTTGCTATTGGAGTGGTTGTGGATGATGCCATTGTGGTTGTGGAGGCAGTTCATGCAAAGATGGTAGAAAACCCAAATCTAACAATCTATGGTGCTGTGAAATTTGTTTTAAGAGAAATCAGTGGAGCAATCATTGCTATCACCTTACTCATGATGTCTGTATTTATTCCTGTTTCTTTCTTACCTGGACCTGTAGGTGGATTTTACAGACAGTTTGCAATCACTATGGCGAGTGCAATCGGCTTATCAGGAGTAGTTGCTTTGACATTCACTCCCGTTCTTTCGGCAATAGTTCTGAAACCTCACAAGCCTGGTGAGCACCACCACCAAGGTCCAATAGCGAAATTTATTTCTAAGTTCAACTATCACTTTGATATAATAACAGAAAGGTATATAGAATTCATTCGCAAGATTGCAGGAAAAAGAATCATAATCGCTAGTCTTGTGTTAGGATTTTCTTTTGGAATTTTCTTTATTAGTAAACTGGTTCCAGAAGGGTTTGTACCAGGTGAAGATCAGGGAATTTTTTATGCAATCATTCAAACTCCTCCAGGTTCTACTATTGAAAAGACCTTCTCCGTAGCGAATCAATTGGAAGAGGTCGCCTTGAAGATTGAAGGAGTAGATTCAGTGGCATCACTTGCTGGATATGAGATCTTAACAGAAGGGGAAGGCTCCAATGCTGGAACCTGTCTTATCAATCTCAAGGATTGGGGCGAGAGGAAGAACTCAGTTCATGACATCATTGATGAACTCGAAGAAAAAACCAAAGATTTCGGAGCAGTCATAGAGTTTTTTGAACCACCTGCTGTACCTGGATTTGGTTCTGCGGGAGGATTATCCTTTCGATTGTTAGATAAAACCAATAGTGGCGACTATCACAGGTTTGATGAGATTCATCAGGAGTTTATGAAAAATCTTAAAAAACGAGAAGAACTCAATGGACTCTTTTCTTTTTATTCTGCTAAATTTCCTCAGTTGAAAGTGAAGCTTGATAGAAAGATTGCCATGCAAAAAGGGGTAAACATAGGGGATGCTATGGAAAATCTCAATATACTTGTAGGTAGTACTTATGAGCAGGGATTCATTCGATTCAATCAATTTTTTAAAGTGTATGTTCAATCAGCGCCTGAGTTTCGAAGATACCCTTCCGATATGCTCCAACTATTTACACCCAATGACAAGGGCGAGATGGTACCATATTCGGCCTTTTTATCTTTAGAACAAACACAAGGTGCAAATGAGATAACTAGGTACAATGCTTACACATCTTCTGTGATCAATGCCTTACCTGGTTCTGGATTCACAACAGGGGATTCTATAAAGGCTATACGAGAAGTTGCTTTAGATTTGCCAAGTGGATTTGATGTCGCCTGGGAAGGATTAACCTACGATGAGGCACGTAGGGGAAATGAAGCATTCTATATTTTTATTATAGTGCTGGTATTCGTTTATTTAGTACTATCTGCACAATACGAGAGCTTTATTATTCCATTTGCGGTTCTCTTATCTTTGCCTCCTGGAATTTTTGGTTCCTTTTTCTTCTTAAAAGTTCTCGGATTGGCGAATGATATTTATGCCCAGATCGGTTTAATTATGTTAGTTGGTCTACTTGGGAAAAATGCAGTGCTTATTGTTGAGTTTGCTAGACAAAAGCAAGCAGTATCTGATTTATCCGTGTTTGACGCAGCCGTAGAAGGAGCCAAAGCAAGATTTCGTCCGATCTTGATGACATCCTTTGCTTTCATTGCAGGTCTAATTCCATTGCTTGCAACTGGTGGACCTGTGGCACTTGCCAATCGTACAATCGGTGCTTGTGCCTTAGGGGGAATGTTATTTGGAACATTTTTTGGAGTGATTATTGTGCCGGGTCTTTATGTAATTTTTGGAAAGCTTGCGGAAGGTAAAGAGTTCTATAATCAAGAAGACGAACTGCCTCTTTCTGAGCAAAGCTTTGGTAAAAAAGAACGTCATAAAAAACTGAATTCAGATACAGGGAAAGGATGAGGAATTATGAAAAATAAAATACAATTTACTTTTATTTATTTGCTTTTTCCTTTTCTTTTATATCTTTCTTGCATCCCTTCGTTAAAGGAAACAAGCCATAAAAATTTAGAGATTCCAAAAAAATTTAATGATGAGCAAGTATCAGAAAAAACCAAAAACTTAGCGGATGAAGTCTGGACAAAATTCTTTACCGATGAAAGACAAGTTTCTCTAATTCAAATTGCAGTCGATAATAATCAGGAACTTGCCAAGCTTGAACAAGAAATTCAAATTTCAAATAATGAAATCTTAGCAAGGCAAGGGGAATATCTTCCTAAGCTGAGATTAACAGCTGATACAGGAATCGAAAAAATTGAACGATTCAGTACTGAAAATGCCAATTCTCCAACCCTATTTACTACAGGTGGTGTAAGGATGACCTGGGAGATAGACATTTGGAAGAAACTACGCAATGCTACCAAATCTGCCTATTTAAGTTATTTAGCAAGTATTGAAGGTCGTCGGTATGTGTTAACAAATCTAGTATCAGAAATTTCAAATACATACTATGAAATGAATTCACTGCATACACAAACACAATTGATCGATGATTATATTAAGGTGCTTACTCGAATAAATGAAATTGTTGCCTTACTCAGACAGGCAGGTCGTACAAATACACTCGCTGTCCAAAGGTTTAATGCTGAAGTCTCAAAAAACCAAGCTAAAAAATATGAGTTACAACAAAAGCTATCCATAGCCGAGAATCGAATGAATTTGCTATTAGGAAGATTCCCTAAACCAATAGAATACAGTTTAGAGGATTTTTTAAATTCATCGCTTCCAAAAATACAAACTGCTGTTCCTGTCAAGATGCTTGATAACCGACCTGATTTGCGACAGGCAGGTTTCGAATTACAAGCTAGAAAATTGGATGTTGAAGTTGCTCGTGCAAGATTCTATCCTTCGCTTTCTATTGATGGAAATCTAGGATATGAGGCTTTCAATTCCAAACATTTTGATGGGACTCAAGTAGGAATAGCTTATGCTTTAGCTGGTGGAATTACGATGCCTTTACTCAATCGAAGAGGAATAGAGGCGAGTTATAAAACGGCAAATAATTTGCAGATTGAAGCTGTTTTCAATTATGAGCAAACACTCTTAAAGGCATTTACCGAAGTTAGCAATCAACTCATTAAGTTGAAAAACTTACAAAATGTTTTTGATCAAAAATCTAAACAAGTCGAAACTCTAAAGACAGCAACTGAAACAGCAAATGCTTTGTTCAAGGCGGGAAGAATAGACTATGTTGATGTTCTTCTAACCCAAAGAGATTTCATCGAGGCTCAAATGGAATTAGTTGAAATTAAACGGGAGCAGTTGCAATCTTCGGTTGGATTATACAAAGCTATAGGCGGAGGATGGAGAGGGCAAAACTGAAGATAAAATAAAAAATAAAATAATCTAAATAAGTCTCGCTAATGTAGATCACTTGTTTTTAAAATGATAGATCATGAACCATACTTTAGAGACGATTCTATTTTTTACTTTTCTGATTCTATCATTAATTCATTTCTACTGGGCATTGGGTGGCAAAAAAGGTATAGCAATTGTTGTCCCAGTTGATCAAAACAATAAAAAAATGCTCAAACCAACTCCTTTGGCAGGTGTGGTTGTGGCTTGTGGACTTTTGTTTCTCGCTTTTATGCAAGTCATTTTAACTGGTAGAATAGAACTAAATTCACTGATTGGCATGCATTTAGATGGGAAGTATTACATCATGATTCAATGCTTTTTTGCAATTATTTTTATTCTAAGATCCATTGGTGATTTCAATTCAGTGGGCTTCTTCAAGAAGATCACTCATTCTAAATTTGCACGTTTGGACACAATGTACTTTTCGCCTTTGAGTTTGATGATAGGTATTTTGATGTTCCTAGTAGTAATTTAATCTCACTACTAGTTTTATCTAAATATATAAATTAGATTTTATTTATACAGAAAACGATAAGCGTTACTTGTTCCAGCAGGGGGATTAGGGATCTCTTCGAAATTATAACTATCGAATTTAACCTTCTCGAACACATTGTAAGTTACAAGAATTTCTCCGATTTCTGCAATATCTTCACCTAGCTTACTTGCAGTATTAACCTCAGAACCAAATACATCTGTATCACCAATTTTTAAGACCTTTCCATAACCTAAGCCAACACAAAGTAGGATTTGTTCTTCAGGGATTTTGTCTTTGTTGTAAATCTTTAGTTCATTTTGCATCTTAACAGCAGCATCTAGTGCTTTGTCTGCATTACGAAAAATTACAAGAAGGGAATCACCTTCAGCTTTCAATAGAATTCCATCAAAAGATTCTATAATTGGAACGAGAACTCTCTCGGATTCATGAATTGTTTGTAAGAAATGTATGATTCCAAATTTTTCCACCCCACGAGAAAAACCGGAAAGGTCAGTGAACATCACACACCATTCTTCTCCGAAAAGATCCCAGATGCGTTGGTCAATTTTTTCTTTATCAACTCCAGGGCTTAATCTTTCTAATATCAAATTTTCTAATCGATCTTCTGACGCGCCTGTTCCGATTGTTTTTTTAAAAGCCATTTTAATTTCCTTCTTTGATAGTTTCTAAATTTATTCCCTAAAGTGGTGAATCTGCCATAAATCCAATTTTTAGAATTTAGATCAAAAGAATCAAATGAAAATTTTAAAATTGACTTTATTAATAGTATACCCCCTATGGTATATATGAACTATATTGCATTTCAAAATTGGAGTCAAAAAGATGAAAAATTCAAAATATAATCTCAAAGGTAAGATATTTACCCTTTTTCCTTTGTTATTTCTTGTTGTTTCTTTATCTGCTAAAGATTTGAAGGATTTTGATGGGAACGAATCTGAAAATCTAAAGTTATCTGAAGAAACCAAGGTAGACTCTCAATCTGTAGCTGTAAAATTTAAAGATTTATCGCTTTCTATTCAAAAGCATTCCTTTTTAATTTCCGCTTTCGAGAATGAATCAAATTCTGCTAAAGCTGGTAAGGAAAGGACTTCTAAGCATTGGCATCCAAAATTATATCTAGAAGGAAGATCATATACAACTAATGATCCTGCCTTGAATTTCTTTTCTAAGCTTGGACAAAGGGATGCGAGACAATCTGATTTTAGTACAAAATCAGTTAGATCACAGGTTAGTAACTTTTTAGATACAAGCAATCAACCTTATACGACCTTGAATTCTCAAACTGCAAATATTTTTGCTCCGGACACTTTGAACTATCCTGGTGCCAATACCTATCAAAAAGGAACTTTAGGAGTAGATCTAGCACTTTATGAAGGTGGTGCAAAATCAAATATGGCTGAAAGTTACGGGCATATTTCCAAAGGTAAAAATTTAGAAAAACAATCTGTAATCCTATCGGAATATTCTTCAACTGCAAGTCTCTATGCTCAATTGATTTATCTAAAAAATTATAAAAAACAAATCATTGAAATAGAAAAACAGTTACAATCTGTACTTAAAAATTACCAAGTAGGAGCAAGAAGTAATCCCGTTGGATATTCTGGACTACTTGGATTGAAGTCTTTAAAGAATAAATTGGAAGGTATGCACTTAGAAGTCGATACCCAAGAAACATCTATACGAAGTTATCTGTCAACAATGACTTCTGAATTTGGTGATAATTGGACAATTCAATTAGAACCTATTGATACCTTTTTAAATTCTCATCTTCCTAAACCAAGATCTAATAAGGACTCGGCTTTGGAGGGAGTTACATTATCATACCAATCTTTAGCTATGCAAGAGTATGCGGAAAGTGCAAGCTTAGCGGCTGATGCTGAAAAAGCTAAATTTCTTCCCAAGGCAGGTGTCTTTGGAGAATCCAATCTTTACAACGGTTCGCGTAACACAGCAACTGCATACAATGTTGGTTTTTATGTGCAAATGAATTTATACAATGCGGATGATATAGGTGCCTATGAAGAAGCTAAACTTAAAGCTCAAGCACAAAGAGAAAAAGTTCAAGATCAGATTCGAAAGGAATCTGCGAAAAGAAAAGAATTGATAGGAATGGAAAAAACTCTTGAGAAACAACTATTACTTTTAGCGGATACAAGTAAATTGATGGAAGAGCAGATTTCGAATGCAAAGAGAATGTTCTACAATGGCTCAATCAATGCAATTCAGCTTTCTGAAATTTTTTCTAGGTCTACAGATTTAGTAGTTCAAGATGCAAATGCAAATCGAGAATACATATTAATTCGATCGGAACTGTACACTTTGTTCAGTAATAATAACCCAAGCAAAGAGGATAAATAAGATGAAGGAAACGCCAATGAAAGAGAAAAGAGGATTTGCGGGAAAATTAGCAGAACAATTCATTCACTCTAAGCTAACTCCAGTCATCATAGTCGGGAGTTTATTGCTTGGTCTAATATCCGTTTACCTTACTCCCAAAGAAGAAGAGCCACAGATTTCTGTTCCCATGATCGATATTTTTGTCCAAGCCCCAGGTTTTGAAGCAGATGAGGTGGAACGAAAAGTTACAGAACCTATAGAGAGAGCGGTATGGGGATTGGATGGTGTAGAGTATGTTTACTCTTCTAGCTCACCACATTATAGTTTAATTACTGTAAGATTTTTGGTTGGACTTGAAGTAGAACCTTCCTTGGTAAAAGTTCACCACAAGATCATGGAAATTTATGCGACTCTGCCTGGAAATGTTCTTATGCCCAAAATTTCATCGCATACAATCGATGATGTTCCCTTTCTAACTTTAAGTTTTAGTTCAGACCAAAGAGACGATTACTCACTTAGAACCTTGATTGCCCCATTGGCAAGAGAACTTTCTTCAACTCCTGACCTCAGCAAAATAGAATTATTAGGCGGGCGTAAACGAGCCATTCGAGTTGTAGTAAATAGCCAAAGGTCATCAAATTACGGTGTAGGAATGGTGGAGATTGCCCAAGCTTTGAAATCCAACGATGTTGGTATTCCCGCTGGGAAAAATTGGAGCAATACTAAACTCATGGATGTGGAAGTCGAAGGAAGAGTTTCTTCTGCTGAAGATGTTCGAAACATTCCTCTCGCTCAACGAGGTGGACGAATTGTTCGCATTCGAGATGTTGCAGAAGTGATCGATGGCCCTGAAGAAAGAAATAAAATTTCTGTGCTTTTTGATAAGGCACTCGGTGGAACTGAAAGGGCAGCAGTATCTATTGTTTTTGGCAAAAGGAAGGGAACAAATGTTGTTCCTTTGGCAGCTGATTTAATTGAGAGAGCAAAGCTTTTCTCATCAGGTCTACCTGAGGATATTAAACTCTCTGTAGTCCGAGATTATGGTTCCACAGCGGGAGACAAATCCATGGAACTCATTGAGCATTTGATGATAGCAACTCTCTCTGTTGCCGTACTGATTGCACTATGGATGGGTTGGAGAGCATCTGCTGTTGTTTCCATTGCCATTCCAGTTACGCTTGCCTTGACTTTGGCAATTTATTATTTCATGGGTTACACTTTGAACAGGGTGACTCTTTTTGCATTGATTTTTTCCATTGGAATTCTTGTCGATGATGCCATTGTCGTAGTAGAAAATATCGAACGCCATCTTAAGACCTATCCAGAGCGCTCCTTGCTAAAGTCTACTCTTTCAGCAGTCACCGAGGTAGGCAATCCAACCATACTTGCAACATTTACAGTGATTGCAGCAATTCTTCCTATGGCATTTGTTCGTGGACTTATGGGGCCTTATATGAAGCCAATTCCAGTCGGTGCAAGTCTTGCAATGATCTTGTCCCTCTTTGTTGCTTTCACAGTAACACCATGGGCAGCAGCTAGACTTCTTCATAAAGAAGGTCACGGTGATGATGATATAAACTCTCCTGACTCAGATTCTGCAATTAAGTCTGGAGCTAGTAATTTAAAAAAAGCATCAAAGAATAAAAAATCTGTAGGATTTTTAGAAGAAAGTAATAAAGAATTAGATGAGCATTCCTTACTAGATCGAATCTATATCAAAGTAATCGATCGATTGCTTTCTACTAAGAAATCGGCTTTCTTATTCTTTGTTTTGATAGGAGTTCTTCTGTTAGGATCATTTGCACTTGTAGGAACTAAGATTGTTAAAGTGAAAATGCTTCCCTTTGATAATAAGAATGAATTCCAGATTTTACTAGATTTTCCAACAGGAACAAGTAGAGAGAAATCCATAGGACTGGCAAAAGAACTGAGCCTAACAATACTTCAAAACAAAAATATTGACAAGATTCAAATTCACTCTGGTGAGGCTGCCCCGTATTCTTTTTCTGGAATGGTTAAACATACTTTCTTACGAGATAGAGAATACATGGTTGATATGCAGATTGTGATTCTTGACAAATCAGAAAGATCAGAATCTAGTCATGAAATTATTGAATCTCTTCGACCAGCCATTGGGGATTTTTCAAAGAAGAATAAAGCCATTTCTAAAATTCTAGAAATCCCTCCTGGGCCTCCAGTGCTTGCAACTATGGTTGCAGAAATCTACGGGCCAGATCGTGCAACCCGAAGAAAGGTAACAGATGAACTTTTAGATATCTTCGAAAAAGAACCATCCGTTGTGGATCTTGATAGTTCCCTTCGAAAAGGTAGAGATCGATTGGTTTATTCCTTTGACCATTCTAAAGGTGGTCAAGTTGGTGCAAGAGCAGATATGGTAAGTTATACGGGAAATTATTTATTTAGTGAGAACTCCCTTTTTACTATCAAAGAAGCATCTCATCCTGAAGAAATTTTTATCGATCTAGCATTTGACCCAAATCAAAGAGCAAGTTCTTCACCCTTCCAAGGTCAGAAGATTTCTTCCTTTGAATCTGGATTTGTGAATATCGATGGAGTTTTAGAAAAGCCGAAAGAAGTCTCTAATGAAACTCTATATCGAAAGAATTTGAAGCCCGTGGAATATATCTTCAGTGAATTCACTGGAGCCGAAGAGGCACCCGTCTATGGAATGATGAAACTCGCTCCTCATATTGCCTATGAAACACAAACTGCGGATGTGCCATGGAATACCACCAAGCCTATTGTGAAATGGGATGGAGAATGGTTCATAACATACGAAGTGTTCCGAGATTTGGGTGGAGCATTTGCTGTAGTGATGGTTTTAATTTATATCTTAGTACTAGGATGGTTTCGAAGTTATACTGTTCCACTAATCATCATGATACCAATACCGATTTCTTTGATTGGAATATTACCAGGGCATGCGATTCTTGGCTCTTATTTTACTGCCACTTCAATGATTGGATTTATAGCGGGAGCAGGAATCATCGTAAGGAACTCAATCATCTTGGTAGATTTCATTGAACAAGAGATCAAGAAAGATATTCCTATAAAGACAGCAGTTGTAAATGCGGGACTCATTCGATTTAGACCTATGCTACTCACTGCAGCCGCAGTTGTAGCCGGTGCTTTTATCATGCTATTTGATCCCATCTTCAACGGTCTTGCAATATCACTTATGTTTGGTGAAGTGGCTGCGACATTGTTAAGCCGATTCGCAGTACCTGTTCTTTACTATTGGTTCTTGGGGGAAAGTAGATGGAAAGAGTTGAACCAAGAGGGATGAGCTAAGATTCGGAAAATTAAAGAAAAAGAATAACTCGGAATTCAAATGCATTATTGTAAATGAATTTCGATTATTCACTAATAAGGAATCAACTAAATGGAATAATTTATTTTCTAGTTCATAGTCTTTACTCAAAAAGATACAACAACAATCGAGATTTTTAAGTTTAGAAATCTGGGTATTTAAGTAAAATTGAATTCCATAATTTGCTTAAATATTATGCAATCTGCCATATTTAAAAAAGATTTTATAAGCTATTTTTTAAAATAAGAAATGACCATTAAATTATATATTTTTTTTCATTAAGATTTTGCCTTTAAAAGAAAACAATAGATGGTTAAACTGTCTATAGATTAGAATAAATGCGATTTTCATTATTTGTAACATATATCTGTTTTTGTTTATTGAATTGTATACCATCTAAAGTGGATCCTCCTTGTGATCTGGAGAATTCATCCTTTACAGACACATTGGTTGTAAAATCAATACTCGGTGACTATTCACCTCACTGCGGAGTCAGAGTTCCCAAACCAATTTGTAAGAAAGATTCCTTTGAAGTTATACAAGAGAATAATTCCATGGATTTTATATCTGAACTAAGGACTCAAAATGCATTAGGAACCTCTGGGATACCAAGTGCTGATACCAATGCAATCCAAGGACTTACAGGAACCAATAAATGGCAAGGAGCCGTTCTTGCTCCTAATGGTAATCTATATGGCATTCCTTTTAACTCAACAAATGTGCTAATTTTAAACCCAACTGACAACTCAGTAGATACATCAACTATTTCAGGACTTACTGGAACCTTGAAATGGGTAGGTGGAGTTCTTGCTCCCAATGGAAAGATCTATGGGATTCCATTTAATTCTGCTGAAGTTCTTATCATTGACCCAACTAACAATACTGTAAATACTACATCAATAACTGGACTCACTGGAACCAACAAATGGGTTGGTGGAGTTCTTGCTCCCAATGGTAAGATCTATGGTATACCTTATGACTCGACAAGCGTCTTAATCATCGATACAACGAACAATACTGCAGAAACTACAAGCATAGTCGGCCTCACGGGTAATGCTAAATGGACAGGAGGTGTACTTGCAGCTAATGGCAAAATTTATGGAATTCCTTATGACTCAACCAGTGTATTGATCATTGATCCAATGAACAATACAATTGATATTTCAACAATGTCTGGGTTAACGGGAACTATAAAGTGGTATGGAGGTGTTCTTGCGCCTAACGATAAAATTTATGGTATACCACGTAACTCAGCGAGTGTGCTAATCATAGATCCAATCAATAACTCTACTGATACTACTTTAATAGCAGGGTTCACAGGGACAAATAATTGGTATGGTGGGGCACTCGCAGCTAATGGTATTATCTATGGAATCCCAAATTTTTCAACAAGTGTACTTATTATTGATCCAACCAATAATACAGCCGATACTACTTCGATATCTAGTCTCACAGGTAATGCGAAATGGATAGGAGCAGTGCTTGCAAACAATGGAAAGGTTTATGGTATTCCTTTTGACTCAACAACTGGATTAGTTATAGACACAAAATCAAATGGAAATCTTTGTAAATCAATATCAGAGTCTGCATATTTGAATAAATACTGAAAAAATCTACCCTTCATAGATTCTCTTTTTTTTCCCCAAGCCTGTCACAAATCAAATGATCTATTTCGTCTTGGATCTAGAGGGTTTGAAAATGAAGAAAAAAATAATCGTATTAGGTGCGGGCTATGCTGGACTCATGGCAGTCAATCGCCTTGCCAAATTGAACCAGAACTATAAGATACTATTGATTAATGAAAGTGATACTTTTGTTGAGAGAATTCGTAATCATGAATTTGCAGCAGGACGTGAAGTTCCTCAACACAAGATAAATAATTTAATTCCAAATCAAGTTGAATTGCTTGTTGATAGAGTTGAATCTTTGGATCCAAAAAGTAAAACAATTCAATTTGCTTCTGCTAAAAAGAAGCATAACTACGATTACTTGATCTACGCATTAGGCAGTACATCCGAAGCTAATTCCAATAATAAGTCATTGGCAGTAAATACAAGGTGGAAGGCTTCAGAATTGCGTAAGTCCTTAAAAGGAAAGCAAGCAGGCAATCTTTGGATATTGGGTGCAGGTTTAACAGGAATAGAACTTGCGACGGAAATAAAAGAATCCTATCCTGAGTTGAAGGTTGGATTGATTGATAAAAACCTATTTGCAAATGATTTCTCATCCCAGGCAAGAAATTATTTATTGAAAACATTTCAAAAGATGGATATAGACTTTCTTGAAAATGAAAATTTTGAAATACATGAGAATTCTATCTTTTTATCGAAATCCAAAACTAAATTGCAAGCTGATTTGATTGTTCAATCTTTTGGTTTTCAATGCTGTGACCTTGGAAGCAAATCCGATTTAAAAGTGAATGCAAAAAACCAAATTTTAGTTGATGCTAGTCTTCAGGTAGCTGAGTATCCAGAAATTTTTGTGGCTGGTGATTCAGCCTATGTGCAAGGATCTCATCTTCGAATGGGTTGTGTTACTGCAATGCCCATGGGAGTTCATGTTGCAGAAATGGTTCATCGCAGTGCAAAAGGTTTGCCCGTTAAAGATTTTTTATTTGGGTTTGCCGGACGATGTGTTAGTTTAGGCAGAAAGCAAGGCTTGATACAAATGACAAATACAAGAGACGAACCAAATTCAATTATCATTACAGGACGACTCGGAGCAATCATTAAAGAGTTTGTTTGTAAATACACTTTGTTCTCAATTTGTCTTGAAAAATATTTCTCTTTCAGAACTTACTTTTGGCCAAAGGGATAAATGTATGGATCATGCAAAGGAATTTTTAAATTTAAAACAATACCTTTTTTCAATTGCTTATAGAATTACAGGATCTTATCAAGATTCGGAAGATATTCTTCAAGAATCCTACCTTAAGTGGATTAAGGTAGATTCCAAAGATATAATAACAATTAAATCCTATCTAGGATCTATTGTTGCAAGATTATCCTTGGATCTACTTAAGAAGGCATCTCGACGTAAGGAATCGTATATCGGACCCTATCTTCCAGAACCCGTTCCTACTGGCAAAGATGAATTCAATGATGATCAAATTGAATTTGCATTTCTTGTAATTTTGGAAGCCTTGAACCCAATAGAAAGAGCTGTATTCATTCTCAGGGAAGCATTCTCCTATGAGTATGAAGAGATTGCAAAAGTTGTAGATTCCAATTCTGTGAATTGCAGAAAGATATACAGCCGTGCCAAGGAAGCAATCCAAGCTCGAAAGAAGAAGTTCGAGCTTGATCCTAAAGTAAAAAATAAAATATTTACAGAATTTATTTTCGCCTGCTATAAAAAAGATCCAACCAAGTTAAGTCGACTTCTGCGGGAGGATATTACTGTTCTTTCAGATGGAGGTGGAAAAGTTCATGCCGCTAGAATTCCCATTATAGGAATGGAGAGAGTTGTACATTTTTTACTTAGAACAATTGGTATAGCTAATCGTGAGACAGAGTTTTACTATTGCTCAGTGAATGGAAGAGATGCAATTGTAGGATATAAAAAGGATCAACCTTCCTTAGTTCAAATTCTTAGTTATGAGCAAGATAGAATCGCAAATGTTTACTCTATCTTGAATCCTGAAAAATTACGAGCTTTTGAAAAGAAATCTGCATTGTTAAGAGAAGGGATGCTCAAAAGATTCAACTTGTACGCTTTACTAAAATTAAAATTCCTAAGTTATTTTTCATAATCTGGATTGGATTCTAATTCTTGAATTGCCTCTTCCCAAGAGAGTGGAACCTGTCGCCATTCCATTTCTTTTCTATAAAAATTAGCTTTTGCTAATGCCTTAGATCCCTCTTTAATTGCTCGATCATGCTCTCGAGAAAGAACAAAGTCTTCTAAACTTTGTTCATCAACCCATGCTGTCATCGTCCATGCCTTTGATCCAAAGATTTCTCTCCGAATCGCTCCACCCAGATACCCTTGGTTATTATCTAAATCATTTCTTACATCAGAGACTCTTCTCCAAAATGTAAATCGATCGAAAATTGAACCAGAAGTTTGAGCCTCTGTTATGGATAAAATTATTTTCTGATTATCCTTTAGTGTTAATTGTTTAGATTGGTTTGATTTAGTGAATGGAGTACCAACTGTACAGTTCGCTAAAAAATTGGTTAAAAATATTGTAGCCATTATGATTTTTAAGGTCACTATTTCTTACTCTCCATCATTCCAGACATGATTTGTTTGAGAATAAAGGATCGTATATTTCTTGGAAGAATTATCAATGAATAACCCAAGAATTTAGAAAGAAATCCTGGTCGAATCGTTATTTGGTTGCCAAGAGCTTTTAGGGAAGCTTTAGCGATTCCTTTTGTAGATTGTGCCTGACCCATTTTCATCCCAGCTCTTTCACCAAATCCAGATGAGACATGCCCTGGAGCTACACTTAAGACATCGATATTTGCTGATTTTAACTCTGCTCTAATTCCTTCCGCAAAACTTTGAACAAAAGCTTTGCTTGCTGAATAATTAGCTGTCCAAGCTACTCCTTGAAAGCCAACTAAGGAACCAAATAGTATCAATGCACCTTTAGATTTACTTTTCATACGATTCGTAAATGCATGGGACAGATGAACAATAGCTCTACAATTCAAATCTACCATTTGCAATTCAGAATTTAAATCTAGAGTATGAAATTTTCCTATGCTCCCATATCCTGCTGCTAGAATAACTAATCCAATATCGATATTTTCTGTTTGAATTAATAATTTATTAACTTGATCGTAAGAAGATAAATCTAGAGAAAGAGTAATAATTTCAACTTTATATTGTTTTTCAATTTCTGTTTTTATATTCTTTAATTTATTTTCATTTCTTCCAACAATGATTATATTTTGTCCAAGAGAAGCTAATTGTCTTGAGAAATCTCTTCCGATCCCATCACTTCCACCTGTGATTAAAGACCATTTACCATATTTAGAAATTTTTTCTTTTAAGTTCATTTATTTAACCTAATATTAATTATCTTATTTGCATCAAGAAAGAAAGATGCTTCATCAAACGTTGGTGGTCCAAAGGTGTGCATTGGAGCATTATTGGAAACACCCCATGGTTCTTTGGGGTAGCCTACAAGTGTAGAATCCATTTCTCCGTTGCCATTTAAATCTTCTAAAAGCGAAATTGCATATTTTCCTTTAACTAAATCAGTAAACTTACAACTTACTTTTCCATCTTTATCTATCGAAGCAGTGCTTCCTTTTAACCTGAGTTTTGAATCAGTAGGAAATCCGGCTGGAGATTTGAAGATTCCACAATAAATTGTTGATGAATTGCTTTTTCTATTAGAAATCTGTACATCAATGTCAATTGAGAATAGCATACACGGACTCAAAAAAAGAACGAAATAAGCAATAGATTTGTAAAACATTTTAAAAATACCTCTTATGAATATTAAATATATAGTAACTATCAATAAAATAGTCACTATAAGTCAATAAAAAACAAGAAATTATATTTAAAACTGGAAAATAATTTTGGATAAATTAGTAAATTGAGAACAGGAGGGAAATCTTTAGCTTTTAGTGTGTTTACGCCCCCAATCTCGCATGCCAGCAATAATTGGACCCAAATCTTTCCCTCGATCTGTTAAGAAATATTCGTTTCGAGGAGGATGATCAGAATACTGACGACTTTGGATAATATCATACTCTATCAGTTTTTTAATTCGATTCGAAAGTAAATTGGGAGAAATTCCGATTAGAGAATTTGTAAAATCCTGAAACTTCCTAGGGCCTTCTAAAAATAAGTCTCTTAGAATTAAAGAAGTCCAACTATCACCAATGATTTCTGCAGTTCGAGAAACATTACATGTATGTCCTTTTATAAAAATTTTCTTGTTCATTATATAAAATTCCACCTAAATGAAGGTTTAATTCATTTTCTCTGCCATTTAAATTCATTCCCTTTCGCAATTCAATGCAATAAATATTTCATGTATTATAATTTTCTTGACATAGTATGAATTATACTGATTCAATAAACATCTTAATACGGTGGTGGCTTATTTTTTCATTTCGTAAAACAAAAATTGGTTATCTAACCGCAGCTTACAAATTAGGTCCTTCCTCATTGAAGAAGAAGCTTGCATCTCAACTTCTTGAGTTGAGAGGAATCCCTGCCAAATTTGCACAAATTCGCTCCATGGTAGAGGATGAGAACCAAGAACTTTGGAAAGAAGCAATTGAAGAGTTAGAGCCTCTATCTTTAGAAGACATAGAAGAAATACTTCGTAAGGAAAATCCTCTCTTGTTGGATTTCTTTCAATTTGTCCTCGAGAATGAACCCAAGCCAGCCAGCATAGGGCAAGTTCATAAACTTAAATTAAAACATAATAATGATCTTGCAAATACTAGTATAGATTTTCATTCTAAAGACTCAGGCAATAACAGAGAATATGCTCTCAAAATCCAATATCCAGGTATCGATTCTCAATTATTGCAAGACACAGAACTTTTAGGTGTTGCAGGTAGGCTTTTTTCTTTGCTCAAGGAAGGTTTTGCTCTACAAAGTTACCAAGAGACCCTTGGATCTGAATTAGCAAAAGAATTGGATTATATAAAAGAAGCAGAGTGGCAGGATAGATTCTTTAATTATTTCTCAAATAGAAAAAATATCATTATACCTAAAGTATACAAGAAATACAGTACTGCACGTACACTTATACAAGATTGGATTCCTTCTATTCCAGCGTTGGAATTTCTGGAAGGTTGCAGTGATAAAGATAGCAATGAATTTTCTGATCTAATCGTTGCATTTTATTTAAGTTCCTTTTTTGAATTAGGCTTGGTGCACACTGATCCGAATCCAGGCAATTTTGGAATCCTAAAAAAAGATCAAGAAATTTCTTTAGTAGTCTATGATGTTGGATCCGTCTATGAGCTTTCTTCTCAAGAGAAAATAGCTTTATGGTCATTGCTTGAGAATCAAATTGAATTACGCTGGGACAATTTTCAAATACTTGGTAAACTAGGTTTTGATCTGAATACCTTACAAGCTATACAAGAAAATTTATCGGCGTATTTATCTGTCATATTGGAGCCATTTTCAGTTAAGACACGTTATCCGTTAAAAATATGGAATAGGAAGGAGCGATGCAATGATATACTCGGCGAAAATAAACTTCAATTTATGATTTCTGCTCCTTCGAAAATATTTCCATTGCTCCGTGCATTCCAAGGATTGTTTTTCTGGTGTTCGAAAAGTTCGAATGATATTTGGGCATTTGCTATACTCGAAGAAATTCGAGGCAATCTTCGAAAAGATTTAGATGCGTTCACTTTGTCCTTATCTAAAGGGAAATTTAATTTCTCAACTACTTTGTGCATTGAAGTTTGGAATGATGGTAAAAATACTGTGAATTTAAAATTTGCACGCCAAGTTGTTGAAAATCTCAAAGAACTGATTGAACCTAAAATTATGGAAAAAATAAACCAGAATGGAATTCAAATTAATGAAATTATTCTCAAAGCTCGTAGAGAAGGTTATAAGCCTATGAACCTCTTGGAATGGGAAGATGGCGTCAAAAGAATTAGGATTTTCCTGGAATAGATTTTCACAATATGAATTTACTTTATGGAGATTACTCAGAAATAAATAATTAACATATTTTAATGTGTCTTATTCGGCAAATCCGTTAAAATGAATATAATTCTGTTATAGCAGATAAAATCCTTGACAATATTTCAACATATGCTATATTTGTATTCTCAAAAGGTCGGAAAGTAATGACAAATTCTATTTCTTCTATTTACAAATCAAAGTTAGATGATATAGATCTTCCGCTTGTGATTCAAGCAAGAGATCAAGAAGAAAAATCATTGGAATACTTATTGCAATGGATTTCTAAAAATAGAAATGAATTAGAATCTGATTTATTAGAACAAGGGGCGATTCTATTTCGTGGATTCGATTTGAATGATGAATGGGACTTTGAAAATGTTATACTTGCCATTGAAAAAGAATTAGGCGAAACCTATTTAGGAACATCCCCGCGAGATAAAAAAACGAAATACGTTCATACAGCAAGTGAGCTTCCACCACATTATCCAATTATGCAACATGCAGAAATGAGTTTTCTGAAATCTCCTCCTAAGAAGCTTTTCTTCTTTTGTAAAATAGCTCCGGAAAATAACGGAGAAACACCCATCACGGATCTTAGAAAAATTTATAATCAATTGGATCCAAAATTACTTTCTAAATTTGAAAATAAACAAGTGAAATACCTTCGAAGATATGATGGACCGAATGCTTCGAGATTTAGTCTATGGAAGACGAAACGATGGGACGAAATGTTCTCAAGCAATGATCCTAAAGTTGTTGAGGAAAAATCTAAACAACAAGGATTCCAGGTAGACTGGCAAGAAAATCAAAGTGTACGATTAGTCCATAATATGGTCGCTGTTCGACCTCATCCGATTACAGGGGTAAAAGCTTGGCACAACCACAGCCAAACTTTTCATGTGGACTCTCCCAAGTTGGAATATTGGAAGATATTCCAACGTCAAAAAACGATTCGATCATTTGCAATCGCGATTTTACTTAGCATTCTTACTTTTTGGAAGAAGCTAACTGTTCCAATCGATAAATTAGACGTACACACTATGTTTGGTGATGGTAGCCCAATCTCTAAGGTTGAAATTACTCAGATAATGAATGTATTCTGGAAAAATATGCGAATCTTCCGTTGGCAGAAAGGGGATTTACTTTATATTGATAATTTTACAGTGTCACATGGAAGATTACCATTCAAGGGACCTCGAGAAATTCTTGTTGCATGGACGGATTAAATGGAAGAGCTAGATACAATTCGATTGAATTTTAATCCCAAGAGTTTGCTGCTATTAAATGTAAGTCTTGGTTTCATAATGTACGGAATTTCCTTGGATTTAAAATGGCAAGATTTTAAATTCTTAAGAAAGGCTCCGCTTGTTTTTTTCTTAGGGATGTTATCGCAATTTTTTCTTCTACCACTTGCAACAATGATTCTCATCCAAGTATTGCAACCGCATCCTGGAATTGCACTTGGAATGGTATTAGTTGCATCCTGTCCTGGTGGGAACATGTCTAATTTTTTGACATATTTAGCAAAAGGCAATCTTCCCTTATCAATTTCTTTAACGGCAGTTTCAACTTTAATGGCTTGGATTTTGACCCCATTGAATTTTTATTTATGGGGAAGTTTTTATGAACCATCAACTGCTTTACTAAAAAAAATTGATCTAGATCCGATTTCTCTTATACTAACAATATTTTCAATTATGGTTTTACCTATGATTTTAGGAGGCTTAACTAATAAATTGTTTCCAAAGTTTGCAGATAAATCTCAGAAATACTTTAAGTGGATTTCAGTTGCATTGTTATTTGTTTTTATTGTCTTAGCATTAAAATCCAACTGGATTTATTTTATTAAATACATTCAATATTTAATATGGTTGGTTCTGTTGCATAATGGTTTAGCGCTCATTATTGGATATTCAGTTGGCTGGATAGCAAGCTTGCCAGTCATCGATCGAAAAACTTTATCTATTGAAACTGGAATTCAAAATTCCGGATTAGGGCTTGTTTTGATTTTTACATTCTTTGGAGGAATGGGATCAATGGCATTAATTGCCGCTTGGTGGGGAATTTGGCATTTAATCTCGGGTGGATTAATTGCACTTTATTGGAGCCGAACTAAATCAATATGAATTTATATCTACAGAATGGTGATTTTATTGATGAGATTGATCATCGTCCATGGCTTAAGCCTACTCATCCTTGGATCATCTACCAAGAATGGAATGATGCACTATTTATGCACTGGAAGGTTGATCAAAAAATTCTAAGGGAAATGGTTCCTACTAAACTAGAATTAGAGACTTTTGAAGACCAGTATTGGGTTTCTATTGTTGTCTTTCGTCTGGAAAAGGCAAGACCTAGATTTTTACCTCATATTCCTGTAATTTCAAATTTTCATGAAATCAATGTTAGGACATATGTTCGAATGGGTGATAAACGAGGAGTATATTTTCTAGATATAGAGGCAGAGAACTGGATTTCTTGTAAGCTAGCTAATGCTTTTTCAGGTCTGAATTATCGGAAATCTACGATTGAAAGAGAGAAGAATAAAAATCAAATCATTTTAAGTAATTCTAATTCTAAAAGAAATTTTTCTATGAAGCTTGACTACAAAATAGCAGAGCAAATGGTTCTAAAACCAAGTATAGTGAAAAGTCTGACAGAGCTCTATTCTGTTTATGTTGAAAATAATGGAAAATATAAAAGATTTCAAGTTCATCATAAGGAATGGGATATATATGGTATTCGAAATGAAAAAATTGAATTAGATTACCAATTAGGTTCCTTAGAATTAAATAGCAAAAATCTTGCACTTGCTCATTATTCTCCTGGCGTACAAGTTGTAGCTTGGAATAGAGAATATCTTTGAACATATAAACGGTCTGTTGATTTAGTCTCTCCTAATTGACTTTTATAATCAATTTAAAACATATGCTTAATAAATTATTAATAAAAATCAATAAAATTATATATAAAAAATTTATAACAATTGTTTATTTTTTACTTTTTTATGTTCCAATATCCTAAGGGATATAATATGAAAAACATAGTAGTATTGGGAAGTAATTTCGCTGGAGCTACAGCCTCAATGGAGATTAAAAGAAAATTAAAGGGTGATGTAAATGTCACAGTCGTATCTCCATCGAAAAAGTTTTTATACGTACCTTCATTAATCTGGGTTCCGTTTGGACTTAGAACATTAGAAGAAATAACTTTCGACATCGAACCTATTTTAAAAAAGAAAAAAATTCAATTTCTTCAAGACGGTTCTAAAAAAATCTACGGTGATAAAAATAAGGTAGAATTAGAATCAGGAAAAATTTTGAATTATGATTATCTTGTAATCGCAACAGGCGCAGTCGCTAATTATGATATTCTTCCTAAATTGAACCCTAATAAAGGAATGGTACAGTGTATAATTTCGCCTGATGTAGCTACAAAAGCATACGAGGCATTTCAGAAATTATTAGATGATCCAGGTCCTGTTGTGGTTGGAGCAACCCAAGGTGCTTCTTGTATGGGGGCTGCATATGAATATCTTTTCAATATGGATAAACAACTTCGTAAAGCTGGTTTACGTAAGAAAGTAGATTTAACGTGGATTACACCAGAACCTTTTCTTGGTCATTTTGGAATTGGAGGAGTAACGGGAGGTCAGACCATGCTTGAAATTTTCATGAAAATGTATAATATCAATTATAAGGTTGATGTTGGAGTTCAAAAAATTTCCAAAAATGAAATCACTTTATCTAATAATGAAACATTACCTTATAAAATGTCTATGTTGATTCCACCTTTCTTGGGTGCAAAAGTTTTAAGAGATTCAAAGGGAATTAGCGACGATAAAGGCTTTATACCAACAGATGAAGGATATCGTCATGAATCATTTCCCAATATCTATTCAGCAGGTTTAGCAGTTCAAGTAAAGTCGCCATTTAAGCAATGTTCAACGCCGTATGGTGTACCTAAGACTGGTTTTCCAAGTGATGTTATGGGCAAGATTGTAGCAGATAATATTCGAAACGATATATTAGATAATGGTAAGCATAGGAAATTGGCATTCGGTAGAATTCCTGGAATTTGTGTGATGGATGCAGGTAACAAGGAAGTATGGATACTTACCAATCATTTGTTTAAACCAAGACAATTTGAAATTATGATTCCCAATGTATTTTTTAATGTTTTTAAAAGACTTCTAGAAGTGTATATGCTTTGGAAGAATCGACATGGTTTGTCATACTTACCATAAAAATTTTTTTAAAAAAGTTTATTATAATTTATAAAAGTAATTTAATATTAAATTACTTGATTCTTTTACTATTTTCTAAAAGCTATCAAGTAAGGGAATTTTATGATAAAATTTAATTAAAAAATTTTATAACCGAAAATAAAATTTCCCTTATTAGGGGTAGCTAATGTCCAGAATTGAATATGATAAAATAAATACTATAGAAGATAATAGTAATTTAACTGTCTTGGAAACTTCTTTGGCACATGGAATTTCCCATATGCATGCCTGTGGCGGAAATGCAAGATGTTCTACTTGCCGATTTCTAGTATTGGAAAATCCAGAAAATCTTTCGCCTATTAATGAGGCAGAAAGAAAGCTTATCCTAGAAAGAGGATTTGAAAAAAATATTCGATTGGGATGCCAAGCAAAAATACTTTCAGATGTTAAGATTCGATTATTAGTTAACGATAATGCCGACTTTGAAGATGTAAGATTACGTAAGACAAGTACTACAGGAAGAGAAGATAATCTCGCTATCCTTTTCAGCGATATACGTAATTTTACAAATTTTTCAGAAAAGCATCTTCCTTATGACATTATTCATATCCTCAACCGATACTTTGAGAAAATGGGACAGATTGTACTTAATAACGGTGGTTATCTAGATAAATACATAGGCGATGGTTTAATGGCAAATTTTGGATTAAAACAAACTGATCCAATTTCGATTTGCTTACGAGCAATTGATGCAGCTTTGAAAATGATTACAGCCCTAAAGGAAATAAATTTATATGCAAAGCAACAACTTGACCATGAGTTTAAAATTGGAATTGGAATTCACTATGGTGATGTAATTGTAGGTGAATTAGGGCATCATTCTAATGCAGCATTTACATTGATAGGTGATGCTGTTAACCAAGCAAGTCGAGTAGAATCAATGACCAAGAAAGCTGGTGTGGAAATATTGATCAGTGAAACCGTTTATCAATATGTAAAAAATTACATCAAAGTAGGTAAACATTTCAAAGCACCATTGAAAGGGAAATCGGGAGAATTTCATCTTTTCGAAGTATTGGATATTGATCATGAGATCGTTAAAAAATATTTAACAAGTGGCAACGAACTCGTACTAAAGCAGATCATAGAGTCAACAAAAGAAACTTTCTCAATAATATTTGAAAAACCAAGTAACTTTCAATTTAAACCAGGTCAATTTGTAGATTTAACTTTAAAAGTAGTGAATTCTGAAGGATCAAAGCTTGATGAGAGTAGGAGTTTCTCTATTGCCTCTGCTCCGGAAGAAAATGAATTGAGGTTTGTAACCCGGAATACTAAATCTAATTTTAAGAAAGAAATAATTTCCTTATCTCCCGGAGCTAAGGTTCATATTTCAGAACCTACAGGTTATTTATTCCTTCGTCCAGAGCCCAAAAGAAAACATGTATTTCTTGCTAGTGGGATTGGAGTCACACCTTTCTATAGTATCATTCGTCATGAATATGATACAGCTACCGAAAAGAATTTACTTCTTTATGTATCTGGCAAAAATTTAGACTCGCTTGTTTATCATAAAGAATTTATTGACTTAGATTCTAAAGATATAGGGTTTACATACTGTCCTACTCTAACTAAAGAGATTCCAAGTGATTGGTCTAAGAATTTTGAAAAAGGAAGAATAGATAAAGATTTTATTAATAGAAAAATTAAGAATCTTCATGAATGTATATTTTATTTAGCAGGTTCCGAAGATTTTGTAAGTTCTGCAAAGGACTCACTGAATCAATTAGGTGTTGTTCCAGCTAGAATTGTGCATGAAGTTTTTTATGGCTATTGATGATTTATATGAGTTGAAGAATTAGTCTTAAATAAATATGAGAAGATAATGAATAAATATGAATGAATCAATGATACGTATAGCAGTTTCACAGGGTCTATTGGCTTTGATGTTGCTCTTAGAATTTATTATCCCTCTTAGAAATACATCTCATCTAAGAACACAAAGATGGTTAGAAAATTTTGGATTAGGACTTTTAAATACATTACTCATTCGAATTGCAGTAAAAGCAATTGCTTATAGTTCGGCTATTTATTTTCAAATAAATGGGATTGGACTATTGAATTCTAATTTGTTGGATTTTCCTATTAATTCTATTCCTTCAATCGTTCTAACAATTTTAATTTTAGACATGGCTATCTATTTCCAACATAGAATTTCACATCAAGTTCCCTTTCTTTGGAGATTTCATAAAGTCCACCATACTGACTTGGATTTTGATGCAAGTACATCTGTTAGGTTTCATCCAGTTGAGATAGTCATGTCCATGGCTTTTAAAGTATTTATTATAATGCTTTTAGGTGCAGATCCAATAGGAGTTGTATTCTTTGAGATTTTTCTAAATGCAGGTTCAACTTTCAATCATAGTAATATTAAATTATTTAAAGGCTTGGAGAAAATACTAAGAATATTTATAGTCACTCCAGATATGCATAGAATACACCATTCCATTATTCCATATGAAACAAATAGTAATTATAGTTTTAGTATTTCAATTTGGGATAGAATTTTTGGAACTTACCGTTCAGAATCCAAAAACCCTCAAGATACTATGGAAATAGGAATTGAAGCTTTTCGTGATCATTTGAACTTTCTGGAAATTTTGAAAGTGCCATTTATAAAAGAAAAATAATAGATTGAAAAATATTTTCTTATTCGTTATTTAAATTTTTGCAAATAAGACTAATTCAGAATCATTTTCAGATATAGAAAAGTCCAACCCATTAAAGATGAAATGATTATCCAAAATATCATATTCCACTTCTTGATAGTTAAAGCATAGAAAGTGATTGCTATCCAAATTAATGCAAAATAATCTACCGATTCCCACTTTAGCAAATTGTCAACGGATTCGAAACTAACAGTAATTAATATTGTACACGCTAGGCTTGCAATTAAACCGACGATGCCTGCTGATACAAAGCCCATTGCACGTTTCAATCTTTCTGAATGGAGAAGAGATTCTATGAATGGTGCCCCTGCAAAGATAAAATAGAAACTTGGTAAAAATGTATAATAAGTTGCAACAGCCATGCTAACTGATGCAAGTAGTAAATTGCCTGCAAATACTTTGAACCCAGCCATAAATCCTACAAATGATAGCACTATTACAAGAGGACCAGGTGTCGTTTCACCCAATGCTAATCCATCTATCATTTGATAAGACTCGAGCCAATGGAAATTGTGAACAGTTTGTTCAGCAACATAAGGTAGAACTGCATATGCCCCACCAAATGTTATCAGGGAAGTTTTAAGAAAAAATTCTATCAAGTGTTTCCAAAAATTTCCATTATCCAATGTAATAAATAATAAATAAGGAAGGATTCCTATTACTAGAAAAATACTACTAAGTTTAGTTAGGTATTGTAACTTCAATGGAGTTTTACTAATATTTTGAATAATAGTGGACTTTATAAATTTTTGGTCAAGATTTGGAAAGACGATACCAAATGTTAAAAGAAAAAATATTAAAAATGGCATAGGCAATTGAAAAATAAAAATATATAAAAAGGAAAGACAAGCTATAATAATTTTACCTTTGGATCTTAAGCTTTTTAAAGCCATATTTCTTGTGGCGACTAATACTATACCTCCTACTGAAATTTTTAAACCATAAAAGAATTGGAATACAATTGGTACTTGATGAAATTCAACGTAGAGGATAGAGAGAAGAAGCAGTAGCAAAGCTCCAGGTAAAATAAAGAATATTCCTGCTACCAAGCCTCCCTTTACACCATGTAGTAACCATCCAATGTAAGTTGCAAGTTGTTGTGCTTCTGGACCAGGAAGAAGCATACAGTAATTTAGTGCGTTTAAAAATTTCTCTTCCGAAATCCATTTTTTCTTATCAACAACAGTTTCATGCATGATAGAAATTTGTCCGGCTGGACCGCCGAAGCTGATAAATCCAAGTTTAAACCAAAATTTCAAGGCATCTAGAAATGATGCTGAAGTAACATTCTCATTAGGAAGTTCGTTATTTTTTTCCAAATCTTTCAATTGCAATGCCGAAGTTCCATTTTGTAAGCAAACTTTGTTCATTCAAACTTTTATTCTTGCTAAGAAATAGTTTCCATGTAATTTCATGGAATCGAAGCATTTTTGTAATGATATTTTAATATTAAGAGGTTTTTTGAATGAGGAAACTGAATATTTTACTACTTTGTATATTACTGAATCCTTTATACCTCTATGCTGAATCATATACAATAGCCACTGTTCCTAATCCCAAATTAGAAAATTCTTACATGGTTGATAAAGCCAATGTAGTTCACCAAGACGATGTGCTTGTTCTAAATAATTTATTGAAAGAAATTGAAGATACCACTCAAGTTCAAATTGCTCTAGTTATACTTCCATCTATTGGGGATCAAATTCCTAAGGATTTTGCAGTAAATTTATTTCAAAAGTGGGGTATCGGTAATAAGGATACAGATGAAGGTTTATTGATACTTTTTGTAATGGATCAAAGAAGATTTGAGTTCGAGGTGGGATATGGACTGGAGGGTACTTTACCTGATATTTTGGTTCGTAGAATAGCAGAAGAATTTTTAGTTCCTAAATTAAAATCCAAAGAAACTACAGTTGGTATCTATAATACCTTGCTTGAAATTCAAAGAATTTTGAATGAAGATAAAAGTCTATCAGAAGAAGAAAAAGAAACCAGAAATCAAGAACGTATTTTAGAAGCAGAAGAATTTATCTCAGATAATGAGCCATTGGTTGCAGAAGGCTATGAATGGTTGTATTGGTTGTTGGGTATATTATATGTAATCATAAGTATATTTTTAATATTTATGTTTATTGGACATTATGTTGAGAAAATGGAAGCCGATGCTGATTTTGCAACTAGGAAGGAAAGTTTAAAGAAAGAAAAATGGAATCCATATTTCTGGCTTTTGATGATTCCATTCTTGTTACCAATGCTTATAGTTGCATTTTTTCTATTTTTTATGCGCAAGGAATTAGAGGAGGATTTAAAGGATTGTGAAGTTTGTAAGAAACACACATTTGAAAAATTATCTAAGTATAAGTCATTAAGCTATAAAAAGGTAGGTGAAGTTAAAGAAGAATTTATGGGTAATGCAAAAACAAATGTTTGGTTATGTTCTAGTTGTGGTCATGAGAAGAAAGAAAAGATCATGCTTAAGCTTTATAAAATTAATAGCTGCAGTAAATGTTTTTTCTATACAATGCAAAGTAAATATGTTTCGACTAAAGTTAGCGCAACTACGACTAGCACTGGTATTGAGGTTTGGGCGGATACCTGTCAATATTGTGGAGATAAGACTACCTATGAAAAAGTAATACCAAAAAGACCCGTTCAAACAACTAGTTCTTCATCTTCCTCGTCTTCTTCTTATAGCTATTCCTCTTCAAGTAGTTCAAGCTCATATAGTTCCTCATCTTCTTCATCAAGCTCTTGGGGTGGGGGTAGTTCTGGCGGTGGCGGTTATGGTGGTAGCTGGTAAATTATAAAAATTTAATTTAAATTCACATCTACAAGAATAAGAGTTAAGTCATCATCTAAATATTTAGAATTAGCCCATTCAAATATATCTTCTTTAATCGCTAGGATTGCATCGTGAGGTTCCAGGTGCCTAGTCATCAGCAACTGTTCTATGAATCTCTCTGTTGAATATAGTTTCCCACTAGGGTCTCTAGCTTCAATGATTCCATCTGTATAAAGAGCAATTCGTTTACTGCCCGTTAAATCTATATTTTCTATTTCGAATATAGGTTCTCGACTTAAACCAATCAGCATACCTTTTGGGAGAGACTCATGAACTTTTTTAGTTTCTTTATCAAGTATCAGTAGAGGTGGATGACCTGCACGAGCATGATGTAGAATTTTCTCCTGTAAATCAATTATAACATAGGATGCAGTAATGAATGAATTTTTCATTTTTCCTATTAGAGCTTTATTGATGCTAAAAAGTAGGTCATTTGTATTTTCAGATTTTTCATATTGAATAGAGGAGGCAATTTTGAACATTGCAGCAATCAAAGCAGCTGGTACGCCATGTCCAGAGACATCTGCTATTATAATTCCGATCTTATTCTCTTCAAATTTATGAAAATCAAAGAAATCTCCTCCCACTTGTTCCATAGGAGTATAATCATATGAAAATGTTAGACCACTAATGATAGGAGGATATTCAGGAAGAATAGATTCTTGTAAATTTTTTGCAACGATAAGTTCATTCTTATAAGCGATGTAACGTGATTCTTCCGAAACAGCCCTTTTTAATATTAATAAATTTCTAACTCGAGTTATAAGTTCTCTCTTGTCGAAAGGCTTTGATAAGTAATCATTTGCACCTGCTTCGAGTCCTGTTATAATATCTTGGATTAAATTTTTGGCAGTTAAAATTAATACAGGAAGATTTTGATAGGAATTTGATTTTCTTAATTCCATACAGACTTCATAGCCGTTCATCATTGGCATCATTACATCAAGAATTACTAAATCGAAATTGTTATTTTTTTGAATTAATTCAAGAGCTTCCATGCCGCTGCTTGCTTCTATGATATTAAATTGCTCTAATTTTAAATGATTTTTCAAGACCTGTCGATTGATAGGTTCATCATCTACTATCAGAATATTAGGAATTTGATTTAGAATTTGAATTTTCTCCATAAGAGGAAAATTGGACTCTAAGACTCCCGTTTTAAATTGATCAGCAACAAAGTCCATGTCTTCAGAAAAATTCTTAAACAGATTTTCACTAGGTTGACTCATTATAGTTGCAGATAAATTTTCATTTGAACCATCTTGTGATATAGGAAGTGTAAAATTAAAGCATGAACCTTTTCCTATTTCTGATTCTGCCCATATTTTCCCGCCGTGAAGCTCGACTAACTTTTTCGATATGGCAAGACCCAAGCCAGTTCCTCCATACATTCTTGTAGTAGATGAATCTACTTGTTCAAAGGAAAGAAAAATGTCTTCTAATTTATCTTGTGGAATTCCTACTCCTGTGTCCTTTATTGAAAGTTTTAAAAATTTGTGATCAGGCTCAGCTTTAATAATTATCTCACCTCGTTCAGTAAATTTTATAGCATTTCCTAAAAGATTATATAAGATTTGTTGAATTCTTTCCTCATCTCCTATTATGTTAGGAATAGAATTATCAACCTTATTTAGAATTTTAAGACCTTTAGATTGGTAGAGCGGTTTGGAAGTTGCTATTACTAAATCTATAATTACTGAAATATTTAATGATTTTTCTTTGAGTTGGATTTCACGATTTTTCATTTTGGAGAAGTCCAAAATATCATTTACAAGGCTTGCCAATCTTTTCGCACTAGAAATAATCATTGAAAGATTTAGATTTTGTTCGGGAGAAATTTTGCCGGTTGCACCATCTACCATAGATTCTGCTATGCCAATGATTCCATTCAATGGTGTTCTAAGTTCATGAGAGGTATTAGCTAGAAATTCATCTTTCATTTTATCTAAGGAAAGCAATTGCTTTGAGAATTTTTCTACATCAAAGAATGCTTTCGAGAATCGCATAGATAGTAAGAAAGCCTGTGAAAAAATGAATAGAAATAATCCGATTGAAATCATTTGAAAAGTTTTAACAATCAACATAGAAAAAAGTATATCATTAATTGTTGTTAAGACTATTGGAATCAATCCTAATGCAAATGCAATAGATCCTTTTTCTCTTATGAATATTGCTCTTGTAACAGCATAAATTCCCTGACCTATCATGAATAATGTTCCCAGATGAAAATAATTATTCACTAAAGGATAAATAGTTGCAGGAAGAATTAAAATTATACAAAAATAAATTGCAACAAAAGCGATTGAAATATTGATTAAAAGTTTACTTGTGAATTGAGGATAAACTCCTCTTACAAAAAGAATGAAAAAAATAGGTGCAAAGTAATACGAATTATATTCAAGATTCATCCCTAATTCCCAAGGAATCCAAGGCATAACAACGAATAAAAATCTACCACCTACTGTTAGTATTCTAACTGTGATCACTAAACAAAATAATGCGAAAAATAAGGCAGACGTTTCTGTTCTTCTTAGAAAATAAATTCCAAAATGGTATAGTGATATAATGAAAATGGCACCAGCCAAGAAAATTTCAGAGAGTAAGTCGATAAGGTACTCATTTCTAACATTTTCCCATTTACCAAATTTAATTTTTTCCCAAAGTCCGCCTTTGTAATGAGAGTAATTTGATATATGAATAATTAGTTCATTTTGTCCTTTTAATACATTAATTGATTCCAAGGAGACGAAATATTTAGGTCTATGATCTTCTTTATTATCTGCTATTTGTCCAGCTTTTGCGATGGGAACTCCATTCCAGAACACATTGTACGCAGTAGCAAAATCAGGGAAACGTATTCCAGCACGAAAGGCTTCGGGCGAATCAATGATCAGTTTATAAGAACCAAAGCCCTGTCCATCAATAGCTTGACCATCGACTATTAATCCATTCCATAATCCTGGAACAGTAAGCTGGTAGTTTGATTTTTCTTGTTCTAAATCAATACCTATGGGAATAAATTCTTTCCAATAGAAGTCCCAATTTCCTTCTAAGGAAAGAACAGAATTATCTATATCTGCTTGGTGTATTTTAACTAAACCATTTTGGGCTTGGATACTTTCTGAATATACTGGCGATAATATGATTAAAGAGAAAATGATTCCTATTTTTAAAATTGAAAGAAAAGCCCTAATCTGATTCATTATGAGCAGATTTAAGTATTTTTGGTTCTTTACTACCGAAAAATGGACTAAAACCTAAATTATTTAGTTAAATAGTAACTTAAATTATAATTCAAAAACCTCATCCACTTCTGATCTACATATCAGATAGGCTGAAACTAACTTTATGTCTTATGATAACTTGAGAGCCAGAGAAATCAATGTAACATTACATACTTTTTAAGATCGATCTCCTATAAAATTAAGATTTTGAACCAAAAAGGTATATAGAATAAACGGACTTATTCATTTTAGCATTAATGAGATTTAGAATCAATTAAGATCCTTAGTATCCATCAGTAAATATTTGAAATTCAAAGGAAACAAAAAATTAATCAGAGTCACCGGATAACTACGAGACATGATTTCGAGGTGATTTAACAGATTATTTCTATGCTGAGATAGTTGGATACAAAATGTATTTCAGAGACCAAATTATCAATGTAAACGAAATCGCTGGTGGATAAGGAGCACGTACTTCCAATACAGTTTACTCTACACATGCAGGTGCAGAAGTAGTAGCATTTTTTGTGAATGGTAGAAATCTTTTAAATAGAAAGTATGTATCTGGAAGATTGCCCATTGGAATTCAACCTGGGCCATTCCGACAAATAAATTTTGGATTCAGTTTAGAAATTTAATACAAACTAAGAGCCATAAACAGAACTTGGAAAATTAGATGGAGTTTTAACTTTATAGTGGAGAATAAATTTTTTCTTTTCCCTTGGTTTGAACTCCACATCCCATCTAATAATTCCATTAGTTTCTATAATATTTCCTTTGCTTGTATCATCCATAAGTTCTACCTCAACTTCTTCTACTTCCGAAATAGGAATTCTTTCTAAAATAGAAATACTTTGTAATTTATCAGAACGATTTGTAACTTCCAATTCTATATTAGTATGAAAAGTTAAATTAGAACTTATTGTACCAGAATTCTCTTTAAATGTTTTTACACTTCTTTCAAAATCAACTGAACGATCTACTCCAAAACCAATCAAAGCTTTCTGACCTGGAGGAGTATAATCCAATTTCGATTTGCCTGTAAAATTGTTGCCACGAAATGAATCAATACTTCCTGCAAGAAAAGGGAAATTTTTCTTATTTTGAAATAGAATCGCTAAGTAAGCTGAAGGTTGTAGTGAGCCTACAATTCTATATCTGGAGGTAATAGATTTTTCTTTAATTTCAGCAATTAAAACTTTATGAGATTTTTTAAGAGAGGGAATATTTGCTTTTTCTTCTATAACAAATAAAACCGAACCAGCTTGAGTTTCTATAGAAGGATCTAACTCTTTTTCATCATTGTTAATTGTTTCGCCATTAGATGATTCTTCTAATAGCGGACCTTCCGCAGCTTCAGTTTCGGATTGGAAGTATTCTTGTTTTGTTTGAATTTTATTTCCAAAAACAAATTGTGATTTTATAGGAGCTCTGTTCGCAGATCTAGATGGGGAAGAAGTAGAAAGTTTAAGTGAAATATTTTTCCAATCTTCCCCAGTTTCTTGTTTGATATTCCCAAAGTAATCTAAACGTAATGATCCATCTGCTTCGAGATGTGCACCATAAGAAACAGACCAAGATGCTCCATAAATTACATAATACATTCCAACTTCATATTCTTTATCTTTCATTACTTGAACATTAAGCTCAACAATACGATAGGTTTTATCATTTAAAGATTTTATTTTATTTAATGCTACATTAGTTTTTGATATTTCTTTTTTGTAATCTGATAGAATTTGTTCTGATTTTTGAATTTCGGTTCGTGATGAATTTTTTCTATTGTTTAAAAATTTAAATCCTTCCATCCAGGATTCTTCTGAAGAACTAGATTCTGTAGATTTAGAATTCTCAGATATGGAATAGGATAGTAATTTTGCATATTGATCAATAGATTTCAAATCGTGATTGATTCTACTAATATTCTTTAGTTCAAGATCTTTTTTTAATTCAAGATCTTGTAATTTTGCTTCTAGCTCGCGATATTCCTTAGAATTACTAGATTGCCTTTTCTCTAAGTGAGTAGAAATACCATTGATAATTAGTTCTTTATCGTTTGTAAATCCTCTTAAACTATTGATATCAAGTTGAACAGATGCGGTATTAAAAATAAGAATTTGCTTACCTGATTTTAATTTTAATTTATCAGTCCTTAATACCATAGCTCTGTCGGGATATACGATAACTTCTTTTATATTAGGTTGAAAGTTAAGTGTTATTTCTTGGGAAACTAATGACTCGAATTGAATTCCTAATAAACAAAAGATAAATAATATTTTTGAAGACACTAATTTCGTTAAAAATTTTAAATTAGAGGATGAAATTATATTTTTTATTTTATTCATAATAATTACCACTGCTTTCCACTTTCATTAAAATTTGATCTAACGTCAGTTGAATGATTTATCTTATATTGAATCTTAATTGTTTCTTCTTTATTGGGTGCTAAGTTCATACGATATTTATAAAGACCATAATTTTTATCTATTTCAAATGGTTTTGGTGAGATGGATTCAATTTGAACTTTAATAAGATCATTTGAAGGAACAGGTATCCTATCATAAACATCAATTAAGATCGGAATTTTTTTTCGATTTTTAACTTTGATGGTAATATTATATTTATTTTCATATGATTTATTAATTATTCCTGTTATTTCTCTGAATTTTTCAACAGATCTTGTTATTTGTATGTCTTCATCTGCGCCTAAGTTTAACTTAAATGGTTCCTTTTTGGATACATTTTTCAATATGGATTTACCGAGATAATCAAAATTATGGAATATAGAAATGGGTCCTTCTAAAATTGGATTAGATTCTTTATAGGATATACTTCCAATTAGAAAACTAAGATTTTGAACGATTGGATTAGCTTCATAGAAAAGATCAGTTTCTAAAGTTTTTTCTGAAAGAAAAATTTTGCGATAAGCAGAGTCAGATGGAATTGTCTCCCTAGTATTTACTTCGTAAAAATAATCAAAACCACGTTTAGAAGTCTTCGGACGTATAAGTTTTGAGAGTAGATCTTTCTTCTCTTGCATTTCAAGAGCTTGTCTTTTGATTTTTTCAGAAGCTATTAGTTCATCTTTGAAATGCTTTTTATATTTTGGATCTAAGGATTCAATGTTTTGAAGAACTTCATTGCTATATTTGATAGCATCTTCGTATCTTCCCTTCGAAAGATTTTGATCACGATTGATTACATTTGATTGAAAGTTATCAAGAACTTCTTGTGTTTGCTCAGATTTTCTATTAGCTCTTTTATCTTTAATTTGTGCTAGATTAGAGGAATAATAATCTTTAGAAACTTTGGATTTTTGAAGATTTGGTTTAGGTTGACTTCGATCATTTTCTTCGTAATCATCTACTACTAAGTCTTGCATTTCATTATAACTTTGTGAAGTCTTCGATTGTGCTTGGGCAGCAGAAGCTATTTTTTTCCTTGGGGAGTAAGCTTCATTTTTACTTACTAATCTAGATTCTATCTTCCATTGTTTTAATTTTGGTAGTACTGCTGATTCATTCGGATCAGTAGCAGAATATGAAGATTTAATATTTATCCAAGGCTCTCCCGTTTCATTTTTAACTAGAGCATAAGATACTAATTTTAAATTAGAAGACTTATCACCATCTAGTAATTTAGCAGTGTAAACTGGATACCAACTTGCACCTGAAGTTCTATAAATTATTGTTAACGGTAATTCTAAATATTCTTTTGACTCGATTTCAATTTTTAAAGATTTAAAATTTTGTTTCCTTTTTGAATTGTATTTATTCGAAATAAAGATTGCTAAATTTAATTCTGATCTTGCTGAATCAATATCATCTAATAGTTTTATCGATTTTATATGATTTACTTTTAATGCATTTTGAACAAAATCAAGATTGGATTCCCACTGATTTAAATGAATATTTATATTTGTATTTTTTTTTGTTTTCGGATCTGGAATTTTAGCGAATTCGATAGATTGGATAGTTTTCTCCTCTTCTTGAAGACTGAGATATTCATCCGTTAATTTTTTTAATTTGAATTGTGAAGTTTTTACTAATTCATCTGATTCTTTTATTTCCAAATCGTAATTTTCTTCGACCTGATGCGATTCTACCTCTAGAGATAAGATTTTGATTTTTTCTTCTTGTGATTTATTTTTAACTAGTACTCGAATTGAATTTTCATCTAGTTTTTCTGTTAGATTATTAATTTCAATAGAGTTTCTACCTTTTGAAATTTTAACGCTTCCTGATCTTTCTATATCAGCTTGTGAGCTATAAAAATGAACTTTAACAATAGGAAATGAAAAATTGGAAATCTCTTGTGAGTTTATATCATTAATCAGAGAGTAAACTAAAAATAAAAATAAAACCTTTTTAAAAATTGGTCGATAATTCATCGAAGACTCCTAGTAAATATAGTTATAAATTACAGTATATTTCGTACCCATTTCATTGTTGTAATATTCAGGAATGCTATGAAATTGAAATGTTTGACTAGCTTCCATTTGTGTACCATTTACTACTGCATGAATTAAAGATGTAATATATATTAGGCTAAATGCTTGTGCAGAATATGTATATTGTGTTCGAGTGGTTACCGTTGATTTAAATTTACTATTTATTTCTTGCTCGAAAAAAAGAGCAGTTCCTAGCGAACTATTCCCAGTTGCTGTGGCTACTAAATAATTTCTTGAAGCATTCTCATAATCATTTCTATTTTTTTGATAAACTGAATTTCGATTCAATGCATAGAGTCCTGTGACTAGGGCAGAATAAAAATATATGGAAGCAATATTTCTTTTATCGACATATTCATGTCCCCAACCAGGAACTAAGGCAGATCTCCACAACATTGGAATCACATATTTTTTCTTTTTAGAATCAAATAACAGACTGCTAGTTGAAGTATCATCAGGTTCATTTTTAATTTCAACTTTAGAAATTTGGGTAGGAGCTTTTGAATTCAATTGTACTTTTTGTTCTACAGGTTTTCCTACCGTATTCTGAATGCTAACTGAGTAATCACCATCTTCTAAATTTTCTGGCATTATAATTCTAATACCAGATCCATCAGCGAGAACTTCTTTTTTAGCTTGGATAGTTTTGCCTGTAGGGCTTTTCAATAAAACTGAGGTTCCTCTATGGAGGTATTCTCCCTTAATATCAATAGTATTTCCAGATTCCTTGGGATTAAATACAGTAGGGCTTTGCTTTATGACTGGTGGTTTAACAGGCTGAACTTCAAGAGGTTGCCAATTATAAACTCTTCCTATTTTATTAAATTTATTTAGTGCTGAAATTCTAAATCTATATTTACCTACGCTTAATTTTACTTCGTAAAAGTTCTTATCAACATTTTCTGAAATGATATTTTCACCCGAAGAATTTTCTAATTCAAATTTATAAGCACTAACACCATTTATTTCTTTCCATTTAATTATTTGACCTTGCTCCTCAGACTGGGCATAAAGTGGATCAGCTAAGGCATGAACGATCAGAATAGAGAGAAGAGCAAATAAATTTGGAAATAACTTATTTATCTGCATATTGAACCTTAGGACTTAATAATTCCAATTTATCTGGAAGTGGATCAAGACTTATAGAAAAATTAGATGAGAATTCCACATTCTTTTCTCCTGAGGTGGGGTTCTCAACTATAATTTGCCAGACAAATCTACCTTCATCTAATAATGATAATTCATCCATTAAGAAAGAATTATTACTAGTGGATTTTTGTATTATTAAAACTTTTTTAGATCCCTTAAGTTGGTAAATTTGGATTGTATAGTTTTTAATATTAGATTGAGCACTCCAAGAGAAGACAATGCTTTCCTTATTTGACATATTGATAATTTGATCTTTGGTTGGATAAATAGGTCCAGATGTATCGAATATCGAAAAAGATTTCGACTCAGAAACATATAGAGAATTTTCATCATCATCAACCAAGGAGACTTTCCAGAAATAACTTCCTAGGTCTAAGTCATTCACTACAACTTGATTAACATTGGACGAAATGGTTTTTACAATATTTTTAACTTCACTATCTTTACCAATGGCGATCTTATAGCTTCCCTGGATAGGAAGCTTCTTCCATTTAAGTTGTAGTCCTTCTTTTTGCATTTTAACCTTAGAAATAGAACTAACAGATTGTAGAGAAAATATATTTCCTTCTAAGGCTTTGATGGAAAATGAATTTGATTTAGATGGATCTCCTGATTTGCCCGATGGTGTAACTCCAGTTACTCTCCAAAAGTAATTTCCAGAGGTAACTTTATCTTTAAATTGATAGGAAGTAGATTGAATAGAATTTATGATTTTAGAATCTTTGAAATTCGCGTTGTTTGCAATTTCTAAATTATAATCTTTATAGCCTTTTACATCAGTCCATATAAACTTAAGACCATTGATACTTACAACTGATTCAGGAATAGAATCATTCGATTTCGGATAAAGTAAGTTTGGTGATTTACTCGGTTCTTCATTTGTAATTTCAAATTTTTGTATAGAAGAATAAATAGGATCAGAATTTGAGTTAATAATTGATTTAACTCGCCAATAGAAATTACCCTGTGGCAATTCCATTGAGATGGATTTACCTAAGGTTCCACGTTCTGAAATTATTTTAGAAAAATCTGAATCTGAAGAAACTTCAACGATTGATTGGTTGAAATCATTTTGTGAAACCCAAGAAAATGAAACCATAGTTTGGTCCTTGGTTGCAAAATACTTTCGATTGTTGTTTGGACTAATCAATTGAGCAGATTTAATCTGAAGACTAGAAATTTTCCCAGAAGAACCAACTGTTCCATTGGAGATAGTTCTCCAATAGTAATTTCCTTCGGGAAGAGATTCTGAGAGTTTATTTCCTGTAATATTTCTTTTGGTAAAAATGCTAGTGAACTTTCGATCTTTATATATTTCTAAAAAATTCTTATCCGCTTTATCTAATCCTTCAAAGGAAAATTCAACATCATTCTTTAGGTTTGTTGAAGCTAATTTTAGATTCGAAGAAGGTGATATTACTTTAAAAGGATTTTTAGTTATTTTAGTTTCTTGGTCGCTAAGTACAGCCTTCTCACCATTATTGATTTGGTTTTCTTTTCCATTTTGGAACAAATTAGCGACTCCTGATTTAACATCAAGAATCAAACTCTTATCTTCATTTTGTTTAAGGCTTATATCTGATTTATCAAGAGCTACGACAGTTTCACCTGATTTTATTTTAATTGCATCACCAGAGTTATTCGAAGAGCTATTTGCAGATAATGTTCCGTATGCAAAATCAATTTCCTTCTCTTCTTTTGTAATATTAAGAACTATAAGTGAATTTTCATCAATCTCTAGCTTAGTTCCATCACTCAGCGTTATCTCTGCATCAGAGAGGTCACCCGTTCTGATTGAATCTCTATTGTACAATGGAAAACTAGTCTCCATTCCTTCCCATACAACTCGGTCTGCATACTTTCGCTGAACGGTCTTCTCCTTAAAAGAGATAACTCCTATTTGTTCTCGTGTTCCCGCATCCAATCGTCTGCGGAAATCAAAGAATAAAATAAGAAATAAGGCAGGAATGAGTAGAATTTCAAAAAGTAAAAATAACTTTTCCCATAATTTCCAGGAAATAACAGCATCAATTTTTGATTGGAAATCCGTCATTTATGTGTCCTAGTAAATACTCCATCCCAATCCTTAGCTGGTTGCTCTGTAATGAAATACTCACATCTTTCTATCAACATTTTGGATGATTTATCTTTAATGCCTTTTGCTTTAATAGCATCTTGGAAAAAAACTATTGCAGCTTTAAAATCTCTTGCAAGATATTTTTTAAGACCATGCTCATAGAGTCCCGCACATTCTTTTAGATTGCTACTTACTCCTGATTTAGTATCGATTAATTCATATAATTTTACAGGCTCATTCTTGCCTTTAACTCGAACTAAATCTAATTCACGGGTAAACATCTCTGAGGAAATTCTTTCATTCACTGTTTCGCTAACTAAAATACTTACGCCGTAATCTTTACCTGCGGCTTCTAACCTCGCAGCTAAATTAACTGTGTCGCCCATCATTGTATAAGAAGCAAGGTCATCCGTTCCCATAAAGCCAACTTTAGCTGGACCAGTATTGAGACCAATTCTAGCATCCATCTCTTGGGCTTCCTTAGAATACAGATTGTTCTTGGTCCAATACTTTCTAAGTTCATCTAATTTCTGTACCATTTCCAAAGAAGCTCGAGCAGCTTTTAAGGAATGATCTTTAATATGTACAGGAGCATTGAAAATTGCAACGATTGCATCACCAATATACTTGTCTAAAACACCTTCATGTTGTTTAAGAAGTATTGTCATAGAGGACAAGTATTCGTTTAGTAGGCTTGCTAGATCCGCTGATTTCAACTGTTCTGATATAGTCGAGAATCCAGCAACATCTGAAAAGAATGCAGTGATCTCATCTTCCTTTCCACGTTTCAATGCCGCCATATCTTTCATTGCTTCTTGAACCACAGTTGGATCAATCATAGAACCAAGAATACTTTTTACCTTCTCTCTTTCTTCTAGACCTTCCGCCATCGATCGGAATGAATGTGTTAATACTCCAACTTCATCACCTGATGCAGGTTTAATGGTTACATTAAAATTTCCCTGTTCAACTTCTTTGGTTGCTTCAACCAAAAGTTTTATTGGATTGGAAATAGTTCTTGAAAATAAAAATACAATCACAACTGAAATATTAATAATGATAAATAACATTATTAAATTCCGTCTCTGAATATTATAAACTTCCTCAAATACTAAATCGGCTTCAACTACAGATATAATTCCAAGTCCATAATTCCAAAGCTTCTTGAAAGAACCGAGTATTTCTTTTTCTTTCTCATCATTGTATTTGATCTGCCTGTTGTCGATTTTTGACTCAAGCATTGATTTAACAATGGGTACATTGGAAAGATTAGCTCCTTCGATTACTAATTTAGTATCCAAGTGAGCAAGTATTTCACCTTCCTCATTAACAAGATATGTAGTATTAATTCCTTGGCCTTGAAATGTTTTAATAAATTCTATGGAGTCGATATATACAAGTATAGAATAACTTTTACCATTATGGTTCCAAGGAATTGCCATACCTAGAATTGGGGTTACAAAACCAGGACTTGCATTGAAAAGCACCGTTCCTCCACGAAGTGACTTTAAAAGTTTTTCCTCGTAGGTTTTGTTTACCGCTTTAAATGATTCAGGTTTAATGTCATTTTCATCTGTATACTTTTTGTTTACAAAAGATTTAACGGATACTATATTGTTGCCGTTTGAATCTAGGATAGTTAGGTATATAAAATTTGGATTATTATTAAATAGCTCTTTCTCTTGGGATGCTCTTAGTTGGACATTAGGATTCTGCATCTGGAGATTGGAAAAGCTTTGCAAAGCAAAAGATATCCCTTTTAAATCGGATTCCACCTTTTGACCGATGATATCAACTAATGCGAGGTTATTATCTTGAACCCTTTTCTCAGAATCATCTCTGAAAAAGTAAGTCGCTAGAAAAATCATCAGAGCCAATCCTGATACAATTATAGCAAGAATGATTCCAAGCAATTTTGCTCGAATAGTAATTTTAGAAGGAGTGAAATTAGTCTCCATAAACTACCAAGATGTAGTAAATTTCTTGCATAACAATCTTTTTTTATTTATTTGGTCAGAAGTTTTTAAAATATGGTCTAACTATATGATATTCGGGGACGACATTGGTTTCGACTGTTGTTGACTTGGATATAGTGGCATGCAGGGGTGAGGGTCCTACTTAACAACCTTCAACTTTAATAAACGCTAACAACGAATTAGCCCTAGCAGCTTAAGAACCTGCTACGAGACTTAACTCTGTTTCCTTTGGTGGACTAAGTCTCGCAACTCTCAAAGGATTCTAATGGCAGTTCATCAGGTTGGGTCATTGGAAAAAATCAATCCGGTTAAGGAAGGAATACCCGGTCATTGGTTCCGCCTTCCCGACAATTCAGAATGACATAAGCATGTAGAGGCTGTATTTGAGAACAATAGGACCTGGGTTCGAATCCCAGCGTCTCCAAATTTCAAATGATCATTTTAAAAAAAATTCTGTGTAACCTAGATTAAATCGCTGGGTTTCGAACGACCGCGAATGTAAAAAACGGTAGCGACCCATAGAGAGCGTAAACCGTTTTTCCTGAGGACAGGAAGTTCGAAGGCATGAGCGGGACGGGTCGGAGTCTGGCTTAGCACGATGTTAAGCCGACGGAGACCGAATCCCAGCGTCTCCAAATTTCAAATGATCATTTTAAAAAAAACTTCTTGCCAATAATTTTACTTTAGACAGTCTCTTAGTCCTAAATCATATTTTAGGGCTGATCCATGAACCAGATACTTTCCTTTTTACTTTTGTTTATCTCTTTGCCATTTTCTCTAATGTCATCCGATTTCAAAGAGATTACAGACAAGAACTATAAGACTCTTTCTTTAAACAAACCTATTGTAGCTATATTCACTTTAAGTTGTGATTTAGGAAGTTACGCAGTGGGAATGTTTTCTCGTGAATTCAGTGATGTGGAAGGAATTCAAATAGGAGCTATTGACATTAATAAATCAAAAGCCCTTTATTCAGAGGTGTATTCACTTTACCAAAAAACGAATACAAAATTAGGAGATAAGGGAATCACTCTGGGAACTTATGTATTGATTGCAAATGGAAAGGTAGTTCATACCACTCAGATGGATTATCCCAATCGACCCAATTCACAATATGGCGGGGGATTGGAAGCGAATCGTCGATGGCTAAATTATGCTTTGAATAAGAATAAAATTTCTTTCAACATGAAATACAAACCAATTCAAGAGGAAAGAGCTAAACCCAAATCTCTTCCTGGAAAAGTGGATTTGGAAAATAGTAAACTTGCATATTACGACTTTAGTGATTTGAAAGATAAAATAGGCATTCAAAAGGATTTTTCATTAAAAGGCAATGCAAGTATTCATTCGGGAACACTTTACAGCGATGGAAAATACGATTCCAAATATACAACTTCATACTTTTTATTTAAGAACAAATCAGATGAACCTTATTCAAAGGAATTTTCTTTAAGTCTTAATTTTAAAATGATTTCCGAAGGTAGGGGAACAATTTTTGCTCTTGGATACAATCTTTTTGAAGTGTCTGTCATAAATGAAAGATTAAGAGTTAAAATTGATCCGAGTTACCAGCGTGGAACCGAGGGAGCCATTGGATCTTGGTATTATATTTTGGATGAAACCAAAATCCCAATGAATCAATGGCAAAATATCATTCTCTCTATGGATTCAAAAACTAGAAGAATCATGATTCGTCTGAATGGAAAGAGATTAGATGATATAATTATTTCCGACCGTCTTGCAGAAGAGATGTTAAATTATAAACCAGGTTCTACATTTCATGGTGGAAGTCTAGGAGTAGAATTTTCGAATCATTCTAGAGGTGCAGTTTACCATGGATTTATTGATAACTTAACCATTTACAATCGATTGTTAAACGATTCTGAACAAATTGCATTGTATCGAAAATACAGGCCAGAAGGTCAAGCAGATGTAACTGAAGTTGCATCGAATGAAAATCAAGAATATCTCAATTGGCAACTTTTAACCGCATCCTATAAGGGGGATTATTCCTTAGCAAAAGAAGCTATTGATAATGGTGCTAATATCAATATAGACAATAAAAATTGGACAGCTCTCATGTATGCCAGTTACTATGGTCATGAGAGTGTTGTTGCTTTACTAATCGAATCCAAGGCTGATGTATTGAAAGACATGAAAGGATGGACTGCACAAAAATTTGCAGAAGCCCAGGGCCATACAAAAATTGTGACTATGCTTAATGATTACAGCAATTCCAGAGAATTCTATTTCCAACGAAGCTTTCCATCAATCAATCATAGAAGTATCATCCAACCTGCGGAATTAAAAATGAAAAGAAAAAAGTAAAATAAATATTGCTAGGAATATATTACCAAGGGTGCATGCTTCCATCATATTGAAAGAATTTCCCTGAGTCTTCAATTGCTTTATCTGAGTAATCCTTTGGATTGATTGTTGCATTATTGATTATTAAATCAATATGAAATAAGTTCCTTGGCAGCTTGTTCTGCTTTGGAAAATTCTCTTGCAGTTAAAATTACTTTGTAACCTAGCTTTACTAGTTGTCTGCACCATTCTAAACCTTGTCCCTTGTAAGCAACTGTTACTATTGCTATTTGCATGATTTTATTCACTTAAATTTATATTATTTAAACAAATTGAAATGAATTCTGATTCAGGTGAAAAGAAAATTTTACAATCCCAACATTAATGGGAAGTTAGTTACTAATTAGAAAGTATTTATATAAAAACTTTCCCATTTTTATAATTTAATATTTTTACTAAAATCAAAATTTTACTATTTTAATAGTATCGTGAAAATAGAATTAATTTAATTTTCTATAATAAAAGTTTGTTTACAAATAAACTAATACATAAAAGGTGTTAATATATTTATCTTTGAGGCGACAATGAAACGTACCGTTATATCAATTTTTTTATTAACACTCATAAGCTGCGCTAATATTTATTCACCTACAGGCATTAAAGGAAAAGATGCATTGAAAGAGATAGACGCATTGAATAATACATTGTCTTTACCATCAATTTCCTTAATATTATCTGCTTCATTTTCTTCTTCTAGTTCATCCTCTAGTTCTGAAATTTGTTCAACGGATGGTATTCCATCAGTTTCTCCTCTTGGAAGCTCAACCTCGACGAGTAACTTTTCAATTCCATCTGATTTAAATACTGTCATAGATTTAAGTGCTCCCGGTGGAACAGTATATTTTCGTTCACAACCTGTAGGCTCTACATCAAGTGGATTCTTCTTTATTCAAGCAACTTCGCTTAAGACTTCTACAATAACAACTGCAGGAAGTTGTGCTTATTCTATAAATACTGCGAACTGCGGAACTACGGATTTATCAGGAATTTCATATTCTACAACAGTATCATTCGCGGTTGCAAATAATTGCTTAGCAGTAAGATGTACTACACCAGCATTGGTTCGGATTCGACAAGGAAACAGTACAATTACTTCATTCGATTCAACAACTCTCTTGCTTAGCTTGGTGGGGCCAGAGATATTCTCTTCAGCAAGTGGAATTGAAGAAGATACATACTATACTAGGGACTCTTTTGAAAAGTGCAAAGAAGATTTAGTTTCAATTGGACTTTTACAAGTAGCTGATGTATCAGCTAGTGTGCAAAGACTCTCTACTGCGCTATCATGTAATTTACCTCTTAGTTCAGCAGGTCCAAGTTTAAGTTCAGCTGGATATAATTTGCTTCAAGGAGATGCGTGTAAACTGGAGCCAGTTAGTTTTATTGGGCTATAGTTTTGAAGTAATGGTACTTTAATATTATGATGATTATCTAAACTAATTTCGAATATTAAACTTCTTAATCGGAGAATTTATAAGATTTCTCCGATCCTCAAATTACTTTGTCTCAAGGCTGCAAAATTCTATATTCTTCTCCTTTATCAGAGAACGAATTTCTTAGAAGTATCCCAAAACTTGGATCTGCCAAAGAGCCTTGGACGTTCACAGAACCTTTAGGAAAATATTTTCGTGTAGAAATAACTTTCTTTTGTTTGAATGACTTATCATCATAGATATGGATCCCACTGTTTCGAATCCAAGCGATTTCATTATCTTTCCAATAGCCCATTGCATGGCCATAAGTACCCAATTTTTTAGTATTCAAAACTTTTCCATTCATACTGTCAAAAATTTTGAATTCACCAGTTTCTGCTGAAGTTATAAATAACCTTTTCCCATCTTGGGAGTATACTTTACCATAAGGCACAGAAGGAATTGGAAAACGAATTCCCGTTTTAGAAGCTATATCATAAGACAATGCCTGAGGATTTAGCTTTTTATATGCTTCGGCGTATTCTAATATAAGAATTTTTTGATTTTTTCTATCATATAAAAAATGACTTGGATAAACTTTAGTTTGGAAGGTATATAGGCTTTCTATTTTATTAGAGGCATATTTGAATAATTCTGCTTTTATTTCCGAATCCTTACTTTTAGTTAATTTCTGAAAATTATAGAAATAATAATTTCCTTCAGAATCAGTTCCCAATGGTTTATTAAAAACAAGAGGTGTATCCTTCGAGGTGGTTTCATAGATAGTTTGTATATCTATAAATTTATCTTCTTTAATATCCCATTTAATTAAAAATATTTTAGCTCCTTTGATATATTTGTAGGAAGAATTTTTAACCAAAAAAATTGCTTGGTTTAAGCTTCGATCGAAGGAAAGTAATTCTTCATAATATACTGAATTTTTACGGTTTTTATTTAGTTCAGAACCAGGTAGTAGAAGGTCTTTATGAACATCAAAATAATCTAGCACAGATGGTGTGTATGTAAAAAAATCACCCGATTGTAACTCAACGAAGAATAGATTTATCTTAAAAGGATCAGCTCCTTTCCCTAAGAATAATATTTTTTTATTTTCCATAAGTACAGCTGAACTATCATATAATATTTCTTCTGAAGTTCCAGGTAGATTCTTGGGTCCAACTATTTCTCGAACTAAGGTTTGAGCGGATAAATTATCAAATGATGTGATAAGTAGAATTGATACAGTTGCGATGAGATAATAGAATGATTTCATGATTTTTCCTAAATTTTAATTTAAGGGATCATTCTGTTTTTTTTTAAGAGTATTGCAAGCAGAAAAAATAATAATTTCAATAGATCAATAATTTAAACCATTTTTCGAAGTGCTTGCTTTTCTTTACTTTTATAGGAACATTATTGACTTTTAAAATATTAAGTATATTATTCGTGCGAAGAGCTAGTTTTGAATTCAAACTTTTAGTTGTATAAATTTCCTTTATTGATTTATCTTTAAGGTAGATGCTATAGATCATTTCATGATAAGAATAGCCCTTGCTATTGTGTTTTAATTCAGAATGAATGTTGAAGGATGTTATGTTTTTATATGGAATTTCTTTTTTATAAAATATTGAATTTCTTAAGACAATGCCTTCTCTGTCGAAGTTAAGATCGAATGAAAAAATAGAATATCCAATACCATAAATATAAATTAATATAAAAATGAATAAATGTGCATCATTTTTTCTTTGGAATACAGGATTGTTGTAAGTTACTGGATCAGTCCAACCCGCAATTGGTATTAGGCAGAATAAACCTAAAAAGAATCCAAAAATATAATATATATATGGTGAGAGTATTAATAATCGAATGGGTGTTGAATTATAATCGTAGAAATGAAAATATACCTTAGGAAGAAATAACATAAAAAGAATTATAAAGACAATTACAAAAGTGGCACCTATAATTATCCTTTTAGATTTCTTTTCTAGAGTGAAATTTAGGTTGACTCTCCAAATAATATAATAAAGAGCCGAATAGATACTCGCGAGAATTAATGCTGATTCATTCATGGAATTTTTCCTTTTAAGCTCCTTTTAGGTTATCCTACTAATTAGCCAATACTAAAATATGCTGCTATTTTATTCTCCGCTCAACAATATTATGAAATATTTTATTTCCTCATCCTATACAAAACCCCCTGTTTAGGGGGGTGAAAATTTAAATAAAGAATGGTTCTTTTCTAGTAAAAATGAAAACTTCTGCCGTGCAGATAAAATTATTTAATCGCCTGATGAGAATGCTCTATTCTTTTACTTTAGTTATTTTGCTTATCATCTCCTGTTCCTCTTCTTCAGATATAGAGTCTTCACCAATAGCTATTAAAGGTGTGCTTGACCTAAGGAATTGGGACTTTGAGAAGGATGGCATAATTGACTTGAATTGGGAATGGGATTATTCATTGTGAAACAAATTGTTGATTGAACTTCCCCCAAGAAACTGGAGACTCATTAAGCAATTAATTTTGCATAATTCATAGGACTGTTAAATCCTAATGTAGAATGTCTTCTCTTACGATTGTAAAAGATTTCTATATAGTCAAATAAAA
>Ga0210043_1000291_pt1 | contig 53484 bp, 105 predicted proteins | sample CryGeymet201501t_FD_183990 | JGI IMG/M metagenome (GOLD analysis project Ga0210043, IMG submission 183990) | Groundwater microbial communities from Crystal Geyser aquifers in Utah, USA - Crystal Geyser metaG 2015-01t (SPAdes) (version 2) | ecosystem: Environmental > Aquatic > Deep subsurface >... | reverse complement strand
ATTGTCGTTAACGGTTGTAAATATAATTAGAGGTATAAATGGTTTTACCAGTAAAAAATAAATAAAATGAAATTAGCAACGATTGAAAAAATTAGTAAAATATCTAAGCATCCAAATGCTGATGCTCTTGAAGTGGTACAAGTACTTGGTTATCAATGTATAGTACCAATTGGCTTACATAAGGAAGGTGATATTATTGTGTATATTCAACCTGATACTGTACTTCCGAAAGACCAAGAATGGGCAGAAGAATATATTCGTTATTCACCCAAACGAGTGAAAGCAGTAAAATTAAGGGGGTTGTTTTCGGAAGGTGTTGTTGCACCATTAAGTAAATTTGAAGACATAGAAGACTTCCAACTATGGTATATTGATGATTCTTGTATTGGTGAAGAGGTGTCAGAACCCATCGGTGTTACTAAATATGAACCACCTTTACCACCAAATGAAAGTGCTATTGGTGAATTACCATATGGTATATGGAAAACTGATGAAGAAAGACATGAAAATTTGGTTGATAAAATACCATTTGGTGATATTGTTGACATTTTTTTAAAATATGATGGACAATCTTCAACACATGGTTTTAAAGTTGACGAGGATAGATATTTTTTAACTGGCAGAAGGTTTGAAATTAATCCTGACGAAGAAAATCGATATAGTGTTCATATACCAAAAGTAAAGGATAAAATTATTAATTATTGTAAGAAACATAATGTTTCTCTTGCTTTCAGAGGTGAATCATATGGTACTGGTATCCAAGGTAATGATAGTAATCCACATAGTAAAATGCCACGTTCAATTGCTTTCTTTTCTATATTTAATATAGATGAAAGATGTTACGAACGTAAGGGTTCTGAACATTATTTTTATAAAGTATGTAAGGAAATTGATTTGGAATGTGTAGATATGATTGAGGAAAATGTTGTTCTCACAAAAGAACTGATTGAAATGTATTCCAAAGGAATAAAGAAATTACCAAATGGTAATCATTTTGAAGGTGTTGTTGTTCAACATGCAAATGGTAGTTTTAAAATAATTAATAAATATTATGATGCTAACAAGTAATATGGATATTTTTTTAGTGTTTGGTTTTTTAGTATTATATTTTTGGGCGGGGTTTGATTCTGTAAAAAGAATACATAAACGTGATAATGATTGTGAATTTATTGTTGATATCATTCTTGTATTCTTAGGAATATTAGGTTGGATAAATGTTGTAATAATTCAAAAAGTAATATACCCTGATGATTATGAGTATTTGAGTGACGAAGAAAAGAAAGAATACCTTAAAAAGTCGATTGAAAGATTACAAAATAAACATAACGAATTAGTGTAACCTAATTCGTTTTTTTACGTATTATTAATCATAACTTCAATATCACCTTAGTATTTATATATATGAGCATAAAAGAAATTCTTAAAGAAGAGATAGTACAAGAAGCAGTATTAAATCAACATGCTTTAGAAAGAGTTGAACAAAGACTCAACAGTATGAAAATAGATAATGATTTAAGTTATGGTGAAGAACAAATAATAACCAATAATTTACAAAAGATATTATCATACGAATTTAATCCAAATAAATCTTTTGGTATTCTTTTAGGAACATTTAAACCTAATCCAGAATCAAGATTATATACTGACACAAATGGGTGGAATCCCAATGTACCTTTTTATGAAATATATGGTCAAGGATTGGATGATGTTGTTAAAGATTCCACTGGTGACGAATTTTGGGCTGTTGTAAGAAATAATGTTATTACCACAGTAATGCTTAGAAAGAAATCACAGCGAGAGTTTGCCTTAAATGATAGAGAAGATAACGGTGGATTGGGGGTTGGTGTTGTTAGTACTAATGTAGATAATCTTATTGCTAAGGAAGAAGAGGAAAAAGAAAAACTACTGTCAAAACCAAATAAAAAAAATAATATAATTAGAATTAACAACACTCAATGGGTTGTAGATGGTAAAAATGAAAAGGTTTACCAAAAAAACAAACCAAATCGTTTTGTACATCTGGATAATATTTTTAATCATTTTGATGATAAAACTTGCGAAGAAATATTATCAAAATTATAAATTTAATTAACAAATTATTAATAGTCTTTAATTGTTATACATTTTTTGTAAAATATGCATTATAAATACATCGTCATTTCCGACCTACATTTAGGTTCGTCAGATTCTAATCCGAAAAAATTATTAAAATTTCTTAAATCAATTACTTTTGATAATTTGATATTGAATGGTGATATTATTGATGCTTGGAAATTAAGACGTGGTGGTGCTATTAGACCCAAAGAACTCGAACTACTTAAATTTATTTTAAAACTATCTAAAAACATTAATGTTGTGTATCTTCGTGGTAATCACGATGATTTTCTTGACCATATAATACCCATCCAATTTGGTGATATACAAATCGTTGAACAGTATTCTATTGAAATAGATGAAAAAAGATTTTATGTTATACATGGTGATGTGTTCGATAGAATAACTAAAGAACTTAAATGGGTTGCACAAATAGGGGATATTGGTTATACACTGTTAATTAAAATTAATAAGTTAGTTAATAAATTTCGTAAATTGCAGGGTAAATCATATTACTCGTTCTCAAAAGAAATTAAGAAAAAAGTTAAGAAAGCAGTTAACTATATTTCTGACTTTGAAAAAAATTTAGCTGATTTAGCTAAACTAAAGGGTTATGATGGCGTGATTTGTGGTCATATTCATCACCCAGAAATAAAAGACATTGGAGGTGTAATGTATTATAATTCTGGTGATTGGGTGGAAAGTATGAGTGCTTTGGGTTATACTGATGAAGATGGATGGAAATTAATTGAATATAATAATAACCAAGACTAATAAAAACAGTATCGATATGAAAAAGGAATTAATAACAAGGATTGTAAAAGAAGCAAGTGCCAAACATTTATATGTTGTCAATGGAAACACAGTAGAGGCTCTTGAAAAAACATTAATTGAAACACTACACCAAGCATTGAATATGTCTGATGTGGTGGAACGAAGCGAACTATTGAGTTCTTTTCTTGATTACTCCGATAAAATTTATTGGGGCGAGAATGATGTTCTTGACAGAAGAGAAGTTATTGAACAGTTTTTGAAAAGCATTCAATAGACTACAATAATGCGAAACAAATTTCATGTTCTATTGTAACCTTTTCCTTATATTTCCGTATATGATAATATAACATTTGTAGATAAACTCACATCTAAATTAAATAATATGACACACGAAGAAATTTTAGAGAAAACAAAAAATGAAGAATTGAGCGTAGAACAAGCATTTCAAGAATTATGTGAAATTGGTTATTGCCCAAATTTATTAAATGATGATGATGGTAGATGGGCAGTTGCTTTTGACGGTATGCAAAACGTAGTAATGGGTGATGATGCGGAAGACATATCTACCTCATTTTTTGTTGAAGCAAAACAATGGCATTCAAGTATTAGACAAGCATTAATTATAGCATTAAGTGAGTAAGTGTATGTCTACAACGGTTATATATGACATTTAATTTTATATTATGAAAAATATATTTGAAAACTTAACTTAAAAATATGAAAATTAAAGATTATTTAAAAACATTGTCAGAAAACAACAACATTTCTGGAATGAAAGGACTTTTCGGAAAAGAACTTAAAGTTTTAGAACCATACTTTGAAAGTATTGATGAACTAAAAGATAAAAAAATTGAAATTATTGAAGAATTAATTATGACAGGCGAACCTATTATGGAAATGACAAATGATGGTGTTTCTTTTAAACAGGAAACTGAACTAAAGTTAATAACCATTAAAAATTTTGAAGGTTTAAATGATAACGTGAAACTATATTCAATTTTTTTACAGAATGATGATGTTATTATTAGATGTACGGAAGATTCTATATTTGATATAAATGTTTTTGCAAGTAAAGAACGTGATAGATTATTGAGGTATATTTCGTATTTACAAGAAAAATGTGATACAATTCATTGGCATTACAACAAATATGAAAGATGGTGTGAAGTTAATGATAAGTAATAATGTAGTATTGTGTATAACGGTGAGTATATGGCAAGTTGGGGATTAAAATGTACCGACATATCAACTTGCAGAAAAGTTAATTAAAGGTACAAATGTAACAAGTTGGAACAGCACCCCAACTTGCTATATACATTGTTAGGTGCAGTAATTTATTAATTATGAGCTATAATATTGATACTTGGAAAACAAAAAAATTGGAAAACTTAACTATTCCATTAAAGGCATTTTTTGAACATGAAAGAACAGATTGGCATCCAAACCAACCTGAGATTGTAAATGCTGAAACTATGGAAATAGAGATGGAGTGTGGTTGCGAACAGCTAATTAAAGGCACTTTGAAAGATGGAATTATTCATGTTACAGAATTAGAAATGTATGGTGAAGGTTCTGGAACTTTCAAAGGTTGGATATTAGATGAAGCACTCAAACAAAGCAAAGGTGAATTAGAAGCCGTTTTGGTTTGGGAGGGTGGAGATTCAATTACACGACTAAAAGTAAAAGATGGTGTAATTGAAGAAACGGACGTTGAATTGTAGCACGTCCGCATTATTGCACCTAACGGCTGCGTGTATGAAACGTTGCCAACAGAAATGTTAATAGAATGAAGGAAATTAATTGTTTAGTATAAACTTAAAAAAAGACCACGAAAGGCAATGTTTTATACACGTTGTTATGTGGCGTTAATTATTATGAATGTAAGAGAAACGGTGATTGAAGTGTTGAATATTTTGAGTGAAAACCAAGATAGCTATATTGACCCAGCAGAACATATATATGATGCTGAAAAAAAGATAAAACGACACTTGGATGATGATGACTTAATTATGTATGTAGGTGATTTTATTTGGGGTTTAAGTTCTGATACAAATGGCGATTTTGATGGAACATTAGCTAAATGTGTTGAAATGCTACGTGCGTTGGCTTAATGCCACATAACGGTTGCAAATAAACTCAGTTTTATGAACAAATTTTTATATAGAAACGTATATCGGCTTTATTTTTGTCTTGCTGATATTAGAATGACTTGGTATATTTATACTGGCCGCAAAGAAAAAGTAGCAAAAATAATAAATGAACATCGCAAATGGGGCTTAAAAAATTGAGTTTATTCGCTGTTATGTTGTCGTTTTAATGCAACATAACTATTATATATCAAACATTGAACATAACTAATTAATAATTAAATGGTTAATTGATGAAAAAGACTAATTACTACGAAATTTGTAAACAAAAATTGAAGTATTTAAATTATTCAGACAACACAAATAAAATATACTTACATTATGTGGACGAATTTTTATAAAACAAATGATTGATAAAATTATGACAGAAAAAGATATTTTAAAATTCAGTGAAGAAACCCTAAATATTGTGGAATCTTTAAACAAAAAACTTTTATCGGAAGGTCGATTATCAACTGACCCAGACTTACTTTTATTTCATTCTTATGACTCTTATGATATTGGAAAGAATGAAACACCAATAGACTCTATTTGTAGATATACTATTAGTGGATTAAAACACATATTTCCATTAATTAAGATTGAGCTACAAAATGAAAATGAGATATTTGTTGAAGATACACTATTCGAGTTTTCAGCGATACCTAACAAGAATCATATTGAGTATATTAAAGAAATTATGATTGATATTTTTTGTTTATATCAAAATGATGAAACTAAAATACCTAAATCAATATATAAATGGTACTATAAAAATAATTTTTTAAAAATACTTGACATTTATTGAAACCTTTTGTACTTTTGTTACGTATTTAAAGAAAACAAAAAGAAACTTATAAAAAATAAACTATTTATAAAAGAATAATGAAAAATTTAATTAACATATCGAACCTAATATCGTCACTCATTTGTAATACAAATGGGAGTGGATTTGGCACGTTTAATAGTAGACGTGGCACACACAATGGAACGGGAATTGTTGATAAGATTTAACATAAATAAAAATAAATCATAATCAAACCCGTTCCTCACAAGGTTCGGGTTTTTTGTTTTAACACAAACGGTGTTAATAAATTTTTGAAAATAAATTGTCTGGTTAGTTGTATGTGGTAAAACTTTACACTGGTACTGTAGGAAAGTCGGTTCGAATCCGACACTAGACTCATTATTAGAACATAGGTTCTAACTTGTTATTTGACGTATTGTATTTGTTATGTCTACGTACCCAAGCGGTTTAAGGGGGCTACCTGCAAAGTAGTTATTCGTTCGTTCAAATCGAACCGTAGACTCAAAAAATCCTAGTTGGAGTGTGATATGTAATATTATTCATAGTCTAATCCAATTAGGTACATGCCCTTGTGATGGAACTGGTATACGTGTTAGTTTTAGAAACTAAATTTTGTGGGTTCGAATCCCACCTTGGGCACTATATGTAATAACATATAATCATACCCAAACAGGTATAAAATGCCCTTGTGATGGAATGCAGACATGCGTGGCTTAGACCCACGTGCTCGAAAGAGTGTGCAGGTTCAAGTCCTGTCGGGGGTACAATTAAATGAATGAGTAGGTGTTTTAATGTTATCGCCAAGTGCACTGGTAAATCGCTCTTCATCAAAAACTGATAACGTTTCATTTAATAAGTATATGGATGTTAGATTAGCGGTCTTTTTGTTTAGTTAGTATTTGTTTAATCGGAAATCAAAATCTGTGACTCTGTTATATATATATATATATATAATAAATGTAAAAAAATAGTATACTTGTTGGTTTTTTCATATATGCATACTATTTATTGACATGAGAAAAGATATTTTAAAAAGAAAAGATGATATTATTAATTGGATTAATGAACATCAAAGTAAAGCATTTATTTGTAGACAATTAAATTGTAAACCAGAAACATTAAATAAATATATTGAAGAATTTGGTATTATATACAAAGGTAATATGGGATTAACTGGATTAAAAGACTATAGAAAAAAATCAGTAGTGGAATATATTAAACAAGATTTAGTTAGAAGTGTTGTTTTAAAGAAAAAATTAATAGAAGGGGGGTATAAAAAAGATGTTTGTGATGAATGTGGTATTGGCGAATGGAATGGAATAAAATTAGCATTAGAATTACACCATAAAGATGGAAACAGATTCAACAATGATTTTGATAATTTACAAATATTGTGTCCAAATTGCCATTCAATAACCCCTAATTTTAGGGGTAGAAAAAATAAAAAAGAAAAAGAGATTAAAAAGAAAAAAATTATTGTTAAAATAATAAAATGCAATGGTAAGCCAAACAAAAGAATTGTAAGAAGACCACCATATGAAGCATTAATAGAAGAAATTAATAATTCTAATTATTGTGCAGTAGGGAGAAAATATGGTGTGAGTGATAATGCAATTCGTAAATGGAAACGTTTTTATGAAAAACAAAAGTTATTAAATAATATGGACGTATAGTGAAATGGTTATCACGTTTGACTGTTAATCAATTATTCTTGGTTCGAGTCCAAGTATGTCCGCAAAAGGTTGCCGTGAACCTCTCTTAGGAGTGAATGGGAAGACATTCAATGAAACACGGAGCAACTTCCTATGGTGAAATTGGTTATCATTTTACCCTGATAAGGTAGCGTTTCTGGTTCAAGTCCAGATAGGAAGACACAGATAGAATATTAAGAGGTACATAGTTGGCGAATCTGCGAATTATGTACATGTGGACGAATATTCGATAAGCAAGTGTAGTAAAGTACACACATCACTTGTTTCTTTTAATGCTCTTGTAGTTTAACGGTTAGAATGGGTGGCTTATATCCACTAGATAGGGGTTCAATTCCCTTCGAGAGTACAATTAAAAACGCCAGCGAAGCACATTTGGTAGTGCAAGTCCTTGATTCAGCTCTAATTTATTTTTTTCGATTCTGATTTTTTACTCATTTATTAGTATATATTATAAATATAATTGTTATGAGTAAAAAATGGAATGATTTAGAAATTAATGAAGCAATTATTTTATTAAAAAATAAATTAGATTTTGAAGAAATTGGTAAAAATTTAAATCGAACAACAAAAAGTGTTAGAGTTAAATTAAATAGGCTTGGATATAAAGAACATAAATATAAGTATTGGGCAATAAAAAAATGTAAATGCTGTGATATTGAATTTAATTCATTAAAAAGTGAAAATAGAGATTATTGCTCCAAATCTTGTTCTGCAAAAATTAATAATAAAATATACCCTAAAAGAAATAAGACAATAAATTTTGTTGATAGTAAAGGTAATTTAAATGAAAGAAAAAGAAATGAATACTATAATAGAAAAACAAAACCGTGTTTAAATTGTGGAAAAATAACCACTAATAAATATTGTAATTCGACATGTCAACAAAAATATAAAAGAAAAATAATTTTCAAAAAAATAGAAAACGATGAATCAACAAAATATTTGGGTAATTGCGGTACACAATCAAGATGGGTAAAAAAATATTTAATTGAAAAATATGGTGAAAAATGTATGAAATGTGGATGGGATGAAAGACATTGTATCACAAATAAAGTCCCTATTGAGTTGGAACATAAAGATGGTAATAGTGAAAATAATTCTCTTGATAATTTAGAATTACTTTGTCCTAATTGTCATTCATTAACACTAACATATAAAGCATTAAATGCTGGAAATGGTAGACATAAAAGAAGAGAAAGATATAAAGAAGGTAAAAGTTTTTAAAATTTGGAACTATAACTCAGTAGGTAGAGTGCTGGATTGAAAATCCAGTTGCACAGGTTCGATTCCTGTTAGTTCCACCTCGTAGGCGTGGGTTCGAATCCCACATGTGGTTAAACATATAGGTGCTGTGGTGGCATAACGATAACCGCCTCAATTGTGGGTTCGAATCCCACACATGGTTTGGTGACAAATCATGTAAGTGTATTGGTAACACGGGGGACTAAGCAGGGGTAGTTAAATGGTAGAATATAACATTGCCAATGTTAAGACGAGGGTTCGATTCCCTCTCTCTGCTCTAACTAATTGATAATGAAATAGTTATAATCCGAGATAGGTGTTAAGGATTGCACGTTACGCTTCCAACGTGAAGGAGTGGGTTTGAGTCCCATATTTCGGTCAAAAAATAAAGATACCCTGCTTGTTCCGTATAGGGTTATAAACTGATAGATTAATTAACGGAACTCATGATGGAGGACTTGCCAAGAAAGTAGTCGAGAAATCTTGTAACAAAATCTTTATTTATAATTGGATAGGTGGCAGAGTCTGGTTTATTGCGCTGTTCTTGAAAAGCAGTGGACGGTGAAACGTTCCGTGGGTTCAAATCCTACTCTATCCGACCCATCAATGTTAATTCGCTTCCACGTAGCGATGGGTGGTAACAGGTAATGCTGGCAAGGTAATTAACATGTTCTTTGATTTATTATTTTTATAATAATGTCAAGATATTTCTTACTTGTTTTGGGTTTGAAATATTTTTGACCAGAAGTATCAATTATACAAAACGATATATTTTGTTTTTGACATGCTTGAAATTTTAATTTTCGAATCAGGTACTTTCTCGGATGGATACCCAAGTGGTTTAAGGGGGTTGGTTGCTAACCAATTAGGTCGGTATTAACATACTGATGCATGGGTTCGAATCCCATTTCATCCGCATATTTTTAAAATGCCTTTGTAGTTCAATGGACAGAACAGGGAGTTACGACCTCTCAGATGTAGTTTCGATTACTACCAAGGGTACAACAACATTATTCGGCTCATTAAAAGTAAAAATGTGGCTCATTATGAGCCGAATAAGTAATATAAATGAGCCAGAAAACAAATGCCTGTGTAGTGTAACAGAAGCACACGAATCTTCTAAATTCGGAGTCGGGATGCAAATTCCTGCATGGGTACAATTAGTAAGGTTAAAACTTAAAACCGTTCTGAATGTACGGGTTCTCCTGCTAATATTTATGGGAATGTGGTGTAAGTGGTCTGCACGGATGTTTGAAGCACATCAGGACACAGTTCAATTCTGTGTGTTCCCACTCTTAACAAATACAATATAATTCAGTATTTATTTTTATGAATATCAATAAAATTATAAAAGAAGAGGTTAGTTCTTATATAAACGAACAAACGTATAAAGTTTACCACGGTACTAATAATGAATTCGATAAATTCGATTTAAATCGTGCAACACAAGGCATAATCTGGTTTACAGATAGTATTGATTCAATTAAAAATCAGGAACATGGTGGTTTGGGTAACAAATACATCATGACAAGATATATAACAATCAACAATCCTGCTGGTTGGGATGAATATCATAAATATGGGTTAGGTCAAATTAAATCAATGGGTTATGACGGAATCATCTTACCAGACGAAGGAATTAACAATTTTATAGTGTTCTCACCCAAACAAATAAGAAAAAACCCACCATCCAACTTTAAATAATTATTATAGTTACTTAAAGTGTTGACAAATACAATATGTTTACATATCTTTGATTCATGAATACACAAATAATTTTGTTAGTTATGTTTATGTTACTACCATTCGGTGGTAAGAACTATTACGTAAAGTTGGAGAATACTTCTAAGTACGCGAAATATGTGATGGTTGAATATAAAGACAATAAGGGAAAAACTGCCACCAAAGAAGTAAAACTAAGACCGAAGGGGTATTATAGTTTTTTTGTTTATGATAATATTTTTTATGTTGGTGCTGTGTCATATCATAACAACGGGAAAGTTCGTTATGATGTTCGTGGAAAAGACGGTGTTGGTTTCATGAAGAAAATTGGTGATGGAAGACCAGTTTATTATAAAAAAATAGATTGTGAGATGCAATTAAGAGGTTTTTTTAAAACAGTACACATAGGAATATAAATTATTCAAAATTGAACAATAAAATGATACGGAAATATAATAAAATTAATCGAATAGGTGATGAACATATTTATTCACTAAAAGATTTTGTTATTTTTGAAGATAGGTGGATTATAGAAGGCGATAAGATATTAGTAGACGATAATGGTGAAGAGTATAATGTTTTGGAATATAAAGTTATCAAAGAAGATGTTTTAGTGTGTCCAGAAGTGATGCCATATTTAAATGGTTGGAGAAAAGTTACAAGAACAGCAATTAAATTGGATAAACTAATACCAAAGAGTATTACAAGATTCTATGTAAAACCCAAATATGATTATATATACCAATGAAATATTATTTACTATTATTATTCTTTTTTATTAATATTGAGACATATTCTCAAATATATAGTCAAGGTATAAACATAAATAATGGGAGGGTATATTCACTTAGTTTAGAGTTGGTAAAATATTATGATAAATATTTAGCTAAAATAGATTTTTATGATAGTAAAAAAAATCTAAAATATTATCTAAAAAATGATAATGGAATAGAGCATAAGACGTTTATTGATTATAAAGAAATGATTGTTTATATGGAAAAAAGAAATTGGATTTTATATGATATGAAAGACAATAAATATTATTTTAGAAAAAATATGATTGAATTAAGTACTAAAAAATGAAAAAAATATTATTCGTAGGGGAAAAACGTAGTCCAAGAGCAAGAAAATTAGGTTTAACTTGGAAAGATGGTGGATTATGTGCTAAACATTTATTTACTGCAATGGAAAGGTCTAATCTTGATATGGGAAAATGTAAATTTAAGAATGTATTCAGAGAAATACTTGCCGAAGATATCGTAAATAAGACTGCTGTACGAGAGATAAAGAAGTTTGATGGTATAGTAGTGGCAATGGGTAGAAAGGTTGAGAGAGTGCTTAAAAACAACGGCATAGACCATTCATTCATCTATCATCCAGCAACACGTGGAGAGGTTAGGAATATAGAAAAATATTGTACTCATTTCAAAGAAAATTTAAAAAACATTATATAATAAAATTATTTAACAAAAAACTTTTACAATATGAAATTAATTAAACACAATTTACAAAAAGAAACAAATCCCATTAACTTAGTTGTTAATACAAATTTATCATCATTATTGGTCATAACTGTGGGTGATATTATAAATAGTGAATTAAATGATACTACATACAAAAAATTAATTGGACGTATGATTTCATGTATGATATTACCTAATCAATTATTAATTGACAGTGAATTGAAAGACACGTTTTATGATTCTAAATTGTGGAATGTAGTTATTAAACATTGTGTAAATGAAAATACCAGTATAATTTATTGTTAATATAATGATAATAGACGTATTTTTAAAAGTTAATGTTGCTGATGTAAAAAAATTTACGGAGGAAGAGTTGTATACTTTTATATCTTCTCAGATTTTTGGTGGATTGATAAACGTAAAAAATCCATTTGAAAAGAAAAATATTTTTGAAAAGGTAGATTTATTCGTAAAACCATCTGATGATTAAATGTTAAATAAAACCATATGGAAAGGAAATTTAAAATAGATTTTTTTGAGTTTAGCTTCTTAGTTGAAGCTTGTATACCTCCACGTCCCATAGCAAGAAGTATGTTTTGGGATGATGTTATTGATATTTATTTTTTTGAAATGACACCAGATGAAAGAGAAAGATTATTCGAATGGATTCAAAAAAACGATAATTTTAATTTAAAGGAAGAAAAGTGTGCTATGTTTTATGCTCGTTTTAATCCAGATAATCAATATGATGTCGTTGTTGGCGAAAATGGAGTAACAACAAAATATTATGATTGCTTTATGTATAGAGATTGTTATTATACATCTAAAAACACATTTTTAGTAAATGAAGCAATTATAGACGTATTAAAAAAATAACTTTTCAAGTATTTATTAACTGGAAACTCTTGTAAGACACTGAAAAATTTTGTAATTTCGTGAAATAATAATTATACTGTAAATAAATGTAAACAATGGAAAAAAATGTAAAATTAAACTCCAATTTCTACTTGACCACCAAAGAATTAAATATTGGTCAAGAGGTTAAAACAACCAAACCAACTCCAACTAATTTTATTTTTGTAATAGACGTATCAGGTTCAATGTATAATGACCTTGCCTTGATTCGTAAGCAACTAAAAAACAAGTTACCAAACTTGACTAAAGTAGGAGATACAATAACACTTATCTGGTTCTCAGGTAAAGACCAAGCAGGTATCTTAAAAGAAGAAGTGGAAGTTAAAGCATTAACTGACCTTCAAAGTCTTAACGATGCAATTGATAGATATCTCAATTCTATTTGCTTAACTGCATTTGCAAAATCATTAACATTGGCTAAACAAGCAATCGAAAGAATGAAGAATAATCGTCCAGATTCAGTTTTTTCATTAATATTCTTAACTGACGGTTATAATAACGATTGTTCTTGGTCTGATGTTATGAGTTCTTTGAATAATCTTGATGGTGAGTTAGCAGCTTCAACGTTCGTAGAATACGGTTATTATGCAGATACTCGTAGAATAACCGAAATGGCTGAATCTATAGGTGGTGAGAAAGTAGATGCTGCACATTTTGACGATTATGATGTGCTTTTTGAAGCTAAGATGCAAAAATCTTATTCAAATTCTAAGAAAGTTGTAGTAAAATTATCCAGAGAAAGAAAATTTAATTTTGCTTTTGTGGTTAATGATGGTGAAATTATTGTTTATTCTATAAACGAAAACAACGAAGTGTTAGTTCCAGAAAACACAAAATCAATTAACTATTTTGCTTCTGAACCAATAGGCTTAATGAGTGGAAAACCAACTGACGAAGAAGTTTCACAATTATATGCAGCACTATATGTATTGAGTGATAAATTACAGTACGAGTTCGCAGAAGATGTGTTCGCAGCATTAGGTGATAAATACCTTTATGATGTATTTTCAAATGCATACGGTAAGCAGAAACTTATTGCATTTAAAAATTTGGTTAAAGAATGTGTAACTGATAAAACCAAAAGGTTTATTGATGGATATTCAGCTAGCTTACAGACAGATGAAAATACATATTGTGTAATGAATCTTATTGACGATTTGACTGCTGATGATGAAGCATTGTTCTATCCACATCACGATGATTTTAATTATAAAAGAATTGGTGCTAAAAAGGTTCAACAAACAGGTTTGACTGATGAAGAAAAGAAATTGATTTTAGAATCAAAATCTATTAATGCAATTAAAGAAATTGTTGATAAGGCAGAAAGTCGTGATATTAAATTCGAATATAAAGACAAAACCAAAGGTTATCCTATTTCTGATATTGTTTGGTCTTCAAATAGAGCAAACCTTTCAGTAAGAATAAGATATGAAGGTTATGTTGAACTACCGAAGAACAAATTTGGTATTGATAAGGTAGATACATTCATTTATAGAACGTACAGCATTATTAAAGACGGTATTCTTAATATAAGTAAATTACCAATAACTGCTTCACGTGAAACAATGTTAAAATTAGCAAATGGTGGTGTAAAAGCAATTAATTTGAGTGATGATATTACTACCATTGATTTCTCTTCATTACCAATTGTAAACAAGAAAATGGTTAAGAGTATTTCTGCAAAGAAGCTTGCTGAAAAGGAATATAATTTACTTGAACTACAAGCACTTGAAAAGGTATATAAGTACTATGAAAATGAGTTATACCCAAGAATTTCACAAGGATTTCTTGATAAGTATGGTGCAGAAGCAGAAGCATGGTTAAAAGAAATTGGTATTACCGAATATAATGGATTTGCTCCAAAAACAACCACAGAAGAAGGGGGTGATGTGTATATGGCTGTTGAATTAAATACTAAGATTGTCAAATATTCAACATTACCAAGTGTAAATGCTTTATTAAAGAAGATATACGATAATAAGAATCTTAATGCTCCTGAATTATTGATGAAGATTGCATATGATGATTATAATACTCAAATAAACTCTTCAATATATACAGCATTAACTGATGATAATTTAAAGAAAGAAATTCTTAAAAATTGGCTTACCAAAGCTAAGAATAGAATTAGAATGGAACGTAGAAACGTTTTGCAAGAAATTGCACAAATTAAATTCTCTTTAATTCTTTCTAAGAAATGGTTTGAAGAATTTACATCCTTTGATGAAGATACTTTAATCATAACTTCTGATAAAGGTGAAGAAGTAACCTTTAAATTTGAAATGAAGGAAAAGGAAATTGCCGTATAACCAATAATATTTTCAATAAACAACCCTTTATGTTGATTCGTAAAGGGTTGTTCTTCACAGTTTTTTAATTTTATAATCATGAGTAAGAAAAACATTATATTAATTATTATGATAGTATTAATTTTGCTATTTGGCATTGCAATTGGTGCTTGTGGTCAAATTTTCTATGGTGATATCACAAAGGAAGAATATAAAGAATATGTTGATGGTCAAGCATTCTATCCCGCAAAAATTCTTTATATTGATAACTCAATAGAAGAAGGATATGTTAGTAGAATTAATGATTCAGAACTAATTAGATTCAAAAAGAATATTGATGATGATGTTAGAATTATATCCCCAAGACACATTAAATCATTTATGTATGGGGTAAAAGATTGGGGTTATCCACAATATGTTTATAAGAATTTAGAGTCTAAAGCAAACAGAAGACTTAAAATAAGACCTGTTGAAATAGTTAGTAAGGGTGAAATCAATGTTTACACATATAAATGGGTTGAACTTCCAGATACTCCTTGGCTTCCTTATTCACAAGCATATCATACAATGAACGTATTGTTTTATTTGGAAAAGAATAATAAAATGTATCCAATGTATATTTGGAGTCGCAACATAAAAGAATTAATTAAAGATAAGGAAACAGTATTTAAGGAATATAAAGAGAATTATCTAAATCTTTATAAGAAAACTGACGAATATGCTCATTTTATTAAATTGATTAATTTATACAACGAAACCAAATGATAGAGATAATAGATGCTAAGTATAGCACAAAAGATGTTACTAACATAATTAAAAACCATATTATTAATGGTGAAATATACCTAAGAGCAAATAATAATATATTTGGTGACCCAAATATGGGTGTTGTTAAAAAATTGATAGTCAATTATGTGGAAGATGGTAATAAAAAAACTGTTGAAATTGTTGAAGGTGATTTTTTAAGATTACCAGAAACCAATACTGATAGATTGGGTATATTTTATACTAATAATAATATTAATAACAATATTATTCAAAAATCTTTAAAGACAATAAATATTGCAGCAAAAAAACATAATGTTGATGTATTAACATGTGTCTGGACACCAATAGAAAACAATCCGTTTAAAGAAATATTTTCTCCAATAAGAATTGGTAATTTGTTTAATATCAATTACCAAATTTTGATTTTATTATTAACAGCAAAAAGAGTACATGATTATAAATATGTTTCTTTTTTAGAGCATGACGTGTTATATGGTGAAGACTATTTTACCTATCCAGAATTTGATGGAAATATTATTGCAAACAATAATTACATTGGTTGTAATAATGGTTTTCAAAAAAATAATCATACTAATCACCAACCGTTACATGAATTAACCATGAAATTTGATTTTGCAATTAATCATTTTAGTAAAAATTTACCCAACAACATTGTTGATATGGCAGTTTTAGAACCACAAGTTGAAATACAACCATATAATGAGTGGTCAGCACCTCAACCATCAATACATATTTTTCATGGTAAACACATTACATCACATTATTCGATATATTCTAATGAAGTAACAAAAAATAATAAATATTGGGGTGATTACGAAAAATTACTTGTTTAAATGTTAATTTAGTTATATATTTGAATCATGTATAAACATAAAAAAATAACGTCATATAAGTTTTCAATTGAAGACGATACAGCAGCAATAACAATAATTAAACCTAGTTCAGGTGAACTTAGTCAATTTGGAAAATATATTGTATTGTATGAAAACGCCTTTGGCAATTTAGAATTAAAAACATTAACTATTGAAGAAATTGCAATTAAATACGAAATTGACAAAAAATGTTTAGAAAATGTATTATAAATGCGAGTGTGGCATAATGGTAATGCGCTATACATCCAGTATAGAGAGTCAAGTTCGAATCTTGATGCTCGCTCCAAGTAAACATATGAAATAATAATGAATACAATACAAAACGGTTATGAATGGTTTGGTGATGAAATTATTGGACAATATACGTTACGTAAAATAACAGATACTTCCAGTACTGTTATTTGTGTGTTTCGTCCAAAACCAACCTATGAATACTTAGAGTATTTAGGGATAGTGTTTTTTAAGGACAAAAATTTGTTTCTTGAATGGTATAATACACCAAATTGGTGGTATGCAGAAACAGCACCATGTGATGTTACAATGAAAGAAGCTATTGATAGAATGATTAGAATGGTAATAGGATTATATATTTAATTATGGCAAAATTAAGACAACATGAAGAGGGTGATAAAATAGATGGTTTTGACCCTTGGGAACATTTATACGATGATGAAGAATCTTTTGTTCCAATTAAATCAAAGGTTAAAAAAATAAAAAAAATGAAAAAAGACAAGCCTTTGTTTGATAACAAAAAAACAGGATACATTAGATGAAACAGTATGTCCCACTTTAATTATGCTTATACTTGGAAATAAAAAAGATTATTATGATAGTGCTGTCGGTATGGGAATCGACAAAACAATTGTCTATGACAGACAACTAAAAGAAATGTTAGTTCCTAACGATATTAAAGAAAAAATTGGTGAATCCATTAAATGGCATAAAAATTTTACTTGGGTATGCAGTGGTTGGAAGATTAAAAGAATACCAGTGGGAAAAACTAATACCGAATTAATTGTTATTGGTTTTTGTGGGAAACTTTATGTTGGAATTAAAATAACCACACAAACGATAGATGAACCATACGATTTTAATGTAGATTTTGTTTACAATCACGATAGAATATTGGAAATGTTGAGGGATAAACAAAACCATAAAGACAATAATAAAAAATATGGGGAAAATTATGTGAAGAACTTTGAAAACTATCTACTAAGAATTAATTCGATAGACCCTACAGAATGGTTTAGAAGATTTAATTCACCAATTTTTGTTTATGGTAGTAGCAAACCAACAACATATAAAAGTTATTTTAATCATGTTAACACAAAAGTTGATTTTTTTGTTAATCCAATATTAAAAGAATATGATTTTGCAAAAGTTGTTGACCCATATACAGCTTTTCAAGAAATACAAATGTATATTTCTGGTGTGTTGGGTACTGAAAAAGATGGTGATGAAATTAATATGACAGAGAAACAAAAGGTTGCTCAACATGGAATGGATAACTGGAGTTTCAGAAAACCACCAAGAAACGATTGACTTTTATGTAAAAATTAAATACATTTGTAATTATAAACAATTTAAATATATAAAATAATGGGTAGTAGAAAAGGTAGTGTTAGTAAAGTGGTTAAAAGATATGTAAGTGACACGTATTTAGATATTAGAATGGTTTTTAAACATAAGGGAGATGGAAAACAGCGTAAAGTTGAATCCTCAAACTATGCTATTTATCATAGCAAACATCAGGTTAAGGACGGTTTTAATAAAACAGAATTGGCTGTTGCTTTCATAGAAGAAAACTTTGATAAATACGATAAGAAGACACACAGATTTAATTAATAATGAAACAGATTCTGTTAATGTGTACTGAGATAGGGGAAATCCCTATCCTTATTTGTGATAGGGTGGAGAAAGACGTTACCATTTATACAGGAACAATATTAAATAACAATTCTATACACATACAATCATTATCAAAAGAAAATTGTATTATTGAATTAAAGAAAGCGTTTGAACTTCAAGCACATTTTTGGCTTCGAAATCAACTTTTAGACCTTAATATTACATATGAAACCAGCAATAAAAATAACACAAAAAATTTTAACGGCTGAGTATAAACGGTAATTTTGTGAAAAAGTTTCAATTATTAAAACAAACATTCCCACTTTCCGAATTTGATAGAGAGTGTGATGGATATAAATTCATTATTGATAATCTACCAAATGAAGTAAGGATGTCGTTAGGGATTGACGATGATAAATTACAAAAAATTATTAAAGGGGGTGAAAAATATTTATATAGAGTTGGGAAAGAAAATGGTAAGTTTAAGGCTATGACAATTAGTTTATGTAATTTTGAAATAATTAGAAAAAACATATTTTTATTCACAGACGAATAGTATAATCATCATATTAAACTATTTATAATAAAAATGTAATTATGAGTTTAGAACAAATACTTATTATAATATTAACCCTCGACTACGTTGGTTACGTTGCACTGGTTTGGATATTATTTGGAATTCAATCATCAGTGTCAGACTCATTTAGATGTTGGAAATTAAAATGGTTTAATCCATTTACATTTTTTAGTTGGACAATCGGATTCACTATTCTACCAATATGTCCAAATCCATTCTTTTTCTTTGCTGGTGCTGGTGCTCTTGGTGTTGGTGCTGCTTTTAATTTAGATTCGGTAAACGTAGAAAAGGTGCATAATAAGGCTGCAATAACATTAATCATCGCTGCTTTATTAGGCATTGGCTTTACTTTTGGTGCTTGGATTACAGTAGCAACTGCTATAGGTATTGCAGGTTTATTGTGGTTCTTAAAAGTTAAAAACCTAATATGGTGGATTGAACATATTGCTTTTGCATCGGTAATTTTTGAACTATATAATAACTTTTTTTAAAATTCACAAATACATATTACTCCACCATAATTATCGTCTAATAACACGATAATTCCAAATATCGCCTAATTAGGTGATAATCTAAATTTTAAAATCAATAAAAAAAAGGGGAATATTCCCCTTTTTTCTTGCTTTTAAATAAATACTTATTTATCTTTGTTCATAAATAATTATATTTTAACAAAAAATAAACATGAGCGAAGAAAACGAAAGTGAAGATTTACAAAACGAAAATGGTGCTTTTCCTGTTCTTGAATTCGAAGAATTTGATAGAAATGAAGAACCAATAAAAGTGGGTGATGGTATCGAAGTAATTAAGGATGATTCTTTAGAATATTATTCTCAAAACTTGGAAGAAGAAGTAGAAGAATTTCAATTTACACTTGAAGAAACAAAAAAACTTTATAGTATTAAGTTGAAAAAGGATGGTAATAATGAACCAATGCTTTCTGATGAAGAGTTACTTAAACTTCCACAAGAAGTAGTAGACGAATTAAAGGAGATTCAAAAAAATCGCGATAGAAAAGCATTATTAAATTTCGTGAATAGAAATAAAAAAGCAACTGACGAAGAAGCTGCAAAGCTAACAGACGAAGAATACCTAGATTTAACAAACAAAGCATTGATAATGTCTAAGTTCCTTAAATATAATACCAAAAAAGATTTTGGGATTAAATTCAAAAAAGAACGTCAAAGAAAAAATAAGCAAGCTAAGGCTTCACGTAGGGCAAATAGATAAGAAAATGGAAAGAAAAGAAGTGTATAAATTAATTGATGGTGAGCGTGAATACCAAGAATTCCGTTGGAATCAAAATTTGAGAGATGGTGATGTGTCCGATGAACAAAAACCACCTGCTGAGTGGCTAAATTATATTAAGTATCATTTAGAAAGAGGGGAAATCACTAATTATCAATTAAGTAAAGCAGACACAATGGAAGAAATTCGTAAAATCGCAGCACTTGCTGTGAGAGCAATGGAAATTCATGGTTGTCCTGCAAGACAACCATTACAACAAGAATAATGGAAGAAAGTAATGATAAGTTTTGGGAAGAAATAACGGGTTTCAATTCCGAACTTAAAATAGATAAACGTTGGATATTAAGAGAAGAGGGTGATACTCGTGGACATGGCTCATTAAGAGTCGTGTCACACCCTGATTGTAAATATGGTCATTTAAGGGCATATATGTCAATAATCACCAAACGAAGACCTAAGACAGCAAAAGAAATAGAAGAAACTATTGAAAAATATCAAATGGATGTTAATGAACTTGAAGTTTATTCTATTGATGAACATGTTGAGACTTGGGATAAAGAAGTGGAAGCACCATTAAAAGAAATAGAAGAAATATTTAGCATTAAAATTTTTTAATAATATGGCAAGCACTAAAAGAGTAAATTTATCAGTAAGTCAACAAAGTAAAGATTTGACTATTGCACAAATAGAACAACTAAAAGAACAATTAGTTGAAAAATTACAACAATATAAAAACCAGAACGGTAAAGAATATGGTTTAGTTATATTAAAGGTTCAGTCAGAAGATGTGAAAAAGGATGATTATGATTATGTAAATCCACAACATTATGTTCAAGATGATGGTAAACAAACTTGGGAACATATGGTTGACGATAAGGGTAGTATTGTAACAGGAATCTTTTGTGATACCAATTCTTATAAATATAGTGATAGAAAAGGTAAGAAACCCAATGAAGACGAAAAAAGAGAACAAAGTAAAATAGATTGGTACGATGCTAAATTTGATGATTTGAAAAAAGTTGTCAAAGAAAATAGTGATTTGGAGTTTAAGAAACTAAGTAAATATCTTTCAGAAAAATTTGAGATAGATATTGTTGTACGCAAAACAAATATATGCCCTTAATTTAAGATAAAGTAAAAATGAGTAAAACAACTGAATTAGTTGAAAAAACTAAAAAATTAATTGTGGAAGAAAAAAATAATTCCGATAACGTAAGGGGTACTGGTTTAAGATACAACTCAGGTAAACTTCGTTATGATTTAGTCCAAGGGGATGCGCACAAAGATATGATTGAAGTGTTAACTATGGGTGCAAATAAATATTCCGACCGTAATTGGGAAAATGGAATGAACTGGACAACCGTAATTGCTTCTATGAAACGTCATATTGCTGCTATTGAACGTGGTGAAGATTATGACCCCGAAAGTGGATTATTACATGTAGCACATGTTCAAACTAATGCACACTTTTTAAATGCGTACTACTATATATTTCCACAAGGTGACGATAGACCTAAAAAGTTTTTGAATGTACCTAAAATCGGTTTAGATATTGACGAAGTTCTTGCTGATTGGGTAGGTGCTTGGATGAAAAGATGGGAGATTAAAGACGTTCCTAAGTCATGGTTTTTCGATAGAAATATTGTAGATAGGTTTGAAGAAATGAGAGAAACTGGTGAGTTGGATGATTTCTATATAAATTTGGAAATGCTAACACCTCCAAGTGAAATTCCATTTGAACCACACTGCTACATTACTTCAAGACCAGTTGGTTTAGAAACAACCATTAAATGGTTAGATAAAATGGGATATCCCACCAAACCAGTATATTCTGTTGGTAGTGGTAAATCAAAGGTAGATGTGGCACGTGAATCTGGTATTGAAATGTTTGTTGATGATAGTTACGATAACTTTAAACAACTAAACAACGCAGGTATTTTTTGTTATTTATTTGATAAACCACATAACCATCGTTATGATGTAGGACATATGAGAATTAAATCTCTAAAAGATATTCCTATGTTTAGGGATTAATCAACAGTTAAAAATAATAACAAAGAAAGAATTAGTTAAACGTAACCTTTTTGAAAATATTACGTATAATAAATAATAAAATGGATTACAGTAAATTTAAAATATTTTTATCGGCATTAGAACATGGTTTTGAACTACAAGTTGGTGACCATGTATATGCTATGGGTTTTGATAGTAAAGACAGACCAAGAATTTCACATAAACTAACTTCTACAGATTCAGAAGGAAATGTGAAACCAGTTTATATGCAGGGATTAGTTTTACCTGAGATAAACAACTTTATATTAGAAATAATGGATAACATTACTGATGAAAATATTGCAGAAATTGCTTCTGTTATTACTTTTGATAAGATTAAGAAAGAAAAATATGAAAAATAATTGCTTTTTAATTTAATTGTAATTAATTTTCGCAAATTAAAATTAATATATGACAGACACAAGAAAAAGAGTCTATGATATCTTAAATGAAGAGAGAGAATATCAAGACGAAAAATGGGGTGGGTCTATACATGACAAATCCCATACTCTAGGTGAGTGGCTGTTATTTATAAGAAAGTATTTGAATGATGCAGAGAATGCGATGTATGATGGTGATGAAGAAGCAGCAAAAAATGCAATCCGAAAAATAACGGCATTAGGTATTGCATCTATGGAGGTTATTAATGTACCGAAAAGGTCAGAACTATGAAAAAAGTAACAAAAACAAAAGAAATTATTACCGAAGCAATTTGTGATATTTGTGGTGCTGATTGTCTTAAACCACTATACGCACCAATGAAATCAGATGGTGACCGTGATAATAAAGATATCTCAAAAGAGTTCGAAGGTATGGAACTCAAAGCAACTTGGGGTTATACCAGTGAAAAAGATGGAGAAATTTGGGAAGCAATCATATGTGAAGATTGTGTTAACAAACATTTAACATCTTTAGTTAATTTTCAAAAATATTTATATGATTGAAAAAAATTTGCATATTCAAAATCTTTTACCTTACTTTGTATTCTCGAACCATGCAAACGCATGGAGAATAACTATAATAATTATTTAACAAATGTTTAACTTTTAAATTTTAAAAATGAAAAAAATCTTAATTAGTTTTTTTGCACTTTTCTTAATTACAACAATAGCTTGTAAAGAAGAAATTTTGTTACCTGAATTGATTCAGGGTAGTGATGGTGTTAGCACCATATTCGCGTTTGATGTACTTGCCCCAACAGATGAACACACCAATGGTGGTTATGTTATGTTAGTTGGTGGTGATTTGAACAAAAACAGTATTCTTGATACAGATGAAGTTCAAGCAACGGTTCCTATTTGGAATGGTAACGATGGTATTAATGGCACTAGTGGTGTTGATGGTTTAAACGGTGCTGATGGTACTACGATAACAATTTCAAATGATGGTTATTGGGTGCTTGATGGTGTTCTAACCGAAATTAAGGCACTTGGTGTTGATGGCACTGACGGACAAAATGGTGTTGACGGTAAATCACCTATAGTTGGTGATGATGGCTATTGGTATGTATGGAATAATGTTAGTAATTCCTATGAAACTACCAACATTAAAGCAGAAGGTGCTTCTGGTAAAGATGGTCAAACTCCCGACCTTTATTTAGTAACTGTTGACTTACCTTCTACAAGTGGCCATGAAAATGGCGGTACATTAGTTACAACCGTTTGGGATAAAAATGCAGACCAATTAATAAGTGATGATGAAATCGTTGGTGCTTATACTGTATGGAATGGTAATAACGGTAGTAATGGACAAGATGGTCAAGACGGTTCTGACGGACAAGATGGTACTGATGGTGTTGATGGTAAATCTCCATTCGTAGAGAACGGATATTGGTACTATTGGAGTTCAGATACCGAAACATGGGTTAACGGTGGAAAATCACAAGGTGCTGACGGACAAGATGGTACTGACGGTGTTGACGGACAGAATGGTTCTAACGGACAAGACGGTATTGATGGTAAATCACCATATATTCAAAACGGATACTGGTATTTCTGGAACGGAACAGTATGGGTTAACGGTGGAAAATCACAAGGCATTAAAGGCGACAAAGGTGATAAAGGCGATACTGGTGGAAGAGGTACTATTGTGGGATACACGGTTGAAACCGCTCTAAATTGCTCAACAAATGGTTATAGAATAACTATGACAATTGACGAAGGACTTCCAACAGAATATCAACAATGGTTTGAAGTTTGTGACGGTAGAGTAGGTGATACTGGTGCACAAGGTGTACAAGGACCGAAAGGTGACAACGGAATTCAAGGTGACAACGGACTTACTGTTTTAGTTGAATTTTCTGAAAAAGTTGACGGATGTTTTACAATAACAAAAGGTCTTGACGTTAACAAAAATAGTGTACTTGATGTTAATGAAGTTACTGATACACGAGAAATTTGTGATGGTGAACAAGGTGAACAAGGAACAGCAGGTGTATGTGATTGTAATGATGATTGCGATGATGAAGGTGACTGTGGGTTTGATTGTGATGATACTAAGAATAAAGTATTGACACAAGAATTTAATTCGAACTATGGTAGAAGTGATGCAATAGCAGATGGTTGGAAAATATATGGATTTGATAATGCACCATCTAATTTCGGTCTAAAGTCTGCAACAGATGCGGTGTTTGGTGGTGACCCTAATGGTCAAAGAAACTCTATGATTGAAACACCAAATCTTGAAGCATGTGAAGTTGAAAAGGTTGTTGTTGATGTTAATGCATATGATAATGGTTTGGCTGTTAATAAAACTTGGTCATATAGATTAGTTTTCACACATTGTGATGGTAGTGAAACAACAACAAATCATGTTGAGGTAGAAGGTGATGGTAAAATCAAATGGAATGGTTCTTGGAAAAAAGTCACCAATGTTAGAGTAGAAGTACAGCGTGTTAGTTCACAAGGTACTCATAGAGCAGCAATAGATAAAGTTCAGATAAAAGGATTTATAGCTGATTAATTAATTCTAAAACTTAAAAATTAGAAAAATATGAAGAAATTTGGAATTTTAATAATGATGTTTGTCTTTGGAGTGGTGTTTACCACCACTCTTAAAGCACAAAGTGTTGAAGAATTAGTAACGGTTGATACTACGTATGAAGACTCAATGTTTGTTGCTAATCCTTATCTGTACACAAATGTGTATAGTAATCCTTGGGCAAAAACCAAGCTACTACAACTCGATTACCAAGCGTTTGATAATGTTTGGAAATATCAAAGAAAACAAACCAACCAAATGATTTGGGGTATGGGTATCGGGTCAATAGGAATTGCAGGAATGATATACACTGTTAATATGCCAACACCTGTTAGACAAGTTAATAATCCAGCATTGGATGATGAAGCTAACCAAAAACGTAGAGATAGACGTATAGTTGGAGCATCTTCGATTGTAGTTGGTGCTATTGGTGCGTATGTATTTGCTGATTCATTTAAATGGAATAGAAGACTTAAAGCAGAAGTTGGATTACAATCTTTGAGATTGCAGTATAACTTAACTGGTAATCGTAGTTATTACAAAGGTGGTAAAGCACCCAAGAAACTAATACATACGAAATACCATAATAAGAAGGGATATAATAATTAGTTGATTTTTAGTAATAAATAAGTTAAAAGGTGTCATATGACACCTTTTTTTTAATTTATGTATTTATTTTGTATAACAATAAAATTAAACAAGAATAATATATGTCAACACAAGATTTATATCAACAACTTAAAGAAGAAATCGAAAACGAATTACAAGGACAATTAATTTTTGATGGAGTAGTACTCAAATGGGAATATGATGGATTCGATTTTTTACATGACGATTTAGAAGAACATTTAGATTTAGTCGCCCACGAAGACAAAGAACTAATTAATGAAATATTAGCTGATTATAATGAATTCATAATCACTGAACCAGAAACACACGATACTTTTGTTTACTTTTATATTGAAAAATAGTGGAATTTAGAAAAATTATAGATGAAATTATACTAAAAGATAGACCTTTAAGCGAAGAAGGGCGAGAGTTAGTCATAATGGAAATCATGGAACACCAAAAATATTTAAGAAATGAAACTGCTCGTGTTACAATAATCCAGCTAACACGTTTAGACAATAAAACATTAGCAATCATGCTTGATGATGCTTTTAGATTGTTTGCGTTTAGATTTTTTGCTGAATGCGGTAAAAAACCCGAAACATCTTATAAAGATACTTGGTTTTTAATGTAACTTTATCTATATTTGTTCACTTAACGATAAGCATAGTGCTTAAAGTTTTTTAACAAAAAGAATATGTATAATGGGTGGTAATGCATTAAAAATCGTAAAAACAAGAAGATATTCAAAAAAAGAATATGAGAAGATACTATTAGAGGTTGGTAGTATTCTTACTACGATGGATGTTGTTTTCAACATACCAGAATCATATGGTGCAAAAGAAAGTTTTGGCAATTTAGATGTTTTAATACTATCCGAATCACTTAAAAATAACATTCTTTCAATAATTAAAGACAAATATTCTCCAAATGAAATTCATCATAACGGTAATGTTTACTCTTTTGACTACAAAGAATTTCAAATTGACTTTATCGTAGTTGGTGAAGAGAATTGGGGTACATCGTATCATTATTTCTCATATAATGATGTTTCTATGCTTATTGGAAGAATTGCACACCAAATGGGTTTTAGATATGGTCACTATGGGTTAAAACTTGTTTATAGACATGAAGATGGTGGTAGAAAGTTCAGTAAAATAATAAGTAAGGATATGTTTGACACACTACGGTTTCTTGGTTTTGATACCGATAGATATACTGAGGGTTTTTATAATTTAACCGATATTTTTGAATATGTAGTTGACTCTAAGTACTTCAACCCTAAAATATTTCAATACGAAATGTTAAATCGTCAAAATAAAACTAGAAATAAGAAGAGAGTTAATTATGCTGGTTTTTTGGAGTTTGTTGATAAGTACGACTTTAAGGATAGAAATTTTTATGAATATCAAGATAAAGATTATTATGTTAAAAAGGCAGAAGATTACTTTGGTATTGATATTATAAACCAAATCAAAACGTGGAAGGAAATTGTTGAAAAAGATAAAATGGTTTCAGCAAAATTTAATGGTAAAATAACTATGGAACGTTATCCAGATTTAAAGGGTAAAGAACTAGGAAGTTCAATTATTAAATTTAAAAATTACATTAAATCTTTTCTTAAAACAAAAGCTGATGAACAAAACGAAGTTTTTGAACCAGACTTTCTATTTAAGGAATGGATTATCGAAAGTAATGTTGAACACATTTTTAGTCACTTTAGTAACATAAATAATTTAAAAAAAACTGCTGAGTAACCCTAATGACTTACCACTCTTGGGGTAAAGATATCAGCACAAATATATAAATATTGGGATGGCCGAGCCTATAAATGAAGTAAGTAGGAAGTCAGTAAAAGTTTTAGAAAGGTAAGTAAGTTTCTTTTCTGGCGATTTTTTTAATAATTTTAAACATAAATATAAAACAATGAGCAAAACAGTAACAGTAACAGATGAAAATTTTGATGAAGTAGTAAAAGAAGGTGTAGTATTAATTGATTTTTGGGCATCGTGGTGTGGGCCGTGCAAGATGATTGCACCTATACTTGATGAAATTGCAACAGAAAATCCAACAATAACAATTGGAAAAATGGATGTCGATGAAAACTCTATTAAACCAGCCGAATTTAAAATTCGCTCAATTCCCACTATGTTTGTATTTAAAGATGGAGTACATGTTGATGGAATGATGGGTGCACTACCAAAAAACTCAATAATAACTAAATTAAATGAATATTTGTAACCTTTTTATGGAAAACACGTATCATAAAGAAATGACTGCTGTTCAGAATGAAGCAGAAAGAATAAAAAAAGAATTGATGTTGGTTAACATTGAAAATGATAAACTTAAAGAACAAATAAATGTTCTACAAAAATCGTTAAGTAATGCTGTTAATGAAGTATATTCATTAGCAACTACAATTGAAGAATGTTCTTGTTGTGACAATTGTGGTTGCAAAGGAACGTATCTTAAAGATGAAGAGCAACTGTTACCTTAATTAGGAAGTTAACATAGATGATGTCTTAATTTATTAGACATTCAACAAATTATTTAGTTGGCATGTTTATAATAAAAGACATCATTTTTATACTATCATTTTCACCAAGCAACACTTCAATAAAGAGTATATAAAAATTATATAACATTAATTTATGAAAAGTGAAAGTAGCAAAAGTATTACCAAAGAACCCAACCCTCGAAGTACAAGTAAAATTGTTAACCAGAGAAGTCCTTATCATGCATGAAGATTTTGATAAAGGCACTGTGGGCATTATCGTATCATTAATACAAAAATATGAAATGTATTGGGTATTACTAAATCATATGTATAAAACAAAGGACGGTCGTTGGAGTAGGAAGAAATTGTTCAAAGAAACCGAATTGAGATTAATTGATAATAAGTAAAATGAAAAATATTGATTTGAATTTATATAAAGTTGACATAACCAAAGGAACTGGTCCTGGGGGTCAACATAAAAATAAAACACTTAGTTGTGCTGTGGTCACCCATATTCAATCTGGTTTGTCAGAGAAATGCGAAGAAACTCGTTCGAAAATAAAAAATCTTGAACTTGCATATGAGAGGTTGAAAAAAAGGTTGCAAAAAATTGCATTTGATGCTAAGATGGAAGAATTAAATGAGAAACGTAAAAAGGCAATTGAAAAAAATGGTACAATACGTACTTATAACTTCAAAGGTAATGTTGTCAAAGACCATAGAACTGGTAAAACAGCAGATTTAAAGAAAGTATTGGATGGTAACTTAGATTTGATTAAATGACAACATCAGAAGAAAATATTGAATTTCTCTTGAATGAGATTGAAAAGAGGAATAAAGTAATTGCTACATATCATACAATGATGAAACAATATGCTTCTGTTTGTAAAACATACCAAGAAACCATTTCTAAATTAGAAAATAAAATTGAAAAAGAAATGTCTACTGTAGAACTTTTATTACAAAATGGTAATTCAATGACAGAAACCACTAAAGTATTGTTGAATAGAGTTAAAACTTTAGGTGATACTATTAAAACAATGAAAAAATAAATCTTAATTAATTATAATATGAAAGGATATAAAGCAAGTAATAATGGTAAATGTATTTCACTAACATACGTGGTAGGTAAAACATATATGTTTAATGGTGATTTAATTGAATGTGAGCAAGGTTATCACTTTTGTGAAAACATTGATGATTTAATGTATTATCATAGTTTCAATAAAAATTCAGTTATATTTGAGGTTGATACTTTAGATGGTGAAATAATTCGTGGAATCAATAAATCAGTAACCAATAAGTTAAAAATTGTAAGGGAGATACCTGTTTCCGAATGGAATGATTTGTTTAATAACAATAAGTTTGATGAAAGAGGTTATTTATTTTATCAAAAACATTCAAATGGTGATGAAATGTGGAATGAATACGATGAAAATGGTAAACTAATTCACTATAAAGAATCAAATGGTTATTGGTATAAAAAAGAATACAATGAAAAGGGTGATTTAGTTTATTATAAACATTCACAAGGAGATGAAGAATGGTATGAATACGATGAAAAGGGTAATAGCATTCAGCACAAAAAATTTCTTGATTATACAAGTAAAGAGTGGAAAGAATATGACGATAAAGGTAATTTAATTCATTTGAAAAATTCAAATGGTTATGAAATGTGGAAAGAATATGATGAAAAGAATAATTTAATTCATTTGAAAAATTCAAATGGTTATGAAATGTGGAAAGAATATGATGAAAAGAATAATTTAATTCATTTGAAATCATCAATTGGTTATGAAATGTGGAAAGAATATGACGATAAAGGTAATTTAATTCATTATAAAGATTCAGATGGTGATGAAGAGTGGAATGAATATGACGATAAAGGTAATTTAATTAAATATAGAAACAATAAAGATAACAATTGGTCAATTGAAATAATATAATTATGATTAGAATTAATAAAAATAATTTAATTTACCATTCTTTTGCAATGGAAGAAAAACCACAATTCGTAGAAGTTGAAGATTTGATGGAATATCTTAGTGATGAAGTTAAAATTGGGAAAGGCGTTACATTCAAAAGAATTTTTGATTTAATGATTATACACCAAGATTTTCTTAACATAATATATGGAAGAAAAACTTTGGGTTATTATAAAATAAATGATTATATTACCGAATATATGAAAGATGATGAAGATGATGAAACCGCAAATAGGATTGATTATCTTGAAGCTTGTTGGCACAGTGAGTATTGGAATTTTGATGGTGATAAGGAGCTTAGTTGTTATCCAGCTTTTCATGGAATATGTGAAAAATTTACAGATAAATATCAAAAAGAACCCTGTAGAATGGGTATGGGACTTGATTTCACACCAATCAATCATTGGAAGAAATATGTAGTAAAAATAGATAATACTATTAAATATAATGATTTTATAAAAGATGGTAAAACAGCCGAAGAACGACATCCATTGTTGGTTGAAGGTAAAAGAGATTTAAAACTATTCGATTTGTTTCAATGTATATTACACGAAATAAGTTTTTATGGTTTACCAAAAGACCGTGATACTAAACGTGATGAATTAAATGAAACATCAAGAAGAATAGACAGTGGTGAAGAAAAACTTTATGAATTGAAATTCGATGATGATGGTAAAATTATTTGGGAAGATTATGTTGAAGACGATACCGATGAAGATGAATGCGGTTGTGGTGGAACTTGTGATTGTGACGATTAGATAACAAATAAATTAAATGGCTCAAACTCTTAAATTAGGAAGTAAAAACCTTAATGGTGAAAATTGGAAGGTTTTTCATCCAGACGGACATCATATGTTTACGTGTGGACATAAGAAAGCTATGTGGTATGTTGAAAAGGGTTTGGCTGTATATGGTAAGAATAAATTCGAAGTATTGTTGACGTTTGAACCTAAAGGATATGGTTATGACGATAACGAAACATTTGGACTTGCTGGTAGAGAAATAAGGTGTGTAGTAACTGGTGAAAGGGATGGTCTGCAAAGACATCACATTGTGCCATATTGTTATAGGACACATTTTCCCTATGAATATAAAAGCAAGAACCACCACGATGTGGTTCTTGTCACTTATAGGATACATGAAGAATACGAACGTCATGCTTATGATTATAAGAATGAAATGTCTAAAATTTATGATGTACCAACTTTGAATGAATTGAATTTGGAATATACTAAACTATTAAGTGCTCATTCTAATGGGAAAGTTAAAATGTTGTCAAAATTTCACTCAATATTTAATAACTATCATACCATACCTAACGAAGTGGTGTTGGAATCTCTTATGTATGTATCGGAATATATTGGAATACCATATGATAAAATGTTGAAATATAACTATATTCAACTTTTTAAATTATATAGAATGTTAAGAGAAAGACATTTAGATGATTTCGAAACCTTCAAAGAGGTTAATAGAATAAACTTCGACCACGGTTATCGTGTTGTTTCTAAATTAGATACTCATGAAAAAATAGTGGAATTCGTTAGGATGTGGAGAACACATTTTATTGAAACAATGAATCCACCTTATATGCCAATAGGTTGGTCAATTGATTTTAGGGTCAAAGTGGAGTTATAATACTCCACTTTTTAATTAAATCATAATATGATAGAAATCTACAAAAAAATTAAAACAATTTCAGAACATGATGTGGCTGATGCTAATGGAATAACCTTAAAGGCAATGGAAGAACTAGGTGAACTAGTCGCTGCATTGTTACATGAAAATGGATATAAATCGACTAATAAGTCACCAAAAGATATTAGAGATAATCAACTCGAAGAGGCTTGTGATGTTATAATCTGTATGTTAGGGGTTTTACAAAAAAAGAAATTCACATATAAGCAAATAATTGAGATGTTAGAAAAAAAATCTAACAAATGGGAAGCTGTTTTAGAAAAACGTATGTGGAACTCTTGATTTAGAATAGTTTTTTTCTTACATTTGTTAAACATTAAATAATTTTTTAATATTTTTAATATATAGTTTATGAGAAAGAGTGGTGTTAAGTTTGATTTTGATGATTTGTTACTTATCCCAAAAACACACACAAATATAGTAAGCAGATACAGTGATATTAACCCCTACTACAAAGTAGGGGTTAACTCATATTTACCGATTATTACAGCACCAATGGATAATACCGTTGATTATAATAAATTAAATTAACAATGAGAAACAATAATATTAAATTTGATTTTGACGATATTTCGTTAATACCCGAAACTTTAAGTAGAGTTACATCACGAAACAACATAATGGTTTATGATGAAAACAATAAATTACCTATTTTTGTTTCGCCAATGGATACCGTTGTTGATGATAATAATTATAAAATATTTTCAGAAATTGGTTTTTATGTTACAATCCCAAGAAACAAAACAAACGATAAAAGTAAATATGGTGATGAATATTTTATTTCATATGGATTAGAAGAAATTGACTTTTTAATTAAAACTAATGGAAAATTACCAAAAAAAATATTAATTGATGTTGCAAATGCACACTCAGTTAGAGTCTTTAATATATCTAAAATAATAAAAGAACAACATATTTGTGAACTCATGATTGGCAACATTGCCAATCCAGAAACCTATAAGATTTACTCTGAAATTGGTGTTGACTATATTAGATGTGGAATTGGTGCAGGTAATGCATGTATAACATCTGCAAATAGTTCAATACATTATCCAATGGGGTCTTTAATTAATGAATGTTATAAGATAAAAAAAGATAATTTTTTTAAAACCAAAATAATAGCTGATGGTGGTTTTAAAAATTATGATGAAATAATAAAGGCACTTGGAATTGGTGCAGATGGTGTTATGATTGGAAGTATAATCAACAAATCTATAGAATCTTGTGGTGAAAACTATATTTATAATAATAATAAATTGATAATTGTGGATACACATGTAGCAAACAAATTATTTAATTCGGGTGTTGATGTGTTTAAATCCTTTAGAGGAATGAGTACTAAGGAGGTTCAAAAAAAATGGGGTAAAGAAAACATAAAAACTTCCGAAGGAATCTCAAAATTAAATAAAGTAGAATATTCAATATCTTCATGGAAATCTAATTTTGTTGATTATTTAAAATCGTGTATGTCATACCAAAATAAATTAAACATTAAAGAATTTATTGGGAATTCTAAGTATGTTTTTATAACTGAAAAGGCACACAATAGATTTTATAAATAAAATCATTAAACTAATGGGCATATATTATATTTTTCTGTATTTATAGTAAATATAAACATGATTTTAACTAAAACAGTTTCAGTAACTATCGTTCCTTTAAATTATAAAACCCTAAAACAAAAATACCCAAAAATTAAAATCTCAGACAATATAATTATAGATGTAAACGATTTATCTAACAATAGTGGGGTGCGAATTAATTGTTGTTGTGAGATATGTGGAGTAAATAATAATTTATCATATAGAAAATACATAAAAAATAAAAACAATTGTGGTTATTATTCGTGTAAAAAATGTATGAATAAAAAAACTCAGAAAACAAAAGAAAGACTATACGGGGATAAAACATATAATAATTCAAAAAAAATGATTAGAACCAAAGAAAAATTGGGGATATATGTACAACAAGAAAGTGTTTCCGATTTTAGAAAATATCGAAAAATTGTTAATAGATATACATATAAATCAAAAAAAACAATATATGATAATTGGCGTGGATTTGATTATTATGATGGGGAATATATAAAAAATTATTTAACGTTAGAATCAAAAAATATGTTATACCCAACTGTTGACCACAAAATTTCAATTCATGAAGGATTTATAAAAAAAATACCACCATATATTATTGGGGGCGTTAATAACATATGTATAACAAAAAGAAAAATTAATTTCTTAAAAAGAAATAAAATAAATTATAAACATTCTTGCACTTAATAAAAGTTTTTTATAAATTGTGAATTAATTACTGAAAATGCATTTAATAGGTTTAACAAATAATTTTAAATAAATGAAAATATATTATGGAAGATAAAATAAATCTTTTAGAAGATGTAAAAAAAATTATGGATAAATATAACTTAAATGTGTTTGTTCCTGATGAATATATTAATGTTTATAAATATCTTTCAGTACAACCTGAAAAGAAAATAGAAGATTTTAAACATCCAATTATTAATGATTCATATTTATGTGAAAAATATAAAAATAACATACCTAAAGGTTGGTATGGCTTCGAAATTGGAAACCCAACACCAATAAATTGGTTTATTGTAATCGAAAAAATAGTAGATTTTTTAATAAAAAAAGACCCTGATTTTGAAATACATCAAATTAAAATGAAATTTGGTGGCATTAGATTCTATTGTGAATCTGAAAAAATTGAAGACATAGATGATATATCTATGTTAATTGAAACTAAATTATTTGATAAAAAATTAATATACTAATGGAAAAAGAAGAATATATAGTGGTGTACGGTGAAAATGTTAAATATTTTCAGTTGGCAGTAATAAATAAATTACAAGAAGGTTATCAATGTGTAGGTGGAATATCTGTTGTTAAAACACTCCCAACACATGGCGTAGGTGCTTCCTATGGTGGTGTAGAATATTATCAATCAATGATATTAAAAGAAGATGAAAAAACTAAAAAAGTTCTTTAACGAAGATGTAGATTGGAACGAAGTGTATATTTCTATGGGAATCTTTTTAGGTTTCTTTACAATAATCGCTATTACTATGGTATCAACAGGTACTTGGAAAATATTTAGCCTTCCTATGTTTTTGTTCTATTCAATTGGTTTGGTTATTAGTTTTATTATTAACCTATTTAAACAAATAAAATGAGCAATATAATTCAAAACTCACAGGACTTAGTTACTAAATATACTAAAGTCCTCGAACTATATAATAATAAAAATACCAATTATACTGAACTTGCACAAATAATTGAACACACAGTATCGTTAATTAAAAACTCATACAATAAATATGAGACTCAATATAAAATTGCTGGTGTTATGATTATGGTTAAGTTGTATAAAGAACATTCAAAATTTAATATATCACAAATAGATGAAATTCTAATTAGATTCTATAAATACTTTAATGATGAATATCAAAAATATATAGACTCTCTGGTGTTAATTAACGACAGAATAGATGCTGATTTAAGCTTTTATTATGCTTTCATAAAGAAAGAAAAAGAATGTTAAACCCCTTGGTTTTTCAAAACATATTCACAATATTTGAACCCAAATCCAAATAAATTATGAGTAAACATTTAACAATACTGGCTGTCGAAGGATATTTCATAAATGAAAATGAAATTTATGATATCTACCAAGATTATAAAAGAAATACATTTAATCAGTTATTTCCTTATACCATTAATAACAACGAATCAAAAAAAAATTTAATAGATACTAGTTGTTATCTTCAATTTGTTGGCCGTTTTGGAAAAGATAATCCAAAAGAATATTTATTGCTTAATTTTAAAACTAACGATAACGTGTTACTTGAAGAAATTAGTAATATGGGTTATGAATCATTATTCGAACATATCGATTTTAATAAAATTATTTCAAACTTTAAATTTGATAAATATAAGGATATGTGGAAAATATTAAAATCACCATATTATCTAATCGTACAAATGGAATATATTGGGGGTTATGACCATTATTATGGGGGTTATGATTATGATTTAGAAATTGATATCGTTGGTTACTTGGATTCTAATTTAGAAAAGGTTATTTTTGATAAAAACATATAGAAAATGAATAAAGCAATAATAAATAAAACAATATACTCTTGCAGAGATTGTACTTTTCATACTACACAAGTTTTAAATAAAGATATCTGTAACGATGCTTTTGTCGAAATAGCATACTTCTGTACTCATGATAATACAAAAATATTGATTAATGATGACGTTACCGTTTTCGATGATGTCCCAATACCTGATTGGTGTCCAATAATAATTCCATAATATATATATATATATATATATATATATTATTGCTTGACTTTAATGAAAACCTTATTTATATTTGTATACAATAAAAACATTTTTTAAACTAATAGTTGGTCATTTTTTAAACTAATAACAACAGGGGGAAACTCCTGTTGTTTTTTAAACCTTTTGTTATAAACTTTAATATGTTTCATTAATGAATGATTTATGCAATACTATGATAACACTTGGAGATAAAGTAACTTTCGTCTCAACCAAACACAATACAAAGAATTTATCAAATCAACAAAAAGGTAAATCTGGATATGTTATCCAAATAGGTCAGGGTGCTTTAGATAAAATACTGGTAGATTTCGAAGAATATCCAAATACCCAAAACCCCACCTCATTTAATGAATGGTGGATAAACCCAAAAAACCTAATAATAACACAATTTAGTACAGAACCTCTAAAATAAATAATTATGAATTTAAATAGTATGATGTAGTCACTCATATGGATTACTCTGATGATTTTACATATCTTCGAATATAGAAAAAATAATCAAAAATATATTAACTTCTTTCTGGGTATCTTAATGGCATTTTGTTTAATTATGGAAATAACAGGTTATTGGTAAATAACAATAACACCGTAGGTGTCACGTTTCCTAAAACATTATAAAATTTTATAAAAAAATCTAAATTGATATAAACCAAGTAGAAACAGAACAACTAAAAATGGAAATAGCACACATCTTTGATAGTGGTGCAAACGAGGTGAGAATTTTTGAAATGGTAAAGAACTTTATTGAACGTAGATATAACCAAAATAATATGTGGACACCTGAACAAGAAAATGCAGCAGAAAAATTGCTTGCACGACTAAGACAACAACCACTTGCTAAAGAACGTGAAGAATTTGGTAAAATGCTAATGAGACATATAGACAGCTATACACCAGAAGAACGAAAAAGGTATGATGAACTTAAAGCAATTTTACGTGATGGTTAGTGGGATTTTACTTATAATACTTTTTTATGAAAAATAAAAATAAAGTTTATTATGGCTTACAAATTCAAATACATTATTATCCGTGAAAAACCATACAACAGGGGGCAAACTATGGCTCAAGTAAATGTTTCTCACTTAAACAAAAAAGGTGCAAACACAAGATGGGATGAACTTGAAAAAATGTTTCCACCTGATAAATATACAGGATGTTTAACGGAATGCAACCATGAAATGCGGGAGTTTTTAAATGCACAATAACGGTTTAGTATTAAAAATTAGTTACAATGGAATTAGAAAAATGTCCAAAATGTGGAAAAGAAAGTTCAATTAAAACACCACGCAGCAGAATTATGACAGAAAAATTAGGTTGTATGTTACATACAGCAGATGAATATTCATTTGATTGTTTAGATAAACAATGTGGATACACTTCTGGCATAATTCGGATTAATAAAGATGTTGGTGATAAACTTTCTTTACCTTGGTATAAACGAATATTTTAAATTATTACTTATAACGGCTATGAAGCGTTGCCAATAAATACGCAATAACTTTCAAATTAGAAACAATATGAGTAAAGAAAACAAAACTTCGGATAAGCACATAAACTGCGCTTTATTGGAAGAGTTGCAGTTGAAACTAATAGCTATGAGTTGTTTTGCTCAAGAACACTTTAATGAAGGGGCTTACGATATTACAAAAATGAACATTGATGAAATTAGGGATTGGATTAAAAATAAGCGTTCACAGCATTGCTGCTAACGGTTGATAATATGAAATGGCTGAGATTCGGGGCTACTAACCTATCCCACGCCATAAAACTAACAAGTAGCAAGCTGGTTAACAAACCCACTAACATCCAGCTATTTTATATTATGTGTTAGCGGTAGTTATTTATGACAGAATTTCAATACAAAGAACATATAGAAACATTAACAATTAAAGAATTGTATGATGAAATAATATCACACGCAGTTGGGGATAATTGGGACGGGATGCGTTCAAAAACTTGTCAACGAGAATTAAATCAACTCGAAAAAGAGTTTGAAAGCAGAATGATAGAAATTGGTGTTAGCTGGAATTAATTATACACAAGTCTTGATTATTATGTGGTACTTCCTCTTTAAAGAGGTTTTTTAAAAACCGAAATTTTTTCCCAGAATTTTTTTCGACCCTTGCTTTTCCTAAAACTAAAATTTTTTTGTGGAATTTTTTAAAGACAAGGTGTTCAAAATCGGACACTTAGTATTACCTTTTCATTTTTTTATATAAAAATTTTACCTGTAGCACCCACAGCCTCTACGAGGGGGGAGGTAGGTGGGGGGGGTCAGGGGGGGATACGGTGGGGGTGTGTATGGGGTATGGTGTTAGTATCTTTAGGTGTGAAGTAATGGTTATCCATATATAACATACGTGTCTTATAGCTCATGTATGTGGCTTAGGAATGATTTAGATATATGCAAATAAAAGTCATACTATTTTCAATAAAAACTTACATACTATTAATTTAGAATCAATCTAAATAAAAGTAATGGACATAAAAAAAGGGTTGCAAAATGCAACCCTAATTTATTAACATGAAAACCTGATTACCTAGTAATAAGATACTTTACATCATTGATAGTAAAATCCAAGATATTTTCAAAATACACTTTTCTGATTTGTATTTCTTTGTCAGTGCCTTGATTTGTGGCTACACTACGAACAGGCAGGATGTCACCAATTTGTGATTTTTCGATTACACCATTATTAAATAGATAGGTGACAATTGGTTTTACATTTGGTAGCGTACCATATTCAAACATCAGTTTGCCATTTTTTTCTGATACACCCAAAATCCCATTGTTTGCAATTTTTGAAATTGGATTGGTATTAATCCCTGCATGATATTCCGATGCGTCTTTTTGTTCACGTGCAAGTTGGTTAAGCACTCTGGTAACGTACTCGCTACCAACTTTAACTCTGGTTTCAGCTACCTTTGCAATTTGATTGTCAGCAAATTTTGCATGTTCTTTGGTTACCCTATCTTTTTTAAGGAGTTTAGGGTACGTTCGTTGAGAGATAGCCATAATTGGACTACCTTTAATTTCGTTGATGATTTCTATGGCTTTTTTTTCGCCAATTCTTAAAGTTTTCATATTAATTATTTAGTTTGTTAATTCGCTACAGTTATATTATACGTCAATGGATTATTTAAGTTGTCTTAATTAGAATATATTTTAATAATTATATCCCATATCCAAATCAGCCATATATTCTCTATATTCTTGTGCTTGTTTTGAATCCATAGTGAATATTTGTTTTGATGATGGATAAAATACACATTTGTCGCCTTTTTTTATTACATTACCAGTCTCAGCACATTTGGAGTCAAATTTTGCTGTTATTACACGTGGGTCGTTTTTATAATAATTTCTCATTACTGTTTTGATTAATTCGTTACAGTTATATTATACGGCAATGGATTAATTAAGTTGTGTAATGGTGAAATTATTTTTTAATTAAAATAGTTTTAATTAAGACAACCTTTTTTTCTATTGCCGTATAATACTACTATAAGGAACTAAATTTATATATTATGAAAGTTATTGCAATTTGCCAATATCAAGAAAACTATGCTTTAAATGATGACGGCACAATCGACAAAAAAAATCCACATTTCAAAAATAAAGGAAGTATGGAGTTTATTGTTGATTTAGGTATGTGTAATATTGATGCTGATTGTTTCATCAATGGTATGGGAGAAATAAAAGACATGATTACAGAAATCATTTTAGATAAAAACAATGATTATTGTAAATATGAAGTTATTTCAATTGAGCCACAATTTACAGAGCCAGGTGATTTAACAGAAAAATTTAAGGCTAAATTATATGCCATAAATTAATTAAAACTATTTTAATTAAAACGTAACCTTTTAATTAAGATGCCGTATAATATATATGTAGCGACATTGCTACGAATCAATTAACAATTAAATTTTAATATCATGTTTACTTCAAGAAATGGTGGTTTAGTGACAAGTAATGTAGCTGACATTTGTTTTCCAGTTAGTAAAACTCCATTAAGTGAGTTGGGGTTTAGTTCAATTTCAAGTACTGAATTCGGTATTGTTGCCGATATTGCAGGCAAACAGACAATTTTAAACACTTGTTCTGATAGGTACGAATTAATACCAAACAACGAAATTTTTGGTACGATTGAATTGATGTTGCATAGTGCAAACATTGATTTTTCAGTCGAATATCAGATGCATGATTATTCGGTTTTCAAAGCATCTTATATTTTGGATAACGTATTTGTTTTGTTGCCTAATGGTGACAAAGTTTATTTGAAATTTGAGGTAACACATTCATACAATGGATTGGCACAATATGTAATCGTTTTGGGTTATTATCGAATGATATGTAGTAACGGTTTAGTTATTCCATTGGAAGGTCATGAAGGTGACAATTTCTATATCAAAGGTAAGCATACCGAAAAAATTATGGAAACAATTCAAGGTTTGCTACAAACATTGGAACGATTTATTGACAGCAAAGATAGTATTGCAGACCGTTATAGGATTATGGCTGACCGTCCCGTTATTAAATGGCAAGAACGCATTATTGACGTAATGAAAGCAACAGGTATTAACGAGGGCAAAAAGAATGTCAATGTCCTTGCAATTCACGATAAAATGTTTATGGAATTGAATGACCGTATTGGAACGGGTAAAAAGGTTGATGCTAATGATTGGTTGATTTACAATGCCATCAATGAAGGGTATGTATACAATGACCAAATAAACAGTATTAAGCCACATCTAAGAATTGAGAAAGATGCAAAGGTAATCCAATGGCTTTATAACAATCCTATATCATAGGGATTGCACAAAGTACAAAGGGACATTAACAATGTCCCTTTTAACACTTTAATAATTGTTTAATCTTTTAATTAAAATACAATGTCACGTACAAACAGATTTATAGCGAGTGAAAAGAAAAGCAAACAAGGTTTAAAAGTAAAAGTAAATAAAGACAGAAAAAAAGTAAAAAATTTGTTTAATATGAAAAACTTTTCTATATTTGAAGTTGAAACAATTATCGAATCTTTAAACAACTAAGGAAATGGAATTTATATTAGCAAATTGGATTTACATTTTAATTGCCATTGGTTTATTATCATTCTTTACCTTTGCAGGTAATCAAATTAGATTGATGTTAAAAGACCAAAGACAAACATTTAAACCATATCAAACTAAAAGGACATAAATGTCCTTTTTTTGTTTTATTTAAAAAGAAATCTTAATTAAGACAAACATTTAAATTCATTGCCGTATAATATAAGTATAACAAACTAAATAATTTTATCATGGAATTAGGTAACAAAGTAGGTAACAAAATCGACATTCATTCAATCATGAAAAAATGTCGTCATATGGATGCTAAAACAACAATGTCACAATTGTATGCTGGTGGTCGTGATAAGGTATGGTCTTGGGGTGCAAATAGCTTTACAAACTATGGTGATGGTTTAAGATTTACCGTGCAAGGTAATCATTTTAATGGACATATTTATATTGTCCTAAATGGTGCTGACCTATATGACATTTACTATTGTTCAAATAGAGGTACAATCAAAATGATTGATAGTGATATCTTTTGCGAAGACCTGACTGACGTAATTGACAGGAAAGTGGAATATATTCCAAAATACGGTAATAACTAAATTAATTAAAATAAAGGTTGTCAATCGACAACCTTTTTTTGTTATTGCCGTATAATATAACTGTAACGAATTAACAAACTTAATTAAACTGATATGACAAAAGTAGCAAAAGTAGTTCGACCATTAAATGTAATTGCAGCCGAAATTAGAAAAGATTGGGGTTCAAAAGTCAACTATGGTGCAAAACCTTATTTGAGTGCAATGGCATCGCTTATCACTGTAAAGGATAATTACGGTATGGACAGCGGTGATATGATTGTGAGGTATTTCTTATCGAATGCAAGTACTTGGAGGGGTGAGAAGGCCAAAGAAATCAAAAAGGAATTGAATGCGATGTTAAAATAATTAAAATAAAGGTTGTCAATCGACAACCTTTTTTTGTTATTGCCGTATACTACTAATAAGGAAACTAAATTTAATTAAAATGAAAAATCATATTGAATATTCTTATCGTGTACAATCATTATTTTTTGATTACCTACATAAAGGTAATGATTTAGATTTATTAATTGATGGACTATATGACGTAGAATCTATAATTAGTGACAACTATAAAGATTCTGATTGTTTGGGATTATGGTTTAAATTTCATTCTAATGATACTTTGTGTACAAACATAAGTGACATTAAAAGAGATTTGTCATTACCAGCATACCACACCAACAAAGTATTAATGGTTGAAAACATGGAAAATGTTATTGGTTTATATGGTGACATTAAAATATATTATTCATAATATGTAACCTTTTTTAAATGTCAATGTACTTGTTTTAATTAAGACAAGAAAATAAATTCTAATGTACGTAACCTTTTAAGGTGGTGTACGTTTAATATAGTAACAACAAATAATATAAATCATGGAATTAGTACAAGCGAAAAATTTGGCAAGGGAATTAATGACCAAACATGGATTAACTGATTGGCATTTTGATTTTAACTTTCGTAAATGTTCATTCGGTGTATGTAATTACACAAAGAAAACCATTTTTTTATCTAGGATTATGACACCACAAATGCCAGATAATGCAGTAAGAAACACTATCTTACATGAAATTGCTCATGCTTTGGTTGGTATTGGTCACCACCATGACAATGTTTGGAGACGTAAAGCTATTGAAATTGGTTGTGACGGTAACAGAACAAGCCACTATGAAGAAGTGAATGTACGTAGTAAATATGTAGCTAAATGTCCATGTTGTGGTATAAACCATGAAGCACATAGACGACCAAAAAGAAATCTATGGTGTAAATGTACGGATAAAACATTCAAAGTTGAATATATGTTGTCATATATACAACAATATTAATTAAAATAAAGGTTGTCAATGTACGACCTTTTTTTATTATTGCCGTATACTACTAATAAGTAACAAACTAAATTTAATTATTATGTATCGTATTACAAAAAAAGCATTTAAAGAGCACTCTGACATTCATAGCTATGGACCTGGGCATGGTTCTTTCAAAGTACTATATTTTGATAGGAAATCTGGTTATACTGATGAAGGGTATTTTGCTGGTTATAAATATGCTATTGGTGCGCAAGGTATTAGCAAAAGTGACTTAATTAATTTAGCATACAATAGAATCGTTTTAAACGAAGTTGTAAGCCATAATGCATGGTTATGTCATAGGGTAGCCATTACCGATAATAATCGATTTAAAGTACCTATAAGCCTTAATACTGCATGGTATACACATAGTCAGGATGTATATGAAAAAACATCCTATCTTAGTGATAGTAATGGTAGCTATCAAAAAGAAATTGAGGTAACCAATGAATTGCCTTTTTAATTAAAACATGAAAAAAAAGGTTGTCAATAGGCAACCTTTTTACATTGTTCACGTTTAATATAGTATAAACAAACTAAAACAAATTACAATGACTATTAAAGATTCAAGAAAAAAGCTTAAAATTGGTAGTGACAAATATCTCATTTCTAATACGTTTTACGATTTTTTGGTTACACAAACCAATAAAATTGGTGACTATAGGCAATGTTATCAATTTGTTAGACGTGAAGTTGATAAGGCTTTAAAAGGTGAGGTAGAAGTAGTTAGGGAATTCGCAACAAATAAAATAGATTTTAACCTTTAATTAAAACACAATGAAAAAAGTTTATTATAAAATCGGAACGGATATTTGTGGTCAACCATTGTATACAATTCACATTGTACCCATCAGACCAATAGGTTACCAAGAGTAATTTAATTAAAACATAAACATGAAAATAATAAGGCAACATAAAATAAAAAATGGTGGTGGTTCTGTTTTAATTAAAAAAGAGATAATGGATATTCTATTTTCAGGAATAGAACGGAATGCACATTTTCAACTTATTAATTACTTCCAAAAAATTACCATAAGACCTGACAATGGTAGATATATGATTAAGAAACAATCATTAAAGTATTGTATGGGTTTTGGTTGGAATAAGATAGCGTATCGTAAAACCTATTTTGTTTGTGCTATCGCTGGTATATCGTTCACACTAAATAAAAAGGATTGTGATATCTTTTATACCAATAATTGGTCAGTGGCTTGTAAGGTTGCTAAAATGCTTTCTACAGATGCTACAAATGAACTTGTATCAATAGTCGATAGGAAACAAAACGGTAAGGAAACATATGTTTTAAATAAAACACTAAAACGTGCTACCTATAATATAATAGTAAAATAATTCATATAAAAAGGTTATTTAAACGTAACCTTTTTTTTGCTTTACGTTAAACATATTATAGTGCAAGGGTTGGATATTAAAAGTATCCTATAGAGTAGACTCCAAAGTACCTTATATTATAGTTATTTAGAATCAATATAAATAACATATTTAGACAACCGTTTAAATCTATTGCCGTATACTACTAATATGACAAACAAACTAAATAGTAATATGACAAATTTCATTAATCGTTCGCAAGCCACAAAGGTAACTGGTTTATCTTACTTAGGACAATGTGGTTCAAGTTCAAAGATTATTAAGAACTTGAAAGTTTTAAAAATTGATACGTATGTGCTTTATTTAGCTCCTTGGAAACTTTCTGGTTACCAGACTTGTAGTATGGCTACAAAGGATTGTATTGCTGGCTGTTTAAACACGTCTGGACGTGCTGGTATGGAGATTAATTCAGGTAATGAAAGTAATATCATTAAAAGTAGAATTGCTAAAACTCGAATGTTATTTGAAAATAGGGATTTTTTCATGAATTGGTTAATTGCTGAAATTACCGCAATGAAAGCTAAATCAATACGTGAAGGGAACGAATTCGCTGTTCGTTTAAATGGTACATCCGATATCAATTGGAACGCTATGAAATTAAATGGTAAAACTGTTTTTGAAATATTCCCAGACATTCAGTTTTACGATTATACCAAAGTTCCTAATAGGTTTAATAACATACCAAAGAATTACCATTTAACATTCTCATATACAGGTTACAATTGGAATGATGCAAAGAATGTTTTGGATATGGGCTATAATGTTGCAGTGGTTTTCGATATACATAAAACCTACAATATGCGCAAAGAAAACATTAAGCCATTACCAACAAAGTACAAAGGTTACAAAGTGTTAGATGGTGACATAACCGATTATAGACCAATGGATAAAAAAGGCTATATTGTTGGATTAAGGTTTAAATTGATTGCCGATAAGTCAGCACAAAAAACCGTAAAAGAATCTAAGTTTGTTATTCAAGTAACTGACAAAGATTGTACCTATGCTAAAACAAATAAAAAGGTAGCTGTTTAAGCTATCTTTTTATCCATCAATAAAGTTAACTCAAATATCATTCATTTTAAATAAAACAAATATGCAAACTGAAACATTATCATTTGACAAAATCTATAAGTCAAACCATGCCAAAGTATTAAATTTAGTTAATTATCGCTTAGGTAATAAGAACAAAGAAATTGCACAAGAAATTGCTAATGATGTTTTTCTTAGAGTACATAAACATCTTAACAATTACAATCCAGAAAGTAGTTCATTATCAACTTGGATATTTAACATTGCGAACAATTTGATTATTGACCATTATAGAAGGAAGTCACTCGATACATTATCCATCAGTGCAATAGTTGATGGTGAGGGTAAAGAAACATTTGATTACACATGTGATACGCTTAATCCAGAAGAAACTATGGTTAACTATGAGCAAGGTGAACGAATTGCCAAAGCCATTGAAGTATTACCAGCAAGTTACAGAAGACTAACAGAAATGTTTTTCATCGAACAACGTTCGCATAAGGAAATTGTTCAAGAACTTAATTTGCCTTTAAATACTGTTAAAGTTCAAATTATGAGAGCCAAAGCAATATTAAAAGACCTATTAAGTTAGGTCTTTACAATGTCCATCTTAAATAAAACATTAACGTAAATAATATACCAATGATTGTAATGACAATTGACGAAATAATAAGTGCTGCAAAATCTGACATAGGTAGACAAATTGCCAAAGGTACATGGTATGGTTATGATGCAGTACCAGAAAATAATGATGGTGAAAACTTTTATAGCATGGTATCAATGTACGCTCAATTTGGTGAGAATGAAGTTGAAGCAGAAACAGCATTGTACACAATGTTTGAAGAAGACTATTCAGGTTATGACCATGTTAATCAGCTTAATTAAAACAATGGATATATTTATACAACTTGGGATTACTGACGAATTCGGTAACCAAATATCAGAAAAAAATATTAATCCATTAATGGGATATAGAATTGTGCATAAACAAACAGGTAGAATCTTACCACATACACAAAGACATGAGATTATGGGTACTGACTATGCCACTAAGAAATTAAAGTCTTTGGCATCGTTTTATCAATCTATTAACGAACCATTTCCGTTTAACGAATATATGTTTGAACCTGTATATATGGTAGAATTGGATGAATGTTTAACGGACTTCATGCTATTGTACACGGCTAAGGATGAGAAAGAATTTGGATTGTTCAGATAGTTTATGTAACTTTGGTATTTATATGTACCTGATTTGTGTATGTTATTATTAAATAACTTAGTAATTAAATATTAATATTATGGAAAGAACATATCAAATTACATTAATGAATTGGTTAACACGTACAAAAAGAACCTTTTTGTTGGATGTAACAAAATCGAAAGCAATAGAGAAGTTGAAAGTTGTACGTAAAAGATACAGCAAGGTTTTTTGGGTAAAAGCTACTCCAATACATTGTCTTTAATTAAAACATAGATTGTACTTGGATAATATATAATGTCCAAGTACAACCTTTTTGTTTCAAATCCGTTTGATTAACTATAACAAACTTAATTTAAACAGTCATGAAAATCACCGTTGAACAACGTTTAGCAATGTACAGCAAAGCAAGTAGGGAAAACAGTCATGTGATTAAACCTATATGTACTACAGACAAAAAGAAAAAAGAAAACAAGTTAGCTTGTAGAAAAAAGAATTGGGTGTAATGTAACCTTTACCTACAATGTTCGTATAACATAATGTACTGTAACAGTGAACAAAACGATGAAATTAATTAAATCAAAATTCATACAATTAATGTTTCTCTTAGGGTTTGTTCCTAAAACAAAACTAATTGAGAAAACCACAGAATTGAAAACAATTCGAGATTTGTTTGAAACACCCAATACTAAGAATAGAAGACCAAGAGAAAAAAATGAAAAATGGAGTGATTATTGGACAAATGAACTTGAACCTCATTATCTTTCTTATTACATGAGAAAGATATCTATACATCCCGAAATAATGGTTAGTTTAATTAAAACGATAATTGATTATGATTGGGATGATATTGCCAATTTTATGAAAGAAACTTCATGGTATTGGGTTGATAATAAAGAAGTAACACCAAATAAATATGAATTGGTAATGTGTGTTATTTCATTACTTGAATCATGTATTAAAGAATATAATGGTAATGATGCTTCTAAATGGTCGTCTGGTGGTTTTTCAGTCAGTATTGTTAACAAAGAAATTGTGGTTGGATTTGATAAAACCTTACATCATGAATAATTATTATAAAAAGGTTATCAGAAATGGCAACCTTTTTTTTTGTTTGCCGTATAATACTAATAGATAAACTAAAACAAATTTATTATGAAAAAGAATTTTAAGGTACAAGTAACAATCAAATCATTGAAGACATGTTGGTAACTGCATTAGAGGGTGGTTCTGATTATTGGTGTTCAATCGTTGATGAAAGTATGATAATTAAAGATGATGAAAAATTACTTGCTGAAAGAATCTTTGAAACTATTATGACTACCAATAATCAAATTCCTGTTGAAGATGGTGATACATACCAACATCTAGGAGTTATTAGTTTTGACTCACTTCAACGAGGTATTGAGCGACTTCAAAATGAACAACCAGAACATTATAATAATATGATGGATGATTCGTTTGATGCTGAAACTGCTGATGTATGGCTACAATTATCAGTCATGGGTGCTGTTGTATTTGGTTGATTTAATTAAAAGTAAATATTAACAACAATTATTTTAAAAAAGGTTATCAGAAATGGTAACCTTTTACAATGTATTGCGTATAATCATATATAAACAAACTAAACAAATAATATCATGGGTGGATTTACACATATCAAATTGAAAGATTGTTCAATACAAAACATTGCAGCACATAACACAAAGTTAGCAATACACAATGTACCTAAAAAATATCATTTCTATTCTGAATTAGATGTTATTGCAGAATATGAATATTTTAAAGCTACTATTGGTGTGTTTCCTGAACATTCGTTCCCAAAGGATAAAATAAACTCCTTGGAAGATTTTAAAAGATATTGGTCACCAAAAGCATTGGGGATTGTATTTGTACCTGAATCTGGTATGCTTACCTTTGATTGTTATTTTGGTAGAACATCAAAAAAAGCACTCAAAGCAATTAGTAAGTATCTGGTTGATAACCATGATGCTATTGATGTTGTTGGTGGTTCTTGGTCTACATTTCTCAAACGAGGTTGCACCAAATTAGAACAACAGATTTTAAATGAATCTGCTATCAAAGAAAAATATTAAAACAATATGGAAGTAATACAAATAGAATTCGGTGGTAAAACAGCAATAATTAAAGGTTGTAACCTACAATCAGCACTAGAGAACTATGGTTTTAAAGGTCTTACCATTGAACCACAATGGAGAGGTAGGTCTAATGGTAAGTACATAGCATTTAGTAGTGACAGAACTTTTCAGGTAAGATGTATGTGGCTAAGAAAACAACTCACCTTAAACATAAGTGATGAAGCTAAAAATCACATACGTAAACTGTTACATGAACATATTAATATAACTTAATGTAACCTTTTACACTGTATCACGTATAACAATATATAAACAAACTAATAACAATATGGAACAAGTAAAACAATTAGCTGTAGATTTTAAAAGATACAACTATCTCAAACAAAAGTTGAATCCTACTAATGCAATGTTCATTGAAATGGAAAATACAGATGATTGGAGAGAATTTAATCTCTTAACAATTAAATTAACTCCTTATCTATCAATGATTTCTCAACTTAATTAAAATATTATGAAAAGTATTATAAAACTATTGATTTTTTTGTTTATATTTATTGCCTTAGCAAGGGTTTGTGATAATGGTGATACTAATGCAACAACTATGGATTATTGTTTGAAACATGAAACACCATATCCAATTAGTGATGGTTGTTCATCTTGCAAAAGCGGTTTTTAATCTTAATTAAAATAACAATGGAACACACTATTAGACCTGTTATAATGTATATTGGTATTGCCGATAATACATGGTATTTAGAAGATGTCAACATACCAATAAACACCAGTAAGGTTAATATTGGAAAGGTTGCCATAAGTAAAATGATTAAAGAATTGGATGAAAATGAAGATGATTTTGTTTTTGTCGGTGTGTATAATATACCACCATTAAATAAATTAGATTCTTATTATTGTTAATACTTCTTAATTAAAAGGAAATGTACCGAAAATACTTTGTCTTTTTAATGTAACATTTAATTATTATTAAACGTTTTTATTATGGATAGAAAAGATGAAATTAAGGAACTTCTAAAATATTTGTTGGGTAAAATAGAGAAAGTTGTGGATAAAAACCAATACACAGATGATTTTGATAAAGTAATGGAATCTTCAATTGGTGTTTTAGAGGTGGCTGAACAAATAAAAAAATACACTGACGAGTTAGGTGAAGACGTTGATTAACGGTTAAATATTTATTATTCTATATAACCTTTCACAATGTACTACGTATAATTATATATAAAGAAAGAAAAAATATGTCAGAATTAGCAGAGCAAATATTAATTGCCAATAAAATTAACTGGATTCCCATACGATACGTATATAATGTACGTCTCTGCGAGAACCGCCAATACGAATTGACATTCATTTCTGGTGGTAGCTTAAAGCTGTCCATGTAAAGATACACTTCGGGCAATATGCCCATACATAGTGTTTTAGTTTGTTTAGTTTAATCGAAAAAACCCCCGCATCTAATGTAGGGGTTTTTTTTATGTCCTATAATGTCCATTTTAATTAAAACAGAATGTACTTGATTAAATATTAACTATTTGTAACCTTTCACAATGTACTTACGTATATATTATGGAAATTTAACTATGTTTATAATCTAAACCCTGTGTACTATCTACCCTGCACAGGGTTTTTCTTTGAATAATACAATTGTTTTAATTAAAACAGACTAGTATAAAGACATTACATATTCTTGATAATGTCCATTTTAATTAAAACAGAATGTACTGAAATAAATATTAATTATTTGTAACCTTTCACAATGTACTTACGTATAATATAATATAAGGTTAGTGTTAAGAGGCTGAGTGGTTAAACCGCATACAACATATGAATTGGTTGGTTCGAATCCAACTAACACTACAAACCGATATGGGAACAGCAGCTTAACGCTGGTGGATAACGTAAGGGAAACCATTGGTTGTCTAACAAGAGGACTGAAACCTCATAAAAAAAGCACCTTTGGTTTTAAACTTAAATAATAGATACTATCCATGATTAACATGGGATTAATTAGAAGTAGAGAAAACCAATTGTACCAGAAAAAGTATATCGTGAGAATACTTATCGAATTGTCTGGAACAAATACATATTGAGAGTCTGTCTATATCAGTTAATGGAGCAATCTTAGTATCTTTTAATTAAGACGTGAGGGTACAAAATTAGATGTTGGTAGATGAACTTCTATTGGATTCTTACCTCATGTTTTAATTAAGACACTTAAAGATAAGAATACCACACACTCACGGCAATCGTGAAAGTAACTCTCTCAATTAAGAGGGGGTTCTTTTATTTTAATTAAAACATGATTTCATTGTGAAATTCATAATACATTCAACTTGTATAAACATTAAAATAATTATAAACATTTGTAATTTTTTCTACTTATTTACGTATAACTAATTATTAAGAAACTAAATAAAAACAAATATGGAAAATCCTAAATTTATATCCCTTACTACACCTCCTTATCCAATTTGGATAGATGGTTCACCAACAGGTGAATTTGAAGAAGTGACTAATATAGTAAACGTAAATATGATTGCAAGCATTGAACCCTATGTAGGCACTTGTCTACACTCTGGATGGAATTGTAGCTTAGTACAAGTGAATATAGGTAATACTAAAAAAATATATTACGACAAACGAAAACCATCAGAACTCTTGGACTTAATTAAAACATATTAACTATGAATATATTAAACATTTATCTCTTGCTTGGCATTGCCATAGGCACTATATACTATGTAACAATATTACTTAACCTTATTTTTAGATGGTCTGATAATACCCTATTAAATTTCGGTGTAGAAGACGACTACTACCAAGATAAATATAGCGATACTGATATCTTATATGTTATTATCATTGGTATATGGACTTCATTAATACTATCATTCATATATCCTATTGTATTATCCATATCCATACTATATATAGTAATCAAATACCTACAAAGTAATAATACCAACCATACTAATTAAAACGTACTACTAATATAAAAGGTTACTTTAATTAAAAGAATTATTAGAAAAACTTATCTATATCTTAATTAAAACAATATTCAACCTACTTTAATTAAAAGAATTATTAGAAAAACTTATCTATATCTTAATTAAAACATACATATTTGTATTCAATCCTTTTATCTAAGTTATTCCCTTACCTTGTACCACAACACATATAGTGTTACTTATCCATTACACATTATTAATATTTAATACCTAACCGTTTGTAAACGTTTGTAAACGGTTAATTATAATGTATTGATGTTCAGGATTGTAAGGACTAACCACTACCTTAAAATACCCTTAGAAAATCTAAAATACATGGTTGCTCAACTACTAAAATATACATGTTAAATATTAATAAAATACTTTTAATATTTGTAACCCTTAATGCTTATTTACGTATAATATACCAAGAGGTTGATGAAACCATAAGGGGCGTTCCTATCTAAAGTAGGAGGAAGAGTAGACTCCAACATGTTCATACTTTACCATTGTCCTTTAGGACATACATTCCCCTGAACATCTGTACATAATGTACATGCTCATACCTATATTGTACGACCTATAATGTACACCAGAATGTACAGTCATATTGTACGACCTTATTGTACATAGCCGTTTACAAACGGTTAACTGTAACTGTCTGACTATCAGATGTTACATACCTATAGATATTTTATTTTTTCATGTTATATAATTTAAGTTAATACTATACTAAAAATGTATTGTTCTAATAGACCATATTATACGGTGACCGTAAATAAAGGTTACAAAAATAGGGTACTATTTTCCCTGTAGTTTTAAAAAAATAAAAAACTTAAATAAAAGGTGCGTGTGGGAGCTACAAAACCATTGTTTTATTTAAAAGTTATCCACATTTTTATTAACATATCCATATAATGTGTGGTATTGTGGGTGAAAGTGGGGTAAAAAGTTGTTAATAACTTTCTATTGTTAATTATAGCTATTTATAATTAACTCCAAAATAATATAGTTCCATTAATTAAGGAACATAAAAGTACAGTTATAGTACAGTAGATTGCTATAAATATTAGCAATGCTATTAAAATTAGCAATTATAGTACAGTAGATTGCTATA